>Ga0209839_10001568_pt1 | contig 11594 bp, 12 predicted proteins | sample OrgsoiDNA2013050_FD_185800 | JGI IMG/M metagenome (GOLD analysis project Ga0209839, IMG submission 185800) | Permafrost soil microbial communities from the Arctic, to analyse light accelerated degradation of dissolved organic matter (DOM) -... | ecosystem: Environmental > Terrestrial > Soil >... | reverse complement strand
CGCATCGGGACTCTACGTTACGTATCTTGAGCCTCAGCGATCACCTAGATCGAACACCCCGGGGACGAGATGGCTGATACCCGCAACGTGGATACGCTGTGCGGGTGTTCTTCGCCCTCCCCTCAACTGAAGTCCTTAAGATTAGGATTATGGCAGCAAGCCGTAAACGTCGAGTTCGCTCGCGGTGGGAACGAAGACTCTTCCACCCGCGATGCTTGGTACAGTGAACTTCAGAGCCAATCCTGAAGTATCGCGAGTACCTGCCTGCGAGCTGTTGTAAAGTTCGGTTGCAACGTTGGTGGCATCGTAGGCATGCAGCACCAACGGCCCACTTAAAGAAGGATCATTCTCGTTATAGTTCGAGTTGTCGGTGTCCCAGATAATGCCGTTCGCAGTGCCATTCGCAGATACCGAAGCGGTCGCGCCGTGCATGGAATAGACGGCAGCAGCCGAGGACGTGGGCTGCATCGACATCAGGCCGGTGCTAGCGCTCCAACTGTAAGCGCGCAGCACGTCCTGGTTGCAGTGAACGTAGATGGAGCCGTTCCAATACACTGGGGTCGAGAAAATGTTGTTGTACTGCTGCGTGCCGGTGTGGACAGTCTGGATAACACTGTTAGTCGAGTCAAAGGACCCCATGTGGTCGCGATTGACCACGAAGAGGTTCCCGTCTTTTCCCCCTCCGATTGTTTCGTGAGGATAGGCGGAAGAGCTTGGCAATAGGATGTTTGATCCGCTGCCCAAATCGGCGTCATTCTGCTCGAGAGTCAGGTTGTTATCTGGCGTAAAGTAATCCAGCACCGACAAGTCAGCGGCATTCAATCGCAAGAACGAGTCGTTATAACCGGTTGATATCTCGTCACCAACATCGACCCCGCTCATCAAGTACATATCCCCGGTTGCATCATCGACTGCTGGAGCCCCGCCGCTTGCCCACAATCCGCCGCCGCCATTGTCGTCCGGCGTGTCGTTGAAAATCGCCGTCTGCTGTAGGGTTGTCTTGTCGTAAGCCAGCACCCAGCCATGGGTGCAACTCCCGAAGGGAATGGAGATGGCGTTCGTGACTGGATTCAGCGCGAGGCCCATCCGTTGGTAGCAGTCTGCTCCAAGAGTTATGGTGTGATTGGAAGCGCCTCCCTCAGTGCCGGAAACTGATCCGTTGACCTGAACGGGCCCCCCAAACTTCTCCAGGCCGGTCGTCACATCCAGCGCATGCAAGAAAAATGGAATGCCCTTGCCGAAGACCTCGGCGAGTACATACATCGTGTTGGTTGTCGCATCGATCACCGGCGTCGCGAGGATGCCAACCACTGGGTTAACTCCTGTCACGTCGTCCTTGGTCACCGAGGTCCCCAAGTTGACCTGCCAGAATGGCGTGGTTTGCGCACCGCTTGCGTCGAAGGCGTACACGGTATTGTTCTGAGTGGCCACATAGACCACACTTTTCGTGACGCCAGCAATGCTGACCCTCGGCAAATACAGCGGCTGAGCATAGATCTGCCCATCCACCCTGTAGCTGAAGAGTTTTCCGAACTGCGTCGAGTTGACGTTGGCTGTTGTCAAAGTAGTTTCTTGCGTGAACGCGCCATCGCGCGTGTCGTCATTGTGATATGTAAGGACAGCTCCCGCGCTGGTGTTTGTCACGGTCAGGGTAGTACTGGTGCTGATCGACGAACTGAGCGCGCTGGTAGCCGTTATCGTGTGCCCGCCGATGGCAAACGGTGCGCTGTACAGCCCGGCAGCAGAAATGGTTCCTACGGTCGAATTACCCCCGGCGACGCCATCCACCGACCAGCTAACCGTCGTCGTCGTCGTTCCCTGAATCGTAGAGGTGAACTGCTCGGTTCCCGATGGCGCAACCGTCACAGCCGTCGGAGAAATTGTAAGCACGAGCACACTCACCGCGGCGCTGGCCGCGAGAGACGAATCCGCAACGCTGGTCACCATGATGGTGTGACTTCCCGCCTCCGATGGAGCCGTGTACACCCCAGCCGCCGTGATGGTACCAACTGCGGAGTTTCCGCCACTGACTCCGTCCACCGACCACGTCACCGCTGTGTTCGTAAATCCCTGAACGGTTGCGCTGAACTGCTCCGTCGCCCCCCCATTCACGAGCGCCGAGCCTGGCGAAACGGAAGCCGTTCCAACAGATATGGCAGCGGTCGCGGTTTCCGTATTGTTGGCCACGCTGGTAGCGGTTACAGTGTGCATGCCTGCCTGCGCAGGCGCGGTGTACAGCCCTGTCGAGCTTATTGTCCCGACGGTTATGTTTCCGCCCGCGATACCATCCACGGACCACGTTACCGATGTATTGGATAATCCCCCAACCGTCGCTGTGAACTGCTGGGTCGCGCCGGCTGCAACCAATGCCACCCCAGGCGAAACAGATACCAATGACGTGACCGTGACCGCGGCACTCGCGGTCTTGGTCAGGTCGGCAGCGCTGGTAACGGTAACGGTATGATTGCCACCTAGAGATGGCCCGGAGTACACGCCCGCGGAACTTATCGTGCCAACGGTTGAGTTTCCACCCGTGACGCCGTCTACCGACCATATAACGGCGGTGTTGCCGGTGTTCTGCACGCTGGCTGTAAATTGTGCAGTCGCGCCAGCAGCGATGCTCACGGCCGTTGGAGTCACTGCGACGGATATCATCGCCACGGTGAGCGTCGCGGTTCCGCTCATTCCGCTGAGCGAGGCTGTCACGCTGGTCGCGCCCGAAGCCACCCCTGTGACCAGCCCGCTCGAGCTCACCTTCGCTTCCAGCTGGCTCGCAGTTTGCCACGAGGCGGCGGTGCTTACGTCAGCGGTCGATCCGTCATTATATTTGGCGGCGGCCGCGAACTGCTGGGTTGCCCCCACCTGAAGCGCCGCGCTGGCTGGGGTGACTACAATCGACGTCAGAGTCTTCGTAGTTGGGTGGGGAGTGGAAGAGGGCAAACCACCACATCCCAAGCACGTCATTGCGACTGACAAAGCAAGGATTAAAAGAACAGGGCTATAGCGAGGAGCGGTACCCATCAAATTTGTCACGAAAGACCCACTGAGGCTCCTCTATGGTGATCAAAGAGCCCAAAAGGTTGTCATCGAAACATCGAAGATCCCTCAGCCCACAACATCTGTTTTCGGGCAGCTGGGACGCTAGTCGAGTGATTCGATCAGCGGTTTGCACGGCCAAAAGCGAAGGGGATTTTGGGCAGCTCGACGGGTGCCGCCACACCCAGCCTTCCGGCAAACCGCCTGCAGAGACCGACTCCTACGACTGCGGGGAGGGGCGGCCGGCGCACCGCCGGGATGCGGGAACGTTCTATCGCGATCTGTCGGCACAGGGAATGAAGGAACGGGTGAGATGGTAGCTAATGGGCACGCTCGCTGGTTTGAGCGAACTGGCGGAGCTGAACTTCTAGTTGTGGATCGGGGACTGCCCCCCATGAGAGACCAAAACCAGAAGGAACCGACTTGACACGGACCGGCCTTCTCATGGAAGGCCGTGCTGACACCAGCTCTTCCGCTCTAGTTGTAGGTGAATTTAAGGTTGTCCAGATATATGGCGTATGGGGATTGCTTGTTATTTCCGTCCATCTGATAGTTGACGGTTATGCCCCACCAGCCAGGAGTCGAACCCGGAGGGTAAGTTTGATTGACGGTGTTGGTCACACCGTTCAGCGTAATCGACTGGTACAACAGCTGATTGCTTGACGTCCGCTGAACCTGAATCGTTACGTGATTCCATGAATTGCTGAGCGGGTTGCAGGCAATACCGGTGGGAACCCACTTCTGGCTGACGTTGTTCCAGATGTCCCATTCGTTGCCGCCCGCAATGCGGCACTCTTGGCCCCAGATGAAACCCAGATTATCATAGAACTGATTGATATCGAACTCGACCGCCTGGGAGAGCGCTAGGTCGGTTCCGTAGAAGTACACGTCGTAGGTGAAGTTGTGAAACGTCGGAACCAGCGTGTGATTCTGATCTGGCAGGCCTTGCGAGGATAGATCGCCGATCAGGTGATTGTTAAACAGGGCATCGGAATAATCGGCGGTTCCACCAAGATTGAATTGAGTCGATGCTCCACTCAACGCGGGCGATTTGATTCCCTGGGCCATGGAATAAGTGATCCCGTCGCAAGGCGAGGGCGAACAGTCGATAAAGCTTGGGGGGCCCTGCCCGAATCCTGCCCAGCCGCCGCTTTTCTGGAGGTTCGAAAAGGCGTTTCCCCCACCGACAGTGATGGTAATTGGGGCGGTGGTTGCTCCCCCGCAGTTGTCCCATTCCTCGACGACGGTGTTGTAGGTTCCTGCACTCAAGGTCAGGCTGGTATTCAGACTGGCGCCATTTGATACATATGCCAAAACGCCCGGCGCCGTGTAAATTCCCATGGATCCCACACCCTTCGAACAAGTCGTCGTCGCGGTAGCTGAAAAGTTCGCGGGCGAGCTTACGGTGCTGTTGGTGACGGGTGCGGTCACGAACACACCGGCCTTGCCGGTGACTGTGATTGTGATGGACGCGGTGGCCGCTCCGCCGCAATGGTCCCACTGTTCGACGACTGTGTTGTAGGTTCCCGGACTGAGGGTCAGATCCGTGCTGAGGCTGGTTCCATTAACCACATACGCCAAAACACCCGGCGCCGTGTAAATCCCCATGGATGCGACGCCTTTCGAGCATGACGTAGAACCCGCCGAGGCGGCATAGTGCACCGGTGATTGTACGGTCACACCGTTCCCGGGGGCCGTGACGTTGATGCCGGCGAATACTGCCGGTGCTAATGTCGCAAAAATACATGCCAGCCGTAAAGCGGATTTCTGCATCTGAGAGTCCTCGTGTAGTTTGTTTGCTCGCACCCGACGAACGCGAATCTGCACGCCCGCAGGGACCGTACCTTGATGGGTGCAACGGTTCAACCGCCACACGCTTCGATTTCTGTTTTCAACTGAATGCCTGCGCCCAGGCATTGGTGGAACCGGAATTGCTGAGAGATTGAACGCAGGCTACCAGAGACTCCCAGTCCAACCAAGGACAAACTCCGCTCGACAACAATCGAAAGTGCAGTGTGCCGATGGGGGCCAATCGAAAGAAAATTTGCGCCCGTGATCTACGACGGGGGCTGCTCGACGGTTGACGCTAACAGATGGGCTGAGAAAGCCGGTCTCCGGCGGGATACAGCCTTCAGTTCAGCCCCATTTCGGCGACTACGTTTGTCTTCGCGAGGCGTGCGGCGAAACTATGCGAATCCAATCCAAGGGCGACGTCGCATTTCTTCAACGCATCTAGATCTTTGTGTTTTTCGCGGAGTGTGTATCTAGAGATGAATCCTTAACGACAACGATTGGAGCCTGCGAGTGCTTGTAATGATGTAGCTCTGGCCTTTCTTCTGGCTGAGGATGATCGAGCCGAGAAAGTAGTGGCCATATTTTGCTACTGCATCACGGTCATGGCCAGGTTCGTATATTCCAGACATTTTCCAGACAGATCGTCAATGAGCTCAACGAGCTGTTTGGTCTGCCATTTGTATTCGCGCTGATACGTGTCGATGGCGTAGCGGCGGTTGAAGAACAATTCCCCGAGCGTTCGGCCTTTGCCGTCAATGTCGTGCCGCTCGCTTTCAATATTGGCATTGGTGTTCATGGTTGTCCTTCCAGCTATTCATCGAGCAGCCCCTTGGCCCCTTCTCAACGGCCAGGATGCTCAGTGACTGGAGCGGCCTTCAAATCTGTTCAGCCAACCTGCAAAACCGCCCAAGAATGCTTCTTCGTTCGCCACAGCTTTCCCGAAGATCCGCCGGTAAGTTCGCCAGTGCATTCCTTTGGGTCTGGCAGGAAAAGGATCCATCAGGCTTGCGGAACCGCCCAACTGCATGCGAACCGCCTGAGCCCGGTGCAGTAATCGATACTTGGCTGACTCTTGCTAACTCTCGTAGGCAAGATGGGCATCGGAGGAGGTTGGGTTGCCGGTTGCGTGCCCGGCGTCCAGACATCGTTGGTCGCAATAAAATAGGGCTGCGTCGGCGTAGCGCCGTCTGCTGATCTTTCATCAGCGTGACCCGCCACTGAGTTGAGGCGATTCCTCCACAGAGAATGGCGTCGTTGGCAAGGATTTGGCCTGCAATCGTTCCGTTAGAAGACGACGGCTTGATGTCAGGTTCATGGTTCACGCTCTAAATATTGGAATGAGAGCCCCCATTTTGAAATCCTTTCCCATGACCCAGCCAATTTGGATCTGGCTAGGCACGTGATTGTTTATCCGGATGCCGTTGTCAGGGAGAACGGTACTCCTATTGCGGTCGTCGATGCGAAATACAAGCTGGCGGCAGCAGAGCAAGACGTGTATCAAATGATTACGTACTGTCATGCCCTCGGTCTAAGCACTGCATTTCTCGTTCACCCAGAAAGCGAACAACCACTATCAGGTACATTGCATATCTTGGGTACGGAGGCTATCAAAGTGCAATATTTGTCACCTCGCCTCAGTGGCGGCATTCCCGAATTGGGTGAGCAGGCTGCCGCACTCCCGCGCCATATCTCGAAGAACTTGGTAGAGAAGAGTATTTGGAGCACGTGCATGCCTAAGCGGATGTTTACTCAAAATAGGTTCGAGTGCCACGATCAGTTCTTGATTGGATAAAGCACTCGACACGAGTCAAAGGGCGGCTACTGCTTGCCAAGCGGATATCTTACATACTGCTGTATCCCACACGATTCATCTCCCAAGGGCAAGGCGTTGAACAGGTGAGAATGATTCGAGATGAGATTGAAAAGAGAGTGCATAATCTAGTTCAGTTAGATTGGGCTTCGCTTCAGGATATAGTCGAGACCTCCGACCCGGAACCAACGGTATCCGTAGGAATCGAGCAGCAGGCGATGCTTGCCGGACGCATCGGAAGTGCTGTTCTCTCCTGATAGCAGATTGACAAGGCAGCCGGAATCCGCACCGACTTCGAGCCAGACTTCGCGCGGGATCGCACTGAGGTTGTGCACGACAAGTACGGAATTATTTCGCCAGTCATAGCGAATTGCCAGTACTTCGGGCGTCCGGGTCTGCAGGATGGAGAACTCGCCCCAGCCGATTTCCGGCGCTTCCTTGCGCATACGGATCATGCGTTCCATCCAGTTCATAAGGGAATCAGGATCGCGTCTCTGTTGCGCGACATTCACATGTTCGAAACCATACGGTCCCCCGCTAATAACCGGCAGGATTGGCTTCTCACTTTTGGTAAATCCCCCTTGCGGTTCTGTGGACCACTGCATTGGAGTGCGGGCGCAATTACGCTCGGGAAGGCGAAGGTTATCTCCCATGCCGATCTCGTCGCCATAGCGTAAAACGGGTGTTCCGGGCAACGCCATCATCAGGCTGTAGGCAAGCTCCAGGCGGCGTCTGTCGCCCTGCAGCATGGGGGCGAGACGACGGCGAATTCCGCGTCCGTAAAGCTGCATGTCGTCGTCAGGACCAAAGGCCGCAAACACAGCCCGGCGCTGTTCATCAGTCAACCGCCCCAGATCCAGTTCGTCGTGATTGCGCAGGAACTGACCCCACTGCGCTGTGGCCTCAGATATTTTTGTGGCTTTGAGTGCCTTGGTTAAGGGGCGGCTGTCGCCTGTTGCCAGCGCGTAGAACAGGCGTTGATTCACTGCGAAGTTGAACATCATCTGCATGCGTTCGCCGGCAGTACCGAAGTATTCCAAATCGGTTTTCGGCTGGACGTTCGCTTCCGCAAGAATGATGGCATCGCCCTGGCGCCAGGAGAGAAACTCCCGGAAGGTTCGCAGCATGTCATATTGTTCTTTGGGGGCGGTGACGTCCGCTCCCTTTTCTGCGATGACAAAGGGCACGGCATCCATGCGGAAGCCTGACACGCCAAGCTGTATCCAGAAGCCCATCACCTTCAGGATCTCTGCCTGCACTTCTGGGTTCGAAGTGTTCAGGTCAGGCTCGAAGTCATAGAATCGGTGGAAGTACCAGGCGCGTGCGAGCTTGTCGTAGTCCCAAGTAGATTTCTGGACGCCGGGAAATACGACTCCATCGTCAGCATGTTTCGGTTTCTTCTTCGACCATACATACCAGTCCCGATATTTCGACTTTGGGTCGGAGCGCGCTTCCTGAAACCAGGGATGCCTGTCGGAAGTATGATTCACGACCAGGTCGATAAGTACGCGGATGCCGCGCTGCTTGCAGCCGTGCGTGAACTCGACGAAGTCTCCGAGCGTGCCGTAGCGGGGATCGACACCGTAGTAATCCGCGACATCGTACCCGTCGTCGCGACATGGCGACGGCTGAAACGGCATTAGCCAGACGGCCGTCACGCCTATGCCTTGGAGATAGTCCAGCCTGTTCATGAGGCCGCGAAAGTCTCCAATACCGTCCCCGTTTGCATCCATGTATGTTGAGACGGAGAGGCAATAGATGATCGCGTTCTTATACCAGAGATCGTTGATCATGCGCTTGGGCTGCTTTCATGTTAGTTTGTTCTGAAATAAAGATCAAAAGTGAGCGAAAATCATAAGATGCAGGCAACCGCCTGGTGGCAACGCGGGATTATCTATGAGGTTTATCCGCGATCGTTTCAAGATGCGAACGATGACGGCGTCGGGGATCTCGCAGGCATTCTTGCGAGGCTCGATTATCTGCTGGAGCTTGGGGTAAAAGCTCTGTGGATTGCCCCGATCTATCCGTCTCCGATGGCGGACTTCGGCTATGACGTTGCCGACTATTGCGGTATCGATCCAAGGTTCGGCACCCTGGCCGACTTTGATCGCCTGCTTAATGCTGTGCACGAACGCGGGCTCAAGCTGATCCTTGACTTTGTTCCGAATCACACCTCGGACCAACATCCATGGTTCCTCGAGAGCCGTTGCTCGCGCGAAAACCCGAAGCGCGATTGGTATCTGTGGCGAGATGCCGCTGAGGATGGTGGACCGCCCAATAACTGGCCGAGCAACTTCGGCGGCTCGGGATGGGAGTGGGATGCGACGACGGGACAGTATTACTACCACTCGTTCCTGAAGCAGCAACCAGATGTGAACTGGCGCAACCCGGAGTTGCGTGAAGCGATGTTGGATGTGCTTCGGTTCTGGTTGGATCGCGGGGTAGATGGATTCCGCGTCGATGTGATGTGGCTGCTCATTAAGGACGACCAATTTCGTGATAACCCGGTCAATCCTGGGTATCAGGCGGGCGCGCCCTCATCCCGTCGCCTGCTGTCCATCTATAACTCGGACCGGCCCGAGATCCACGACCTGGTCGCAACCATGCGATCGGTCCTCGATTCATACCGCGAGAGAGTCTTTATTGGAGAGATTTATCTTCCAATCAACCAGCTTGTCAGCTACTACGGAAAAGACTTGAAAGGGGCGGAACTTCCTTTCAACTTTCAGCTCATTCTGTGTGCCTGGAGCGCGGATGCGATCGCGCAAGTTATTCGGGATTACGAAGCGGCCTTGCCACCAGGCGCCTGGCCGAACTGGGTGTTGGGCAACCATGATCAGGCACGCATCGCCAGCCGCGTGGGACCGGCGCAGGCTCGGGTCGCTGCGATGTTGCTGCTCACCCTCCGCGGCACGCCGACCATTTATTATGGCGAAGAAATCGGCATGACAAACGTGCCCGTTCCGTCGCACGAAGTGCAGGATCCGGCAGAGAAGAACGAGCCCGGTCTTGGGCTGGGACGCGATCCCGAACGCTCGCCCATGCCTTGGGACGATTCGCCGCGGGCCGGATTTACTAAAGGCAGACCCTGGTTGCCGTTGGGCACTGATCACGCAATGGTAAACGTAGCGAACCTGTCCGGGCAGCGCGATTCCATTCTCAGTCTTTACCGCACACTCATTCGTCTGCGCAAGAACAATGAGGCGTTGGTCTCCGGCAGGATCGAAGAAGTCGCAGCAAATGGGGCTGTCCTTCGTTATGCGAGAAGAAATAACGAGCAGTACTTCGCGATCTTTCTGAACCTCGGCCACGCTCAGGCAGAGGCTACCCTACCAAGAGGCCATGTCGTCGCCTCGACCCATTTGGATCGCGAAGATGAATTGATTGACGGGAAGGTTTCTCTCCGGCCCTCTGAGGGTCTGATCGTCAACGTGGAATGATGATTTCTCAAATTTGATTCCATCCGGAGTTCAAGTTCCTCGGGCCGATAATTGAAAAAGGGCTTACCCTTAAGGCCAACCGTAAAGATTGCGAGCACAAACTCGCAGTATGGCTTTCGGGACGAGCGGGCGACGTACTAGAATGGTCAACGTAAACTGCCGAGTGGGCGTGACTTCAAGCTTACCCCGCGGTTTCTGCCGGAGTCCGCGCATGATCTTCGGAGTGAGCCCCACCAAGGACGCAATCGTCATCGCGCGAACCACAGGCTCGGGCGAGACTTTCGTGATCAAGACGATCAAGTCGATTCAATTCCAGGCGCGATCCGGAGACGATCTGGGTGAACTCCTGCAACGTCTTGTCGTCATATTCGACCGCGGCGGCAAGAACCGAGGCTCGACCATCGCACTCCTAGCATCGTCGTCGGGTCGGTTCAAGTCTTCCATCGAAGCAATCAAAGGAGAAGCAATCACCGAACTCGCGGCAGCTGAGAGTGGCCTACCAATAGTCAGGGTAACAGCCGCGAGTCTCAAAAAGGTCCTTGGTTGCGCGCCGGGGCAGAAGTGGCAGGCCCGAGCGGAGGAACGATTCAATCCGGCGGGCCGCCATAAGAGCTGGTCGCAAGGCGCGGCTGGCGCTGCGGCTGCGGCCCTCAAGATCGCTGAGGGACAAGTGTGCTCGTGACCAGAGAGAAAGAATTGATGGAGCGCGGCAAAGATATTTCTAAAACAGCCCCGTGTTCATCGGCGAATCTGACATGCTGTGGTGATTCCTACGCCCACAAATGGAAAAGGGAAGCAGAGATCATGGCCCAGAGCCCGCCATGCGACCGGGAAAGGTAGACGTGAGTTCCAACGACTGCTTGAAAAACTCAAAGGACACAATCCTTTCCCGTGCTGCTGGGGCGGTTAGCGAAACTCTGCTCCGAGAAGTGACCAGATCATTCAAGGCATTGTTTAAATTTCATTACGAATCCGCGGAGGAGGTTGGCCAATCGCCCGAGTGGGAAGAAATGAATAGAATGTTCTGCGATGCGGTCGACACTTACGTCAATATTGCGATGAATAACCGCCGGAAGATACGTGAGGACCTCTTCTTGTGGGTGAAGGCGCAAATCGAAGCGAACGAAAGCGCGATTTTGATACAACACTTTAGCTGCGACCGCAACGGACATTGTTGCCCAATGAAGACTTCCCGAAGTAGTGCAGCCGATCACCGCGACGATTGGAGTGCGCAAGCACACGTGGGGTGGATGAACCTCAACTCTGTCTTCTGGGTCTGTCAGAAAAATGTAGTAGGCGCAGGTTCGGTCGCGCTCGGCAATGCAGCAATCCGAATTGCATCAGGGAGTGCAAGTCCACTTCAGCCTGCAAGCCAGAGCACGTCCCAGCATAGTGCACAATCTACGGACCGTTTGTTGCCCATCTATTCCTCGGCTCCGCTTTCAACATTCGAAGCAACCGTCGGCGAGTTAATGGTACAAGCACGAAGAGAGTGCCCGACAAAACATCTTCCA
>Ga0209839_10001567_pt1 | contig 11596 bp, 19 predicted proteins | sample OrgsoiDNA2013050_FD_185800 | JGI IMG/M metagenome (GOLD analysis project Ga0209839, IMG submission 185800) | Permafrost soil microbial communities from the Arctic, to analyse light accelerated degradation of dissolved organic matter (DOM) -... | ecosystem: Environmental > Terrestrial > Soil >... | reverse complement strand
TCAACGTTCATTTTTGATGATTTTCCAGATCCGGTTTATTATCCAGTATCTCATCTATTATTTTCATCAGGTGATCATTAGAGCGCATTAGCCGTTCGATTAATCTCATATCCGATGCAACCTGGACCCTGTTAATGGCATAATAATTAATTATCAGTCTTCTTTCTCTTTCCGTCAGTTCCGGATAAGGCAAAGTTTCAGGTATATAATCCGGATTAACAGTTTGTGGTCCCCAGTCATGCAGATCTTCCAGTTTCGCAATCTCCGGTAACACATTCGCCAGGCGAGTATATAAATTAGAATTATATGTTTCAAAGCCTTCAATCTGTCCGATGTATGTGGACATAGAATCCCTAAGACTCAGGTTGTCGAGATTTTTCAGTCCGCCTGAATTCACCATTGCCTGGTATGCAGCTTTGTCGATCGCCGGATTTAGAAACCGCTTCACATGTCTTAATAAACGGCCCATGAGATGCAGGTCCTGATTTTCTCTCTTTTCAAAGAAAATCCGGATGATACTGTCCTGCGATGGCACAATTGTTTTATACAGGCTGTCATTAGAATCAAATACCCTTTTGTTGTGGACCAGTTCCTGCCTGAAAGTCTGCAGATATAACCGGGTATTTCTGACTTCCACATAATGCTCGCGAATGCTCTCAGCAAAAAACCCCATCGTCACGGCAAGAAAAATCATAAAAAACTCCAGGATATATTCCCTGAATTTTTTGCGTTTGTGATGCAGGTCCGGGTGATGATGTACTTCCATATGAGTTGTTTGGGTTTCTGACGTAGAAATCGTGGAATCCGGGGTACTGGCTCCTGCAGCAGGTTCTTCTGGCTGCAGAGGATTGGGCATATCTTGTTCTTCAGGCATATGCGTATGGATCGTATAGTCTAAATCTTATGTAATATAAGCTTTCTAAAAAAGTTATATTTAACAACATAAATCTCGATACCCATGACAGAATCCCTTTTAATACTCGCCTGTCTGCTCCTGGTTACAATAATGATTCTTGTAATTGCCTTTCGTAATAAAGGCAGCAACGAAATCCCTCAGTTAAAGAATCAGGTCTCCGAAATTTTATCGGATCTGAGGAAAATAGAGTCGAATCTAAAAGAGGATTTCCGGATAAACAGACAGGAGAATGCGCAGATTGCCAGGAATAGTCGGGAAGACACAGCGAAGAGCCTGAAGGATGTCAGTTTAACCTTGGCTGCTTCTTTTGAAGGCTTTCAATTGAACTTCGACAGAAACGTCCGTTCCTTCAATGATTTACAAAAGGAGAAGTTTGGCCAGCTCGAGAAAAAGCAGGACGACATGCTAAAAAACACGGAGAACAAGCTGGAATCTATGCGCGCAACCGTAGAAGAGAAGCTGGAAAAAACGCTCAGTGAAAGGCTGGGACAAAGTTTTGAAACCGTCAGCAAACATTTAATCGAAGTCCAGAAGGGCCTGGGAGAAATGCAGATCCTCGCCACCGATGTCGGCGGATTAAAAAAAGTGCTGAGCAATGTAAAACTCAGGGGAGGCGTGGGCGAAGTACAGCTGGCGATGCTGCTGGAACAGATCCTGGCTCCGAATCAGTATGATGCCAACGTATGTACCAAGAAAGGAAGCAGTGATCCCGTTGAATTTGCCATCAAATTACCGGGAAGATCAGAGGACGAGAACCAATTCGTGTATCTGCCCGTTGATGCCAAGTTTCCGAAGGATGCCTACGAGCAGTTGATCGCGGCTTATGAGAATGCCGTTCCGGATGATATCGAAGCCGCATCAAGGAATATGGAAATCACCATAAAGAAAATGGCAAAGGACATCCGCGATAAATATCTTGATCCCCCCGGCACTACGGATTTCGCCATCATGTTCCTGCCTTTTGAGAGCATCTATGCCGAAGTGATCCGTCGCTCCGCCTTGGTGGATCAGCTAAGGGATGAGTTCAAGATCAGCGTTGCCGGTCCTACTACCCTGCTGGCTATTCTCAACAGTCTGCAGATGGGTTTCAGAACCCTGGCCATTCAAAAGCGCAGCGGGGAAGTCTGGGGAGTGCTGGCTTCCGTAAAATCAGAGTTTGACAAATTCGGTGGCATGCTGGAAAAAGCACAAAAGAATATCCAGGCGGGCCTGGGTCAGCTGGACGATGTCGTCGGAACTCGAACAAGAGCCATCCAGCGCCAGCTCAGAAATGTGGAGTCTCTGCCGGTTGCGGAGATAAAAGATATTTTACCGGAGTTACCGATGGATGGTGTAGATGGGGAATAGTGGTGTTTTTCTGTCATCATCCTGGTGAATTCACCTTTTTGCTAATCACCACTTTTTTATAACTTGCTGTATGAGCAAGAAAGAACTTCTAAATATGCAAAAAGGGCTTAAACGCCAACATGCGGAAGTCACCAAGTCTAAGGTGGCTGCCCGGAAACTTTTACTTGATTTAAAGCTCATCACGCCCAAGGGAAATTTAACTACGGTCTTCAAACTAGTTCGGTAATGTATGCTGCCAAGCCGGGCCTACTCATCGGATTTCACGGCTGCGATAAAACTACAAGGAATAAAATAATAAATAATCGAACTATGCTAAACAGTAGCAAGAACGATTATGATTGGCTTGGGAATGGTAGGGAAAGACGCTCATAAAGAATCCGGATGTTTTAGGTGCGGTTATAGACTTAGGATTTTGTCTTGATTTATTAGAGAGGGAATTTATAGAACTAACCCGGCAGTCTTTTGATACCCTTAAGGCTGCATATCAACAACTGTAAGCTAACATACTTCTAATATTCAGGCACTTCGTTTCATAAATACTTCTGCGGGTAACTGGAAGAATTCTTTTAGTTTCTGAGCCATTTTCAAGGTGAGCTCTCTACGTCCGGAAAGAATCGAAGATACATGTCCCTTTGTTCCGATTAAAGGTTCTATATCCTTAGCTTTTAATCCCCGCTCTTCCATTTTAAGCTTAATCACCTTTATAGGATCCAGGTCAGGTAATATGATATGCTTGTCCTCATAATCCTTAATCAGGACCAGTAGTAAATCCAACTCATTTTCTTCTTTGGAGCCAGGCCCAGCGTGAAATATTTCTATGGTGCGGACGAGAGCCTTCTTATATTGAGCCTTCGTTTTTATTACATTCCATCGCATATTATTTCATTTTAAACTTTACAGCTGATGAATCAATTTTATCATAAGCTTTATGAGATCCAAACCATATTACATAAGCTGCTGTTTTTCGAAAATTGATTGAAACGATAAGTCGATAATCATTCCCCTTAATATTAAAGATCACCCGCTCATTCCCGACGATACTGGTATTTCCATATACTCCTTTCAATTCATTAAAATTTTTGAATACTTGCTTGGAAAACTCAGAATACCAGGTCAAAAGTGCAGTTTTCGCTACAGGATATTGCGTGATGTAACTCAGTATCGTCCCCTTCGCAATAATATTCACACTTGTAAAGATAAATTAAAGTTTTCAAATTGCAAACTTGCCAATAATAAGGAGCTATTTCAAATTAAGGGTTATGGATTGAAGGGCGAATACCCATTAAATAGTATTTATTTCGAGGTAATTCGTAAAAATCTTCTCTAAGATCACAATTTGTGATCTGAGAAGGAAAAGATTGGCATGGCAAATACATGCTTTCACTCGGACCTCAAACTCTCAACGGGATTAGCCATCGCTACCTTTATTGCCCGGGAACTCACCGTGATCATGGCTATGAACAAAGCAACTACAGCAGCCAGCGCATATATCCACCAGTTGGTATGTATCCTGTATGCATAATCCTGTAGCCATCTGTTCATCAGATATCCGGCTATCGGTGAAGCAATCAGAATGGCAATCAAAACCGGCTTCATAAAATCTTTTGACAGCATTGTAACAATGGTACTCACATTAGCGCCCAATACTTTTCGGATACCAATTTCTTTCCTTCGGTTTTCTGCCGTAAGTGCGGCCAGTGCAAACAGACCGATACAGGAGATGAAAACACCAATGGCCATGGCCAGATACACAAGCTGCGAAGTCTTTTGTTCTTTACTGTAGAAGTCTGCAATGGCATCGTCGTAAAAATGATAAAGGAACGGCTGACCGGGAAAGACTTCCTTCCAGACCTTTTCAATATTGTCCATCGCATCCATGAAATGGCCGACGTCTTTTCCCTGTGTCTTCAATTTTATACTATAGGAATTCTCATTTTCAGGTATCGAATAAATAACCAACGGTGAAATTTTTCGATTGAGTGGTTGTAAGTTGAAATCAGCTACCACGCCAATCACCGGAACGGGATATTGGCGTCTGCCCAGGTCGGGGCCTCTGGTCGACAAGAACTTGCCGACTGCTTTTTCAGGATTCTGAAAGCCCATCATTTTAGCACAGGTCTCGTTGATGATTACTGCATGTGCAGTATCTCCTGCAAAGAAATTTCTACCCGCCAACATTTTAATCTGATACAATGGAATAAAATGTTCATCGACCTGCCTCAGGTTCACTCCAATATTTATTGTGGTCGCTCCCTGATAGATACAGGGCATTGTTGGACTGCCATGCACAGCCGGTGGCAGATCATCCAGACTCACTCGTTCTACACCGGGTAAATTCCTGATTCTTTCAGCAAATAATTTTTTCCTACCGACAGAATCCCAGCCATTCGTGTTAAGTGTAACAATCGCATCCTGCTTAAATCCGAGATCTTTTCTGAGCATGAAATGAATCTGGTTGCCAATAAAAATGCTGGCAATGATAAATATCAGGGAGACGGTAAATTGAAAAACAATCAGCCCCTTGCGGAAACGATCACTGAAACTGCCCCTGACACCCGTTTTGCTTTTCAGTGCATCGGCAGGCTGGAAAGAAGACAGGACCAGGCTCGGATACAGGCCGGACAAGATGGTGGTTATCACAAGAAGTGAAATCATAAACAAGATCGTTTTCGGATCCAGCATATCCGGTAACACTCCTCTGGGAATGAAAGAGGGAAAGGCAGCAAGAACGGGTCTCATGATCAGCAACGAAACAATCAGGGCCAGTAAACTCATCAGGAATGTTTCCGTCAGGAATTGAAACACGAGGCCGGTCCTGCTGCTGCCCAATATTTTTCGGATACCAATTTCTTTAACCCTTTGCAGCGACTGAGCCAGGGAGAGATTGACAAAATTGATGGCCGCGATGATGAGAATAATGGCTGCGATTCCCAGAAGACCATATAAAGTTGAAAGATTGGCCTGCTTTCCATAATCCATATGGTATATCTGGCTATAGTGCAAATCAGATAGTGGCTGGAGATAAATCTTGTAGGCACCGGGATCCCAGTTAAAATGACGACCTACAAGAGTCGTCAGTTCTTTCTCAAGCGGGGCCGTAGTTTTTCCCTTTTCCAGTTTTACAAATGTCTGCACGTGTGAGTCCCAGAACGTCCAGTTAAACGACTGCATTACGCCTCTTAGGTAACCTGCATCGATGGTGCTATAAGAAATGAAATCGGTAAAAGTAAAATCGGTATTGCCTTCCAGTTCTTTTACAATACCTGCAACGGTTGTTTTAATGGTATCATCGTAAATCACCTGTTTGCCGATGACGTTCTGCCAGTCTGAGCTGCCAAAATATTTAAGGGCCTGTCTGGTAGAAAGCACCACCCGGTAAGGCTCTGTTAACGCAACAACCGGATTGCCAACGATCCACTTATAGTTGAACAATTTAAAATACTCCGGTGCCGCGAATACAAGCTCGTTGTTATTCTGTGCATCGGGCACTTTGGGGAAATGTTTGGGTTCAGAGGCAGGAACGGGTATGGTAACCGTAGCATTATAATTATGAAAACAGGTGATGGTCTCGATGCCCGTTAGCTCCCGTTTTGCCTCGGCTGCAGTGGGCATGGGGACGGCGCTGCTGTAACGGTGCTCCCCCGCTTCACCACCAAAATCAGAAACCAGTCGGAAAATCCGGTCTTTGTCGGCATGAAATGTATCATAACTCAGTTCGTGCTGAAGGATAAACCAGATGGCCAGACTGGCACTGATGCCGATGGCCAATCCAAAAATGTTTATTATACTGAGTCCCCTGGACTTTAAAATATTCTTCCAGGCAATTTTGAAATAGTTATAAAGCATAACGCCGATATTTTATGAGTATCCGATCAAATAATGACTTCTGTAATTGTAATAAGCACCTAAGAAGATGCCAGATTTACAACTTTTTGATTCTAAAAGATTTAACTGAACCGGAGTGTAAGCGTATGTGCGATCATGATACAATGAATGTTCAGTTTTTTCAGACAATTTCTTACCCCATTAGCATCTCAGGCAAATAATGAAGTTATAACTGAAAATTTTAAAATTATATTTACGCTGCCCTGGGATTTCATCCGGAATAAAATGAAAAAAGAAGCACTGACACTCCACGATAGCGACCCAAGAGTGATAGCCGCCCGAAATGCTGAACGGGAACTTTTCGGGTTTTACGGATTAGATGCAAAAGAACATTACGTCTTTCTCCCGGAACAGGGAATAAAAATACGCGTATTGGAAATGGGCAGCGGTGAACCACTGGTCATTGTACCAGGAAATACCGGCGATGCATTTCCGCTGGCTTCCTTATTGGCAGAATTGAAAGGAAGGCACATAATAGCTATCAATCGTCCTGGCGGCGGATTGAGCGAAGGAATGGATCATTATACGGTTGACATCCGGGAGTTTGCTGTGAAAACACTGGATACAGTTCTTGAATCTTTTGGACTGGAAAACGTAGATATTGTCGCCCATTCCATGGGTGCGCATTGGAGTTTATGGCTGGCTATGGACCGTCCAAAACGGGTGAGATCGCTGACCCTATTGGGCAATCCCGGCAACGTTATGCAAGGAAAGCCACCTTTGCTGCTCAGGCTGATCACTAAGCCGCCCCTTAATAAACTATTTTTTCGGTTGTTAATACCCTCCGATAAAAATAAGGCGCTCCGTTCATTCAAAGCAATGGGACATAGCAGTCAAACGATTTCGCGACTCCCGCGGGCTTTGGGTGATTGCTATTTTTACTTCTGGCGACTACCTCATTATCTCATCTCGGCAATGAGCCTGATGGAAAACACAGCACCAAAAATAGATGATCAGCAACTTAAACATGTTTTGCATCCCACCATGCTGATATTGGGCACCAAAGATAGTTTCGCCTCCGTTGAAATTGGTGAGGATATTGTGGCAGCTCTTCCCAGCGGAACGTTCCGTGCAATAGATGGAGCCGGACATTTACCCTGGCTGGAAAACCCGGCAGCATGCGGCCAGTTGATACAGGATTTTCTTGCGAGGCAAGGAACAGACTGAAAATTGAAATAAACTTAAAATAATATATATGGAAGTAAAATCTTCTGATACAGAAAATGTAAAGAAAGATAAGGAAATCCTCATCGCCATAGTTAAAGAAATGGCTGAATCCATGACAGGAGCTCAAAGCACCAGACATTGGAGAGAAGACAGTCTTTGGTTCGACATTCCTGCTTTTGCGTCGAAAGGTGTTCAACCAGCATTAAATATGTTTGATCGTGTTTTCAGCACATTCAAATCCTGTAAAGCCGAGATCCTTGAAATGGATATTTTTATGAACGGGAATATGGGTATTGTCTGTACAGTTCAAAAAATAAATATAGTAACCAAAAACGACGATGCTAAATCCATATTAATCCGGGAAACCGATTGTTTTGAAAAACGAGATGAGAAGTGGCAGTTATTTCATCAACATGCTTCTGTTCCATCAGGAGGTCAGTGGGATGGTAAAATTGTAACGGCTTGACGGTTATATGTGCGATTTTATAGGTGATATGCACGACCAGGTCTGCATACTATGTCTATTCAAAGTTTCCAACTATTAATCAATTTGCTTATTTTCGCCAATGATATGACCTATATAGATAAATATTCGGCAGACATAAAAAGACTTTGCAATTTGTATAATGTAAAGACTCTTTACGCATTTGGATCTGTCGCCTCTGATCAACTTAAAGACAAAAGCGACGTTGATTTTATCGTAGAATTTAATCCCATTGACTTAAATATATACGCTGACAATTATTTTGATCTTAAGTTCTCTTTGCAAGACGTTTTGAAACGAACGATCGACCTGATAGAAGAAAAGGCTATTAAAAACCCCTATTTTAAGCAAGTTGTAGACAAACAACGAAAACTTGTTTATGGACGTTGAAAGTAAAACCTGGCTATTCGACATCTTAAACGCAATTACCGAGATAGACTCTTTCTTTGAAGATCAACCCAAAGAATTTGATTCTTATAAAAATGACACCCGCACCAGGAGAGCTGTTGAACGAAATATAGAAATCATTGGTGAGGCGACAAACAGGATTCTTCAAAAGGATAATACCATTAAACTTTCTAATTCCCGAAATATTGTCGACACTCGAAATAGAATAATTCACGGCTACGACACCGTTTCTGACGAAATCATCTGGAGTATTGTTGTTCAATATTTACCGATTCTTAAGGTGGAAATCGAGCAACTCCTAGCTGAATAAACGTGTGCATCGAATTTCTAATATTTGAATTATTGCTGCATCAAAAGACCAATTTCTATGGCTCTTAACCTTGATAAAACCGTAGATATTATCGAATTAATGGAGAACTATGTTGCACGGATTCGTCCCCCACTTCACATACGGAATAAATTGGACATCGGTTATAAGATTGAAAATCAGAGTATCATTCTACTGGAAATACGTCCGAGCTTTCGCAATCCAAAGGAGTTACTTGAGTCTGGATATGCGAAAGCGACTTATGTTAAAAGTGAAAACAAATGGAAGGTTTATTGGATGAGATCAAATTTGAAATGGACACTATATGAGCCCAAGCCCAGAGTAAAAGGTTTGAAAGATTTTCTTAAGCTTGTGGAGGAAGATAAATACCATTGCTTCAAGGGGTAAATCGAAATATTATATGCGGAATTAAAAGACTTCAGTAATGATAGATTTGCAAACAATTGGCCTGATTTGCGTAATGATAGCATTAAGTATTGTATTGGCTGTTCCTATAAAGGCTATCCTTTTCAAGTTTGATGACGAAAAAGATTTTAAAAACGATAAACAGGACTAAGAAATCAATTACCGGCTAAGCTAGACAATGGAAATAGACATCAATCAGAAGAAAATATCAATAGGCGATAAATATCAAATCTTTACCGATGGAAAACAAACCCATATTGCAACAAGGGCTCTTCTTCAATTGTTACCTGAAATAAATCTTTTCGAAAATAATACCATTGGCAAAGCAAAAATGACAATTAATAAAAGATTTGCCTGATTCAAAGCAAAGTATGACATTACCCGCTGGGATAATAATGTTTTGAAATTCAGAACAAATTCTTTTTGGAAATCCTATTATCAATGTCAATGCGGTGCCGACACCTACGACATATTTGGACACCGCGGAAGAAAATATTCTATCTATAAAAATAATAATCAAGTGGCCTGGTGGGACAAAAAAGCGGTGACATGGTTTGCTGGCGACAATTACAAAATAATTGCAGATAAAGATTGTGATGTAAATTTGATTATTTCTTTTTGTCTGATCATCGACAACTTTTCAAGTGACAACCACGACGGTAATACTGTCACTTATGACTTTGGAAATATCGGCTTTCAGGTAAAAAAGTTTGACGAAAATTGGCAACCTAAATACTAACACGTTAACGGTAAGTTGAAAACGAACAAATGATCTCAGAAAAAATATTTATAGAAATGGCTCTTTCTTTTCCTGGTACCGAGCAAACACCACATTTCGAAAGGATAGGATTTAAGGTAACCGGGAAGCGAATGTTTGCCACTTATTTGTCCGAAAATAATACGGCTAATATTTTCATGACACCGGAAGAACAGCGTGTATTTTGTAAGATGAACGCTGCACACATCTATCCCGTCCCTAACAAATGGGGTGAAAAAGGAGCTACCACTTTTGAGATCAGCAAACTGCCAAAAGAATTAATCATGGAGGCTCTTCTTTCAGCTTATAAAGAAGTGCTAAAGTCAAGTAAAAAAAACAAGCCGACAAAGAGCTGATATTTTATTAATGGGTGGTTTTTCGCTTACCGCTACGCAGGAAATTGACCCCGGGCCCTTGCCCGGCGTTATATTTGTGTCATGTCTCCTATAGAATGAAAACATTATGACAACAATTTCGAAGGACAATAAGATACTGACACTAATAAACACATTCACTGTTGAACCGGTTAACCAAAAGCAACTTGTTGAGCTGCTGACCCTGGCGACTGAAACCAGTGTACGAAAAAAGCAGGGATTCATTTCCGCAAGCCTTCATCGAAGCATAGACGGAACAAAAGTCACCATGTATTCTCAATGGCGGAGCGTTGAAGACTATCAAAAAATGCGAAATAATTCCGACGCTGTACCTTATTTGAACCAGGCACTAACTATTTCAAAATTCGAGTCTGGGATGTATGAAGTTGTAGAAACTTTCCTGCCATGAGTTTAATGCTGATGGCATCATCTCCTCTCCCCGGACTTACCGCCTGAATAAATCGCCCTTTAAGGGGGATGAATGTCATAAATCTTTCTGTTAATTTAGCTTGCGCTCTTGATGAGATGAGTTCTTAAGCTGGCTAAATATGAAAAAGGAAGTCCCAACCCAAATCATGTACCTGATATTTCGGCTATGGTTTGGATATACGATGATGTCCAATGGCAGATTCATTTTCGACAGCAGCCAAACGGATTTTTTTCTGAACTGGTTTGGCAAAGAGCTCCATTTTCCCGCTCCCTTACTCATGTATTACCTGGCCAAAGGCTCAGAATTCTTCGGTGGCCTCCTGATTTTTCTGGGACTATTCTCGCGTGTGGCGGCCAGTTTTATAGCATTCACCATGCTGGTGGCGACCCTAACAGCAAATATCCACGAAATCTACAACGGCGATGGCGCCATAACGATATCATTATTTTTCTTCGCGTGTATGTTCATCATCTGTGGCTCCGGAAGATGGAGCCTGGACTATCTGATCTTTAAAAATAAATACAGCTTTAAAGTATTTTCAGCTGAACGATAAATCCATTTCTCATACCATGATGCTTTCTTTAAAAAAATATAGATTCGATAATTACCTGTTTTTAGTCCGGATATGGTTTGGGAGCCTGCTCATTTACCATGGATTTTCGATGTCAGAGAAGGATACGGTGTATATTGTCTGTCATTGGATACTAAGCAGCGTTTTGTCGCCCCAAATAACTTTCTATTTAGCGGCAGTCATCGAGTGGGCTTGCGCAGTCTCCTTAATTGCCGGAATATACACCCGGTTCTTCTGCGGACTGATTGGATTTATCATGCTTTTCGCGATGGTGTTATTCTTTTTATTTCATGCTATCAATCTCGACGGCGGAAATCTTGCGTTGACGAGATATTTCTTTTGGTTTTCTATCCTTTTAATTTTTTTCGGTCCGGGCGCATGGAGTGCAGATCGCTTCATGGCGGAGAAAAGTATGTCTTAGTTATCTCTTAGCTCCCAAAGATTACCGTCAATTTAGAACACTCATTGTATCAATATCGCACAGAAGAATGCTGTGATATAATATAATTTATTGATAAATAATG
>Ga0209839_10001566_pt1 | contig 11600 bp, 9 predicted proteins | sample OrgsoiDNA2013050_FD_185800 | JGI IMG/M metagenome (GOLD analysis project Ga0209839, IMG submission 185800) | Permafrost soil microbial communities from the Arctic, to analyse light accelerated degradation of dissolved organic matter (DOM) -... | ecosystem: Environmental > Terrestrial > Soil >... | reverse complement strand
GACGATTCCGCCGACGCCGGTCGCCGCGCCCTGGAACGGCTCGACGTAGGACGGGTGGTTATGCGATTCAGCCTTGAAGGTGACCGCGTACCCGTGGCCGATATCCACGACTCCCGCGTTATGGCCTATTCCCGCGAGCAGGGCGGGAGAGTGGGGCGCTTTGTCGGCGAACTGCCGCAGATACGCCTTGGACGACTTGTAGGAGCAGTGCTCGCTCCACATCACCGAGTAGATAGCCAGCTCGGCGTCGGTCGGCCGGCGGCCGAGCACGGCCAGGATGCGCGCGTACTCCTCCGCGGTCAGGCCGAGATCGGCGTGCGGCTGCGGCCGGTCCGGCGTGGCGGCCGCCCGCGCCACCGTGTCCAGGGAGTTCATTCCCGGGCCGGCACAGGTGCGGCGACCGGGGCGAAGAAGCCGAGGCCGTCCGCGCCCGGCCCGGTAATCGCCTCGATGGCATGCTCGGGGTGCGGCATCAGGCCGACCACGTTGCCCGCCTCGTTACTGATCCCGGCGATGGCCGCCGCGGAGCCGTTCGGGTTGCCGTCGGCGTAACGCGCGATCACCTGGCCGCCTGCGGCCAGCGCCGCCAGGGTGGCCGGGTCAGCCACATACGCGCCCTCGCCGCTCTTCAGTACCAGCGTTACCTCCTGGCCCGGCGCGTAGCCGCTGGTCCACGAGGTCGCGGTGGCCTCCATCCGCAGCCGGACCGGCCGGCAGACAAAGCGCAGGCCCGCGTTGCGGGTCAGCGCGCCAGGCAGCAGGTGCGCCTCGCAGAGGATCTGGAAGCCGTTGCAGATGCCCAGCACCGGCAGGCCGGCCCGGGCCGCGGGCACCAGCTCCGCCATCACCGGGGCGAACCGGGCGATCGCGCCGCAGCGCAGGTAGTCGCCGTAGGAGAAGCCGCCGGGCAGGATCACGGCATCGACCCCGCGCAGGTCCCGGTCGCCGTGCCAGAGCGGGACCGCGGTACCGCCAGCGAGCCGGACGGCGCGCGCCGCGTCCTGGTCGTCGAGCGAACCTGGGAAGGTGATCACGCCCACGCGGGCCGTCATGAGCGTCCTAGCGTGCCGGGCATGCAGGCAGGTTACCTGCTCAGCCGACGTCCCGGAGCTGGAGGTTACCGGCCTGCGACAGCGGCGCGTCGCTGCGCAGCTCAATCCGCTTCTGCAGCGAGACGACCGTGCCGCGGCCCGGGCGGCTGCTCAGCGTGACATCGTCCACGCAAGCCTGCATGATGGCCAGGCCCCGGCCCGACTCCGGTAGCTGCGCGACCGCCCGGTCCGCCGCGCCGCGCCTGACCCTGGCCAGGCGGCCCCGCACCGCGGACGGCGCCGTCGGCGCCGGCCCCGATGATCCCGAGGAGTCAGCCCAGCGGCGGCGCAGCCTGGACATCGGCCGGGAGGCGGCGCGGTAAGCGGGAATGCTGTCCGGATCGAAACCCCGCCCGCTGTCGACTATCTCGAGCACGCAGCGATTCCTGCCAACCCGGGCCACTACCTCGTAACGCAGTCCCGGGCCGCTGTGCCTGAGCACATTGGTGCAGGCCTCGGTGACGGCCAGCAGCAGGTCGGCCACGCAATTGTCATCCACGCCGAGCCTGTTCAGTGTGTCGCCGAGCACCCGGCGCATAACCGGGACACTGAGCGCTTCCCGAGGAAATACCAGGCAGAACCGAGCGTCCACGGTCGGCTCTGGCGTTCCTGTCACCCGAGTACGCATCCGCTCCTCTGCTCCCCGTCCGCATCAGCGTTGCTGATCACATTGTGAGCGTTTCCCGGGACGGGCCGCGGTAATCATGAACTCGGGCGATCTCTGGACGAACAGTGCTCTTCGCTGTACGACCGGAGCGTAAATTCCGGCGGTAACAGCGCCGTCCGGGGCTCAGGCCGGGTGGATCGTGAATTCTTCGATGACCGGATTCGCGAGCAGTTCCGCGGCGAGTTCGGCGACTCTGGCGCTGGCAGTCTCACTGGCCGGCCCATCGATGTCGACCTCGAACCGCTTACCCTGCCGGACATTCGTGACCTCGCCGAAACCGAGCCGCTGGCACGCGCTGGCGATCGCCTCGCCCTGCGGATCATGGATCTCGGGCTTGAGCATCACCTCGACGATGATCCTGGCCAACTGTTCTCCTCCGGTGATATGTGAGCTTGGTCACGATGCTCCCGGCCCGGCCCCGCCGCGGTGCCGCCGGGGCGGGCGGCAGCGGAGTCTTCGGCCCGCATCCCATCGTGCCAGGTGGCTCACTGACCGCAGGCTGCCACTTCCCAAAGGTCACTTCCTGATCCCGCGGAGAGCCGGGTCGGCAGGCCGATTCCCGCGGCGTGGCCGCACGCGCATAATCGAGTCAGGCGGGCCATCGATTCCTGACGGCCCGCGGACTCAACCAGATAACCGCGGGCGACGCCAGCCAGGTACTGTCGCAGCGGAACTCAGACGAACGACTGGCCGGGTCAGGGCCCTCCCTGGCGGCTGGCCCTGAGCATGCAAGGGAGTGGCACGTGGCCGTCAAAGCTGCCGGGCGAGTTGCCGCAGCGCCTGATTCCGGTCCGGGAAGACGAACCGAATCAGACGAGCTCATTCAGCTTCTGACTCCGGAGGGAGAGCGGGCCGAGCATCCGGATTATCCGCTCGAGATCTCCACTGAGGAGATCAAGGGGCTGTACCGGGACCTGGTCCTCGTTCGCCGGATCGACTTCGAGGCGATCGCCCTGCAGCGCCAGGGCGAGCTGGGCATCTGGGCCTCGCTGCTCGGGCAGGAGGCCGCGCAGGTCGGCTCGGGCCGGGCCCTCGGGCCGCGGGACATGGCCTTCCCGACCTACCGTGAGCACGGCGTCGCCTGGTGCCGTGGCCTTGACCCGGCCAAGCTGCTTGAGCTGTACCGGGGGGTCAGCCACGGCGGCTGGGACCCGAAGGCGCACAACTTCCACCTGTACACGATCGTGATCGGCAGCCAGACGCTGCACGCGACGGGTTACGCGATGGGCATCCAGCGCGATGGCGCGGTCGGCGAGGACGGCGAGGCGGCCATCGCGTACTTCGGCGACGGCGCCACCAGCCAGGGCGACGTGAACGAGGCGTTCATCTGGGCGTCGGTCACCAACGCGCCGGTGGTCTTCTTCTGCCAGAACAACCAGTGGGCGATCTCCGAGCCGCTGGAGCGGCAGAGCCGGGTGCCGCTCTACCGGCGGGCCCACGGTTTCGGTTTCCCCGGCGTCCGGGTCGACGGTAATGACGTACTGGCCTGCCTCGCGGTGACCAGGAAGGCCATGCAGGCCGCCCGGGAGGGCCAGGGCCCCACCCTGATCGAGGCGTACACCTACCGGATGGGCGCGCACACCACCACCGACGACCCGACCAGGTACCGGCTGGCGGCCGAGCTGGAGGCGTGGAAGCTGAAGGACCCCGTCGAGCGGGTGAAGCAGTACCTGATCAGGTCCGGCCTGACGCAGATGAGTTTCATCGAGGAGGTCGAGCAGGAGGCGGCCGAGGTCGGCACCCGGGTGCGGAAGGCGTGCCTGGAGATGCCAGACCCGCAGCCGCTGGCGATCTTCGAGAACGTCTACGCCGAGCCGAACGCGCTGGTGGACGCCGAGCGCGAGCAGTACGCCGCCTACCTCGACACCTTCGTCGGCGAGGAGGCCGCGCGATGACCACCCTGACGCTCTCGAAGGCGCTGAACGAGGGTTTGCGCAAGGCCCTGGAGGACGACCCCAGGGTCCTGATCATGGGCGAGGACGTCGGCAAGCTCGGCGGCGTGTTCCGCGTCACCGACGGGCTGCAGAAGGATTTCGGCGAGGCCAGGGTGGTCGACACCCCGCTGGCCGAGTCCGGCATCGTCGGGACCGCGATCGGACTGGCGCTGCGCGGCTACCGGCCGGTATGCGAGATCCAGTTCGACGGCTTCGTGTACCCGGCCTTCGACCAGATCGTCACCCAGCTGGCGAAGATGCATCTCCGCTCGCTGGGGAAGCTGAGCCTGCCGGTAGTGATCAGGATCCCGTGCGGCGGCGGCATCGGCGCGGTGGAGCACCACAGTGAATCCCCCGAGGCGTACTTCGTGCACACCGCCGGGCTGCGGGTGGTCGCCTGCGGGAACCCCGAGGACGCCTACACGATGATCCAGCAGTCGATCAGCTGCGATGACCCGGTGATCTTCTTCGAGCCCAAACGGCGCTACTGGGACAAGGCCGAGGTGGACACGGCGGGCAGCGCGGCCGATGCGCTGCCGCTCAGCCGGGCCAGGACCGTGGTCAGCGGCACCGACGTGACCGTGCTCGCCTACGGCCCGATGGTCAGGATGTGCGCGGAAGCTGCCGTCGCAGCGGATGCCGACGGCCGCTCGCTCGAGGTGATCGACCTGCGCTCGCTGTCGCCCCTGGACACCGAGGCGATCTTCGCTTCGGTGCGCCGGACCGGCCGGTGCGTGGTCGTGCACGAGGCGTCGGTCACCGGCGGGCTCGGGGCCGAGATCGCCGCCAGGATCAGCGAGCAGTGCTTCTATCATCTGGAGGCTCCGGTGCTGCGGGTCGGCGGTTTCTCCACCCCGTATCCCCCGTCCCGGCTGGAGGAGCATTTCCTGCCCGATCTGGACCGGGTGCTGGACGCCGTCGACCGTACGTACTCCTACTGAGGGGCCCGCATGTCAGAGCTGAAGGAATTCAAGCTGCCTGATGCCGGCGAGGGCCTGACTGAGGCGGAGATCGTCAAGTGGCACGTCAAGCCCGGTGACCCGGTGACCGTCAACCAGATCATCGTGGAGATCGAGACCGCCAAGGCCGTTGTTGAGCTGCCGTGTCCCTATGCCGGAGTCGTCTCAGGGCTGCTGGTGCCGGAGGGCGCGACCGCCGACGTCGGGACGCCGATCATCACCATCGAGGTAGGCGCGGATGCGGGCGGTCGCGCGCCTGTGGCCGGCCAGCCGCCGGCGGCCGCCGAGCCGCAGCCCGGCGAGCCCGGCGTCACCCCGGAAGACCTGGTCCCTGAGCCGCCCAAGGAAGGCGCGGTCGAGCCGGGCATGCACGGCTCCCCCGCGCCAAAGCAGGAGCGCCAGGCGGTACTGGTAGGTTACGGGGTCAAGCTCGGGCCGACCGCCCGCCGGGCCAGGAAGGCTCCTGCTGGTCCCGGCGGTCCTGCTGGCTCCGCCGGCTCCGCAGTGACCAACGACTCGGCCAACGGATCGCCCACCGCGCCCGGCGCCGGCTCGCGTGTGCTGGCCAAGCCGCCGGTCCGGAAGCTAGCCAAGGACCTCGGCGTCGAGCTGGCCGGCCTGGCGGGCACCGGCCCGAATGGCTCGATCACCCGGGATGACGTACAGACGGCCGCCAGCGGCCTGACCTCGGACGCCCCGCTGGCGGGTGCCCAGGCGGCAGCCGCTCCGGCCGCGACGGGTCCGGCTGCGGACGCCACGACTGGGGACGACCTGGCTGCGGGCGACCTGGCTGGCCAAGCGCTGCGCGCCTTCCCCAAGACGGCGGGCACTCCCGCCGCTGCCGGCGGCCCGCGCGAGCAGCGGATCGCCATCCGCGGTGTCCGGAAGCACACCGCAGCCGCCGTGGCGGGCAGCGCCTTCACCGCTCCGCATGTGACCGAGTTCCTGCAGGTTGACGTCACCGAGACGATGACCGCGACCGCGCGGCTGAAGACGCTGCCGGAGTTTGCCGGGGTCCGGGTCTCGCCGATGCTGTTCGTGGCCAGGGCGCTGCTGGTGGCGGTGACCAGGCACCCGATGATCAATTCCTCGTGGGATGACGGCGCCCAGGAGATCGTGGTCAAGAACTACGTGAACCTGAGCATCGCCGCCGCCACCGACCGGGGACTGATAGTGCCGAACGTCAAGGATGCTCACCTGCTCGCCTTCCCCGATCTCGCCCGCGCCCTGAACGAGCTGGCCGAGACGGCCCGGGCCGGCCGGGCCACCGTGGCCGGCATGCAGGGCGGCACGATCACCATCACGAACGTGGGCGTCTTCGGGGTGGACGCGGGTACCCCGATCCTTACTCCGGGCGAAGCCGCGATCCTCGCCTTCGGGCAGGTCAAGGACGCGGCCTGGGTGCACGAGGGACAGCTGGCGGTTCGCAAGGTCACGACGCTCTCGCTGTCTTTCGACCACCGGATCGTCGACGGCGACCTCGGCTCAGCGGTGCTCCGCGATGTGGGCGCGATGCTGGCGGATCCGCTGCGCATCCTGGCCTGGTCCTGACGGTCCCGCTGCGGGCAGGAGACTGGCCGGCATAACCCCGCGACCGCCGTTACCCGGCGACCGCCGGAACCCGCAACCGCTCTCGGAGGGAGCGACATGATCAGGCATGTGGCATGTTTCACCTGGGCAGCGGAGGCGACCACTGCGCAGCGCCAGCAGGTCGCCGATGAGCTCCGCGCGCTGCCCGCGCTGATGCACGGGCTCCGCGCGTACCATTTCGGTGCCGATGCTGGCCTCGCGGACGGCAACTACGACTTCGCGGTCGTAGCCGACTTCGACGACACCGAGAGCTACCTCGCCTACCGCGATCACCCGGCGCACCGGGCCATCATCGAGGAGGTTATCCGGCCGATCACGCGGCACCGCGCCTCAGTGCAGTATCAGCTCTGAGGCGTTCAGAACGCGTCCTCCGGGAGTTCCATGAGGTCAAGCGAGGTCGCCTCGGCGATTTCGCGTTCTGCGGCAATCCTGGGCAGTACCGTCGCGGCGAAGAACCGGGCTGCGGCAATCTTCCCCTGATAGAAGGCGCGGTCGGCCGGCGAGCCGTCCTCGTCCAGCCTGGCCAGGGCCACTTCAGCCTGGCGCCCGAGCAGCCAGCCGATGACCAGGTCGCCGAGCGCCAGCAGCAGCCGGGTGGTGTTGAGACCCACCTTGTACAGCTCGGCAGGCTGCTGCGCGCTCTGGCCGAAGTACCCGTGCATGGCCGTCACCATGGCCTGGACATCCTCGGCCGCCCGGCCGATGGCGGTCCGCTCGGCCTTGAGCCGCCCGTTGCCCGCGTCGGCGGTCACGAAGTTATCGATCTGCCACATCAGGAACTGCAGGGCCTGGTCCTGGTCCCGAAGGATCTTGCGGAAGTACAGGTCCATCCCCTGGATGGTGGTGGTTCCCTCGTACAGGCTGTCGATCTTCGCGTCCCTGGCGTACTGCTCGATCGGGTAATCCTGCAGGAAGCCCGAGCCGCCGAAGGTCTGCAGGGACAGCGTCAGCATCTCGTACGCGCGCTCCGAGCCGACTCCCTTGACGACCGGCAGCAGCAGGTCGTTGACGGCGACCGCGATCCCGTCCGGCACGTCATTGGCCAGCGCTACCTGCACCGCATCCTGGAAGGACGCGGTGTACATCACGAGCGCCCGCATGCCCTCCGCATACGCCTTCTGCATCATCAGCATCCGGCGCACGTCCGGGTGGTTGATGATCGGGACCCGCGGCGCGGCCTTGTCCGTCAGTTGCGTCAGGTCGGCGCCCTGGACCCGGGTCTTCGCGTACTCCAGCGCGTTCAGGTACCCGGTCGACAAGGTGGCGATGGCCTTGGTGCCGACCATCATCCGCGCGAATTCGATGATCACGAACATCTGCCTGATGCCGTCGTGCTCATCACCGACGAGCGTGCCGACCGCGGGCTGCCTGGCGCCGAAGGTCAGCTCACAGGTGGTCGACGCCTTCAGGCCCATCTTGTGCTCCACGCCAGTCGCGTACACGCCGTTGCGCTCGCCAACCTGCCCGTCCTCCGACACCAGGTACTTGGGTACCAGGAACATCGACAGGCCCTTGGTGCCCGGGCCGGCCCCCTCGGGGCGGGCCAGCACCAGGTGGAAGATGTTCTGCGCCATGTCGTGCTCGGCACCGGTGATGAACCGCTTGACGCCCTCGATGTGCCAGGTCCCGCCGGGCTGCCGGATCGCCTTCGTCCGTCCGGCGCCGACGTCGGATCCGGCATCCGGCTCGGTGAGCGCCATCGTCGCCGTCCACTTGCGCTCGATGGCGAGTTCCGCGAAGCGCTTCTGGGCCGGCGTGCCCATCCGCCATAGCGCGTGGGAGAAGGACCCGCCGCTCGCGTACATCCAGATGGCCGGGTTGGCCCCCAGGATCAGCTCGGCCACCGACCAGCACAGCGACCGCGGCGAGCTGACACCGCCCAGCTCGGGCGGCAGCTCCAGCCGGTACCACTCGGCGTCGATGAAGGCCTGGAAGGACTTCTTGAAGCCGTCCGGCATCTGCACGGTGCCGGTGGCCGGGTCGAACACGGGCGGGTTGCGGTCGGCCTCGGCGAACGACTCGGCCACCGGCCCGGTGGCCAGCTTGTTCACCTCGTGAAGGATTCCCCGGGCCGTCTGCTCATCCAGTTCGGTAAAGGGCTCCCGGCCCAGCAGGTCCTGCCGCCGCAGCACCTCGAACAGGTTGAACTCGATGTCCCGGAGGTTGCTCTTGTAGTGACCCACGCTTGCCTCCCTGACGCGACAACGCGCTACCGGCCAGTAACATAGCCGATACTACCAGCAAGTAACAAGCCTCCCGGGGGGAAACCCGTGGCGGCGCGGGGATCGCCTCAGCCCGGGAGGATGTTGATCGCCCGTGCGATCACCAGCACGCCGAGCGCCAGGGAGACCGCGGACTGCAGCAGCATGGTCAGCTTCGCCCAGCGGGCCAGCGGCATGACGTCGGTCGGGCTGAACGCGGCCGCATTGGTGAAGGACAGGTACAGGTAGTCGATGAACCGCGTGCTCCAGTCGGGCGGCGCCAGCTCAGGCGAGGCCATCTGCGGGAACATCAGGTCGGGATGGACCGCTTTGCCCAGCGACCTGTGGACCGGGCCGCCGCGGTCGAACTCCCAGTACCAGAGCGCGAACGCGATCACGTTGGTGGCCCAGACGGTGCCGCCGGCGGCCAGCAGCTGGGCCGGAGTGCCTGGCGCGTGGCCCTCAACGATCTCCAGGACGAGCCGCACCGCTGACCACGCGTTATCCAGGGTGACCAGGAAGACCAGCACGATGCTGGCCGCCCTGACCACCGCGGACCGGCGCTCGAAGCGCACCGGATTGGCGATCAGCAGGCCGATGAACAGTGCTATCTCCAGTGCCGGAAGCAGGACGACCGGATGGGGCGCCAGCCGCTGCGGGAGCAGCCCCTGCAGCACCAGCGCAGCGACCACCGTCAGCGTCACCGGCCAGCGGGACTCGGCCATGCTCCGCTGCCGCCAGGCCGGGATCACGGCCGCCCGGCCCCCGGCGACTTCATCGACCAGCTTCACCAGCTCGTGCCACGCGTCACCTTCCCGGTGGCCGCCCCGGGGCGGCCTGGGCTCGCCTTCCGCTCGTGGCTGCGCACCGGGCTCGGGTGATTGCCCCTGTTCCGACATGCATTCATTCTCAACGTCTCGTCGCCGTATCCGCAGCCGGAGGCCACGGGCGGTAGCTGTGCGCGAGGGGCAGCGCCGTCATCTGGGCACAAACCGAATCCCGTTCTAGAGTGTTCGGCATCGGCACAGCGGACCCGGCGAACGAGGTACATCATGGCGCTCGGCCTCTCGCAAGAGCATCGCCACCTGGCGGAAACCATCCGCAACTGGGCGCAGCGCAACTGCCCGCCCGAGGCGGTCCGCGCCGCCGCCGACGGCCCGGACAGCGGATCCGCCCGGTACCTGGAATCGTTCGGGCCGAGCCTCGCCGTGCAGGGCGTGCTCGGCCTGCACGTGCCCGAAGAGGACGGCGGCCAGGGCTTCGGCCTTCCTGAGCTCGCCGTGGCGCTGGAAGAACTCGGCCGCGCCCTGGTGCCCGGGGACGCGTTGCCCACGGTGCTGGCGAGTGCCGTCCTCACCACGGCAGGCGTCACCGGCAAGCTGGTGGTGGGACTGGCCGACGGGTCGAGGGCCGGCGCGGTCTGCCTGGCCGACGGCCTGAGCGGCAGCGTCGCAGCCGACGGCGGACTCGTCATCAGCGGCGAGGTCGCCCCGGTGCTCGGCGCCAGCCTGGCCGACCTGGTCATCCTCCCGGTGCAGGCCGGCCATGGCGAGATCTGGGCTGCGGTCGACACGGGTGCCCTGGAGATCACCGCACTGGACAGTCTCGACCTCACCCGCCCGGTCGCCCGGGTGCACGCGGCGGGCGTCACAGTGCCAGCGGACCGGCTGCTGTCCGGGCTCGATCGCAGCACTGTGACCAGCCTGGCGGCGATCCTGTTCGGCGCCGAGGCCAGCGGTATCGCCGACTGGGCCGTGCACACCGCTAGCGAGTACGCCAAGATCCGCCAGCAGTTCGGCCGGCCCATCGGGCAGTTCCAGGCGGTCAAGCACCGGTGTGCCTGGATGCTGACCTCAGCTGAGCTGGCCGCCGCCGCTGTCTGGGACGCGGCGCGCACCGACCGGCACGCCGCGCCTGACCAGCCGCCGGATGCGCCCGGCCAGCCGGGCGACGGCCGGCAGCGCGACTTCGCGGCCAGCGTGGCTGGCGTCCTGGCCGCCGACGCCGCTGTCTCCTGCGCGCATGAGTGCATCCAGGTGCTCGGCGGCATCGGCTACACCTGGGATCACCAGGCCCACCTGTACTACCGGCGCGCGATGTCGCTGCGCGCCCTGCTCGGCCCGTCGGGCGGCTGGGCAGAACGCGTGGCCGAGCTGGCCAGGTCCGGCGCGCGCAGGCCCATCCAGGTCGAGCTGCCTGGCGGCGATGGGCCGCTCCGGGAGCGGCTGCGCGGCGAGCTGGCCGAGATCGCCGCGCTGACCGGCGCGGACCGGGCGCGCGCGCTAGCCGATGGCGGCTGGGTGACTCCGCATCTGCCCCGGCCCTGGGGACGCGGCGCTGACGCGCTTGAGCAGGTGGTCATCGAGCAGGAGATGCGCGCCGCCCGGGTGCAGGCCCCGAGCCTCATGATCGGCGCCTGGGTCGTGCCCGCGCTGATCCAGTACGGGACGCAAGCCCAGCAGGACAGGTTCCTGCCGCCCACGCTGCGCGGTGAGATTATCTGGTGCCAGCTGTTCAGCGAGCCGGGAGCCGGCTCGGATCTGGCGGGCCTGACCACCCGGGCGGTGCGCGCCGACGGCGGCTGGCGGCTGACCGGGCAGAAGATCTGGACGTCGCTGGCCAAGCAGGCCGCCTGGGCGATCTGCATCGCCCGGACCGACCCGGCCGCGCCCCGCCACGACGGGATCACGTATTTCCTCGTGGACATGGCTGACCCGGGCGTCGAGGTCCGCCCGCTCCGGGAGATGACCGGTGAGTCCTTCTTCAACCAGGTCTTCCTCGATGACGTTTTCGTGCCGGACGACCAGGTCGTCGGGGAGGTCAACGGCGGCTGGCGGGTGGCCAGGACCACGCTGGCGAACGAGCGGGTCTCGCTCTCCAGGTCCTGGGCGTTCGGGTGCGGCGTGCCCGAGCTGCTGGCGCAGGTGCAGGCGGGCAGCGTGGCACCGGCCGGCCAGCTCGGCAGGCTCGTGGCCGAGGGTCACGCGATCGACCTGCTGGGCCTGCGGGTGGCGCTGAAGCGGCTGTCCGGGACAGAGCCCGGTGCCACCGGCAGCGTGCGCAAGCTGCTCGGCATGCGCCACGCCCAGCAGGTCGCCGAGCTGTGCTGGGCGATGTCCGGCCCGGACGGCGCGCTCGGCGCGGGCGCGGCCGCCGGC
>Ga0209839_10001565_pt1 | contig 11600 bp, 11 predicted proteins | sample OrgsoiDNA2013050_FD_185800 | JGI IMG/M metagenome (GOLD analysis project Ga0209839, IMG submission 185800) | Permafrost soil microbial communities from the Arctic, to analyse light accelerated degradation of dissolved organic matter (DOM) -... | ecosystem: Environmental > Terrestrial > Soil >... | reverse complement strand
GGGCCGGGCTTGGCACCGGGCTTGGCACCGGGCTTGGCACCGGGCTTGGCACCGGGCTTGGCACCGGGCTTGGCACCGGGCTTGGCACGTGGCGCCGGCGTCTTGCGCGTGTCCGGGCGCGGCGTTGCCGGCCGCTTGGCCGACGTTTTCTTCTTCTTGCGCGAATCGACCATCGGTGCCCGGGCGTGCGGTGAGTCGCTGCATTTTACCCAACTTTGGGTTACGCACTCCTTGAATCGCCCGCGGCGGCGCAGTCTGGCCGCGGCGACGCAATCAGCAAGTCCGGGCTCCCGAAAGTAGGTGCCGCCCGCGTTGAGGCGCTCGATCTTTGCCGGGTCGATGTCGATGCCGACCACGTTTTTTCGGCCTCGAGCGGGCTGGACGAAAAAATCGCGACCTCATGCGACTGCGCCAGGGTGCGCTGCGAGCAGCGCGGTGCGTCGTTCTCCGCCCCTGAGCGTTGAAAAATGGAGATTGTAGAGGGCGATTCGCAAGAAAACTCCGCGAGACTGGACCAGGCACGCGGCGCCCGTCCCGGTGAGAGTAACGGCGTGGCTGCGCCTTTGCGACATACTATACGGACACGAAACAGATCGGCGATTGCTGAACTCGTAAGGCTGCTGCGCGTTTTTTGTCTTGGCTGATACAGCATAGGTTCCCCGCATCGCCATCCCCATGACAGCGGACCTCGACCTCGACGCCTATTTCGAACGCATCGGCTGGACGGGCGCGACGACGCCTGTCTTCGACACCTTGGCGCAACTCGTGCGTGCGCACATGGCGGCCATCCCGTTCGAGAACCTTGACGTGCTGCTCGGCCGGACGGTGCGCCTCGATCTCGAGGGACTGCAGGCCAAGCTGGTGCGCGGGCGCCGAGGCGGCTATTGCTTCGAGCATTCGACGCTACTCGCGGCGGTGCTCGAGTGCATCGGTTTTCGCCCGATCCGGCATTCGGCGCGAGTGACCATGGCCGGCGCGCGTACCGCGGCGCCACGCACGCACATGTTTCTCACGGTGCAGCTTGACGACAAGACATTCGTCGTCGACGCGGGATTCGGCTCGCTCGCGCCCGCGTTCCCGGTGCCGTTGCTCGACGGCGAAGCCGCGCACGCTGCGGACGAGACGCACTGGATGGCGCGCGACGGCCATTTCTGGGTCCTGCGCGCGCAAAGCGACGGCAAGACGATCGATGCGTGGGCATCGACCCTGGAGCATGACAACCCGGTCGACTTCGAGATGGCCAATCACTTCGTCTCGACTTATCCCGAATCGCCCTTCGTCAACCGGATACTCATGCGCGCGCTGACCCGCGACGGGCGCGTCACGGTGATGAATCGAGACGTCACTGTCCGGCGGGGAACGGAATCGCAGGCATCGCAGCTTCCCGACCGGGCAGCGTTGCGTTCGCTCCTGCGTGAGCATTTCCGGATCGATCTGCCCGAGGTGGAGCGGCTGCGCGTCCCGTCGATCCCGGAATGGGCGTAGCGGTCCGGGGCCGCCGTCAGAAGCGGACCACCGCGCGTATCGACTTGCCTGCGTGCATCAACTCGAATCCCTCGTTGATGCGCTCGAGCGGCAGGACGTGCGTGATGAGGTCGTCGATGTTGATCTTGCCTTCCATGTACCAGTCGACGATTTTCGGAACGTCGGTGCGCCCGCGCGCGCCGCCGAACGCGGTGCCCTTCCAGACGCGACCGGTGACGAGCTGAAACGGGCGGGTCTTGATTTCCTGGCCGGCGCCCGCGACGCCGATGATGACCGCAACGCCCCAGCCGCGATGGCAGCATTCGAGCGCCTGGCGCATGACGTCTACGTTACCGATGCACTCGAAGCTGTAATCGGCGCCGCCGCCGGTGAGCTCGACCAGGTGCGCGACCAGCTCGTTTCCAGCGGCGCCGCCAACCTCGCGTGGATTGACGAAGTGGGTCATTCCGAATTTGCGCGCCAGCGCCTCGCGCGCGGGATTCACGTCGACGCCGACGATCATGTTGGCGCCGACCATGCGCGCGCCCTGCACGACGTTGAGTCCGATGCCGCCGAGTCCGAAGATGACCACGTTCGCGCCCGGCTCGACCTTGGCGGTATTGATGACCGCGCCGATACCGGTGGTCACGCCGCAGCCGATGTAGCACACCTTGTCGAACGGAGCGTCGTCGCGGATCTTGGCAACGGCGATTTCGGGCAGCACCGTGAAATTGGCGAAGGTCGAGCAGCCCATGTAGTGATGAATGGGCTTGCCGCCAAGCGAAAAGCGGCTGCTGCCGTCGGGCATCAATCCCTTGCCCTGCGTCGCGCGTATCGCCGTGCACAAGTTGGTCTTGCGCGACAGGCAGGCCTTGCATTGCCGGCATTCCGGCGTGTAGAGCGGGATGACGTGGTCGCCCTTCTTCAAGCTGGTCACGCCGGGGCCGACGTCGACCACGATGCCGGCGCCTTCGTGGCCGAGGATCACGGGAAAAAGCCCTTCCGGATCGGCGCCCGAACGCGTGAACTCGTCGGTGTGGCAGATGCCGGTGGCCTTGATCTCGATCAGCACTTCACCGGCTCGCGGGCCGTCGAGCTGCACGGTCTCGAGGGTCAGCGGCGCACCGGCGCGGTAAGCAACTGCGGCGCGAACGTCCAAGCGTTACCCTTCAATAAAATCGATAAATCGATCGGCGCCGCGCGCGCCCGTCAGTGCGAAAGTTCGAACTCGAAGCCCAGCGCGTCGTCCTGCAATCGACTATAGCCGTAGTACTTTCCACCGACCTTGAACAGATAGCGGCACCAATCGTCGACCGGGCCGTTCCACTGGATCTTGACGCACCAGCGTCCTTGTCCGTCGAGGTTCCAGGTGCCGCTGGCCGAGCTCGGATAGCCGCGGCCGCCGGTGGTCCCACGACCGTCGGACGACGCGGAAAGCGTTCCGTCGGGCTTGTTGGTCCAGAACCGCGTGCTTCCGGCAGCGGTCTTGCTCATGACTTTCGCTCCCGGTACCAGCTGCTGCATTTCCTCAGCGCTGACCTGCACCGGATTTTGCGCTTTGAGCGCACCGAGATTCGGCACTTGCGCGAGCGCAAGCGAACAAAACGCGAACAGTGCTGCGGACAATGTTGAACGAATCATCATGGCTCCTCGTTTTCAAGGGTGGGTCGGACCGACGCATCAACAACTCAGCGCACCCGATCGCCGCCAGGCTACTGCGGCGCCAGATTCAAATCCTTTACGAGCTTCCCCAGTGCGTCGTACTCGCGATCGATGTACTGGCGCAGCGCCGCGCCCTTGCGAATGAGCAGTTGCTCGCCGGCATCGTCGAGGAACTTCCGCGTCGCCGCGGCATTGGCGCCTTTTTCGAACGCCGTTTCGAGCTCGGCGATTTTGGCCGGCGGCGTGCCTTTGGGCGCGAGCACCGCGCGCCAGAGGATCGTCTCCTCGTCGGCGATGCCGAGATCGCGCAGGCCCGACGCGTTCGGCAGCGACGCCACCCTTTCGGCGGAGCTCAGCAGGACACACTTTGCCCGGCCAGATTGCGCGTACTGCAGGATCGGCGGCACCGAACCGACGTAGATGTCGATGTGCGTGCCGAGAAATCCGGTGAGCGTTTCACCGGCGCCCTTGTACGGAATGTCGCGCGCAGACACCTTCATGACGCGGAAGATGCGCTCGGCCGCTAGCTGTCCGGGGCCGCCGGCGCCGTCGTCGCCATACGTGTACTTGCCGGGATCCTTGCGCAGCGCCTCGATGAAGCTTTTTCCCTCGGTCGCAGGAAAATCGGGATGCACGCAGAACACGTAGGGCGCGCTGGTGAGTTGAATCACCGGGATGTAGTCGGTCGGCGTGTACGCGACCTTCATCGTATGCGGCGACACCGTAACGGGGCCGAGCCAGACCGCGGCCAGCGTTTGTCCGTCGGGCGGCGAATGCACCATCTGGGCGACGCCGATGGTGCCGCCGGCGCCCGGAACGTTCATGATGACGACGGGGTCCTTTAGAAATGGCTGGATCTCTTTGGCCAGGACGCGAAAGAAGCCATCGGTGCCGCCTCCGGGCGCGGTAGGAACGATGAGCCTGATCGGATCGGCGAGCGCGACAAAAGTCGCGCAAGACAGGAATGCCGCGGCAAGGGTGCGCGTAAGTCTCATGAAAATGTCTCCTCCACTTTCCTGCGATTGTAACCACCCACGCCGGCCATGGCGTGCAATGTGCGCTTGGGAACGGTTCGTCATTCTTCTTTTGCGGCGGCGACGAACCTGCTGGCGGCGCTGCTAATTGCCGAGGCTCTCCGTCGAATGTTGCGGCCGCTCCGCGCGCGGGAATCCAAAGAGCGTGGCCGGCGTGTCCGCGAGGATGATGCGCCTCGTCGTCTCGTCGGGTATCCATTCGACCAGCCAGTTGATGCAATTGCGATACGTGACCTCATCTTCGTGCGAAACGAACGGCCAGTCGCTCGCCCACACCAGCTGTTGCGGGCCGCCCGCGTCGAGCAATGCGTCGACGTAACGTTGCACATTGCCACCGTCCCGGCGGCCCTGACGATAAGGCGCCGAGAGCTTGACCCAGGTGTCGCCTGCGCGCACGCCCTTCAGCACTTCCCTGAACCCCGTGCACGCGACGCCGCGCGCGGGATCCGGGCTACCGAAATGGTCGACGACCACGCGCGCGCCGCTGTCGCGAATCCACGGAAGCACGCCTGGGAGCAACGCGCCTTCCAGATAGATCTCGACATGCCACCCGAGGTCGCGCACCGACGCAAAGAGCCGCCGGTACTCCGGCGAGGCGGCGTCGGGCAGCGGCGAGCGCCGAACCCAGTTGAGCCGGATGCCGACCGCGCCGCGCTCGCCCATGGCGGCCAGCGCTTCGCGATCGATATCGGGCGCGACGATGACGGTGCCGCGCAAGCGGCCGTCAGCGCGGGCCAGCGCGTCGAGCAGCAATGAATTGTCGGTGCCGTAAAAGCTTGGTGCGGTGAGCACGCCGTGCGAGATCGCGTGTGCATCGAGCACGCCCAGATACTCCTCGACGGTGCAGTCGCGCTTCGGCGCCGAATGCCGTTCGGCCGTGAGCGGCGCGTCGCGGCGCAGGACGTGCGCGTGGCAGTCGACGGCAGTCACGGCGACTGTCTCCCGCGGGTTCGTCGAGCGATGCAATGGAAATGGCTCGCGATCTTTCCGACCGCGGGCCATCCGGTCAAATGCTAGCGATGCGGCTCGTCCTTGCCGCCTCCGTGCTCGCCCTTGTTGCCCTCCGGAGCATGACCCTGGGGTGCTGCTCCGCGAGACGGCGGCGCAGGAGCGGCCGCCCCCGTGGGGCCGCCTCTGCGCATTTCCTGAGCGCCGCGATTTCCCGATGGCGTGGGCGCTCCCTGGATGGTCCGGCGATCCCCCGAAGGTGCACCACCGACGCGCGCACGATTGTCAATTGCCGCAGGCGTTCCTCCGCGGTTCGAACGAATGTCACCCGGGGACGATGTCCCCCGATTCGAGCGATTGTCCCCCACGGAAGAGTTGCCCCGATTGCCGGTGAATCCGGACGAGCTCGATGGCCGGTTGTTCTGATTGCGGAAATCAGCGCGCTCCCTGATCGAGGGCGCGGTGGCGCGCGGCGCCGGACCCGACGGCCTGAAATGCTGCGGCGCCGCACGATGCTCCCAGTAGTCGCGACGTCCATAAAAGGACTGTCCGCGATAGTACCGGTCCCAATACGAGCCGAGCGAAAAGGCCACGATGGGAATGCCGAAGCTCGGCGCGTAGGAATAGAACGGAACGCGCTCGCCCTGATAGACATAGCTCACGTACGGCGCATAGATCCAGCCGCGGTCGGACCCGAAAGCGACGTCGCACCAGCTCCAGTCGTTGAGGCAGCCCATGACCTGTAGCGGCGCGCCGGGCGCCAGTACCGCGACCGGCGGATACGACGTATCCGGGCCCCCGCGTATGTTGACGCTGCGCGTCGTATAGGCTTCCTGGGCCGATGTCGCGAAAGGAATCGCCAGCAGGAGGCAGGCGAGACCGAGGGTCGATAGTTTGCGCATAGGGAGGCGCATAGGGAGGCTCCTGGCAACAGTTGGTCAGGCGAGTGTACCGTTTTTGAAGCCGCGGCGCGCTCGACAGGTTTGAGCGCCCGTGTGCCGAAAAGGTTCGCCGGGCGAGCACACCGGGTGCAAGGCGGTCGCGCTTTGCCGGTCCGCGCCAAGCCTGCGCCAGGCCGCCGCGAACTGCCGCCAGTCTTGAAAAACCTGCGCGCGGCTGTTGCCTCCCGGCCGATCGAGCTGGCACGCGCCGATTCGGATCGAGGGTAGTATTGTCGCCGATGCGGAGCGCAATCCGCACGCGACGAGAGGCGCAAGGAAACACCGTGGATGCGGAAAAAACATTGCGGCGGGACGTCGCGCTGGCTAACCGCATCCTCGAGCGCTTCGGGCTCTCGAATGCGTTCGGCCACGCAAGCGCGCGCATTCCCGGCACGGACACGTTTCTTTTTCCGACGCGGCGCTCTCCCGGCTTCGCCGACGAAAACGCGCTGCTGGTGCTCGACACCGATGGCAAGATGCTCGCCGGCGAGGGGACGCCGAACAGCGAGCTCTGGATACACGCGCGTGCGTACGCGGCCCGGGCCGACCTTGGCAGCGTGGTGCATGCGCATCCGCCGGCATGCGTCTGTCTCACCCAGATCGGACAGCCGCACCGCATCGTCCACCATCAGGGCGGCGCGTTCGCCGGCGGCGTCGCCGAATACGAGCGCGTCGGACTCATCCGCACGCGCGAGCTGGGCGACCTGCTGGCGCAGCGCCTCGGCAGCGGAGTCGCGGTCATGATGCGCGGCCACGGCATCACCACCGCGGCGGCCGACGTGCGCACGGCAACGATCGCGGCGTGCTTTCTCGAGGAGAGTGCCGCGCTGCAGTTGCGCATGCTCGCCGCGGCCGGCGGCGATCCGGCGCGAATCCGCGTGTTTACCCCGGAAGAAGCGGCACGCGTGAGCGATCAGCTCAGTCAGGGCATCGTCGAGCGGGCGTGGGAGTATTACGCCGCTGTCGCCGAGCTCAAGCCGCTGGGCGGCTAGCGGCGGACACTAGTCGGCGGTTGCGCCGGTGCGGCGCACCAGCTCGGCGAATTTCTTTTCGTCGGCGCGGATCACCTCGGCAAGCTGCTCCGGCGTTCCGGGCGCCGGCTCGAAGCCGAAGCGCTGCATCTGCTCCAGCACTTCCGGATCGGCGAGCTGGCGGTTGATGTCGGCGTTGATCCTGCGCACGATTTCAGGTGGAGTGCCGCGAGGCGCCATCACCGCGAGCCACGAATCGACGATCATGCCGGGGGGGCCGCCGGCCTCCTCGAGCGTCGGCACGTCGGGAAGTGTCTTGAGCCGGTGTTTGGCCGCGATCGCGATCAGCTTCAGCCGCCCGCTTTGCATGAGCGGCAGTGCCGAGCCGAGCGTGGAGAACGCCCAGCCGACGTCGCCGCCGGCGATCGCGACATACATCTGCGACTGGTCCTTGTAGGGAACGTGGATCATCTTCGTGCCGGTGAGGAACTCGAACTCGGCGCTACCCAGGTGCGACGGGCTTCCGACGTATGACGAGCCGTAGGAAACCGATCCCGGATTCGCCTTGGCCGCACTGATCAGCGCCGGCACGCTTTGATACGGGCCCGCGGTCGCCACCGCGAGAAAAAACGGCGTGTGATAGAACATCGCCACCGGAACGAAGTCGTTTCGCGGGTCGTAAGGGAGCTTCTTGTAGAGCGCCGGGTTGATCGCCACGTGCGCGTTGCTGACCACCAGCAGCTCGTGCCCGTCGGGCACCGCGTTCTTCACCGCCTCGATCGCGATAAAGCCGCTCGCGCCCGGCCGCGAATCGACGATCACCGGCTGCGCCCAGACCTTGGACAGCTTGTCGGCAATGATGCGGGTGAAGATCGCAGGACCTGCGCCCGCGGCGTACGGCGCGCTGATCCTCACGACTTTCGTCGGGAAATACTGGGCGAGCGCGAGCGTTGGCATTCCAAGCCACGCCGCAATCAGGAAAACGAACCGTCGCCGCGCCGTCGAATTCATGTGGGGTCCGATGGTTTGTACGGACAAGCCGCCAAGTTTCGTACCGTATCACAAGCGGGATGGCTTGCCGGATTCCGGCCCCACTACGCGATCGAATCCGCACGGCGTTCCAAGGGAGAGCTATTCGTGCGATCAGGGCGCGCTCCGCGGGCGCAACTTCCACTGCTCCAGATATTCGCGGAGCATCGCCGCGTTCGCGCCGCGATCGGCGAATCCGACGTAGCCATCCGGACGAACGAGATAGACCGCGTTGCGAAAGAGACCGGCGGTATGCATCCCGTCCTGCCACGCAAATGAGTGCAGCGGAAAGCCGGTTACCTTGCACAGCTCCGAGATCGCCGGCCCGACGCCGGCAATGAGGACGTCGGTATCGGTCGCAATCGATGGCGCGCTCATTGCTCCCGCTCGGCGCGCCGAATTCTCTCCTCCGTCGCCGGATGCGTGCTCAGGTACCGATGAAGCGTATCCGACTCGTCGTCCGCGTGATGCTCCAGGCTCAGCCGGCGCATCAAGTCGGCGAACGCCTTGGGCGACTCCCCGTGGCGCTTCAACATGGCGAAAGCGTAGTCGTCGGCCTCCGATTCGAACTGCCGCGAATAGCGCGTCTTAAGCAATACCGCCGGCAGCGCCGCCGCGAGCAGCGTGGTGCCGACGGCATCTCCCGCCAGCGCGGTCATCAGCACCGCCAGGCCCGAATCCTGCAGCACCAGTCGCATTGCGTGATGCCCGCGGACATGGCCGATTTCATGCGCAACCACCGCCAGAAACTCGGCATCGTTGGCGGTCGCGTGCACCATTTCATCGGTGACGATGATGATGCCGCCCGGCAGCGCAAGCGCGTTCGGCGTGCCGGCCGCGCGGAACTCCAGACGAGTGCTCGGTTCGTCTTCGCCATCGACGAACTGAGCGTATTTTTCCTGGTAATCGTCGGTTTCCTCTTCGCTGAGCGCCGAAGGGCTGAAGATCGTCCGGTCGAGAAGCGCGAGCGTCTGCTTGCCCATGTAGGCTTCGACGCCCGGGCTGATGCGCTTCGACACCGGCTCGGCGGCGAAGGGCAGCACGAACGCGACGATCAGCCACACCGAAAGCGCGGTCACCGCGAGTCCGGTCAGCGCCGCCCACCACCGCGACTCCATCGCAAAGGCGGCGCGTGCGAGGATGTCCTTTGGCGGCCAGAGCGCCGCGACGGCGTCGTGCGCGTCCGTTTCGATGAGCTCGCCGCCGGGCAGGCGAAGCAGGCGCGGGACGCCCGGGATAGGAGCGTCGGCGGTGATCTGATCGCGGTTGATGCTGCGCGGCGGAAGAGCCGCGCCCGCGATCAGAACTTCGTCGCCGCGCGCTTCGAGCTGCACCGGCAGGCCGGTCGCGCGCACGCCATCGAACAGCATGCCTTCGAACGCAGTCACAGCGAAATATCCACGTCGAAGAGATCGCTCACCTCGGAGCCGGTCGCGCCGATGTGGACCGCCGCGGCGCCGGCATAGTCCTCCGGCGCGGCCTCGCCGACCAGGTACAGGTTTCGCGCGCGGTAGCGGGCCATGCGTATCGTGACCCAGGCGGTTGCCAGTCCGACCGTGGCGAGGATCGCGACGATGTTGCTCATGTACAGCCACACCAGATCGCGCGCCCGCAGAGTGCTCCTGCAGCGCAGCGGGCCGACCACCACGCCGTTGAGCGTCAGGTTGCCGATCTGCGCGCGCAGGAACGCGAACACGGCGATGTAAATGATGTAGACCATTGCGATGGGCACCAGCGCGAGCGCGCCCGAACCACCCGAGGGCTGCTTGCCGGCGGCGCCCGACACGAGGACCATCGCGGTCGTGACGGCGACCAGCAGAATCATGGTGCCGACGATCATCAGCGTCGCGAGCAGATACGCGAGATAGAAGCCGCCTGGCAGGAGGTCGGCGCGGATCCGGGTCTCGCCGAATCGATGGTGCTCGATGATGTAGCGCGCGCGGCGCATCCTTGCGTACGGATAGACGAACCCCAGCGATATAACCGCCAGCGCGCCGAATCCCAGAAAAACCCTGGCCGCCTCGCCGACGCGACCGTCAAAACCGAACGTGATGTTGCGCCACGCCGAATTGCGGGCGTTGAAGCGCGACGCCGCGACCACGATCCATGGCGTGAGCGCCAGCAGAATGAGGATGAACACGAGCTGCATGATCGGCAGCACGTGGCTGCTGAGCGCAAAGCCGCCGAGCAGGACCAGCGCGATGACCCGTCCCCTGAGTATGGCAAGCGGCGTCGCGCGGAACTCGAATCCGGTGCCGTCGAGCTCGGTATGCGAATAGAGGTAGCGCTTCTTGCGGACCTTGCCCCACGCCGAATAGATGCCCAGTGTCGCGATGGACAGGAACAGGCTGACGATCCAGATGCGAAAATACTCGCCGTTGCGCCCGGTGAAATCGAAGCGGTACGTCGTCAGCGGCATCGTCCCACGGTCGTTCAAGCGATCTTCCTCGGTGGACGTCGGGCGATTGTACCGGGCTTTGCATCGGGCTGACTGCGCGCGGCAGCGCTTAAGGCGGACGGCGGCCAGCTTGTGCTAGATTTACTGCATCGATTGCCGATTCATTCCTGGAGTAGCTGCCGGCGATGGCCGATAAAGACGAATGGGCATTTCCACGCGAGCTGCAGCCTCGAGCGGAGGAGTTCGCTTTCGACCTTTCCGCCGCGCTCGATGCCGTCGTCGCGCTTCGTGCGAACGTTCCGGAAGACGCGTTCACCGCGGCGATACTCGGCACCGATCGCACCGGAAACGGCGTCGTCATTCGCGACGACGGCCTAATCCTGACCATCGGCTATCTGATCACCGAGGCCGAGACCATCTGGCTGACCGCCAACGACGGTACAGTGGTCCAGGGCTATCCGCTGGCATACGATTTCAGCAGCGGCTTCGGCCTGGTGCAGCCGCTGGGCCGTCTCGGCGTCAAGCCGCTTGCGCAAGGCTCCGCCGCGCTGGCCGAGATCGACGACGAGGTCATCGTCATCGGCCATGGCGGCCACGCGCACGCGCTCAAGGCGCGCATCAACGACAAGCGGGAATTCGCGGGCTACTGGGAGTACGTGCTGGACGAAGCATTGTTCACCGCGCCCGCGCATCCCGAGTGGAGCGGTGCGGCACTGGTCGCCGACGATGGAACGCTGATCGGCATCGGGTCGCTGCTGGTGCAGGAGCAGGTCGACGACGACACCGTTCACGGCAACATGTTCGTGCCCATCGATCTGCTGGCGCCCATCGTCGACGACCTGATCCGTCAGGGCCGCCGCTCGGGGCTGGTTCGCCCCTGGCTCGGCCTCTACGCGGCGGAAGTGAAGGAGCGGCTCGTGGTCAGCGCGCTCGCCAAGGGCGGGCCCGCCGAGCGCGCGGGCGTGCATCCGGGCGATGTCGTGCTCGAAGTCGCCGGTCAGCGCGTCTCCGAGCTGGCAACTTTTTTCCGCGCGATGTGGCGCCTGGGTCCCGCCGGCACCGAAATTCCGCTTGTTCTCCATCGCGACGGCGCACGCGTGGAGCTGAAGGTCCGCTCGGCCGATCGCGGCGACTCTCTCAAGAAGCCGAGCCT
>Ga0209839_10001563_pt1 | contig 11622 bp, 13 predicted proteins | sample OrgsoiDNA2013050_FD_185800 | JGI IMG/M metagenome (GOLD analysis project Ga0209839, IMG submission 185800) | Permafrost soil microbial communities from the Arctic, to analyse light accelerated degradation of dissolved organic matter (DOM) -... | ecosystem: Environmental > Terrestrial > Soil >... | reverse complement strand
CTGAAATGAAAGTGCGCCATCACCAGGATGCTGAGCAGAAACGTCCCAGCCATGAGCAGAATCGCCTTGATGATCTGCACCCACGTGGTCGCAAGCATGCCGCCGAACACCACGTACACAATCATCAGAATCCCTACGCCGACAACGGCTTGGTTGTAAGTGACTTTGCCCGCGAGCAGCAGTTTCACCAGCGCACCCGCCCCCACCATCTGCGCAATCATGTAAAACGTGCTGACGGTCAGGGTGCTCAGCGACGCCATCGCTCGCACCGGGCGCGGCTTCAAGCGATACGCCAGCACGTCCGCCATGGTGTACTTGCCAGCGTTGCGCAAAGGCTCGGCAATTACCAGCAACACCGTCAGATACGCGACCAGCCAGCCTACGGAAAACAGGAATCCGTCATACCCCTGAAACGCGATGATCCCGGCAATCCCCAGGAACGAAGCCGCGCTCATGTAGTCGCCGGCTACGGCGATGCCGTTCTGCCAGCCCTTAATTTGCCGGCTGGCGGCAAAATATGCGCTGGCCCCGGAGGAGCGCCGAGATGCCCAATACGTGATCCCCAAGGTGATCGCGATGAACACCAGGAACATCATTAGAGGAACGTTCGACATGGCCTACTTGCCCCGCATTTCATCCTCGGCCTTGTCGAGAATGTCCTTCGCTAGCTGGTCAAAGTTATTCGCAGCTCGGACGTACAGCCCCGCAATGATCCAGGCAACAAAAAATTGCGAGAGCGCGAAGAGGTACGCCAGGTTCACCTCGCCAATCACCTTGGTCGACATGAACTGCGGCGCATAGCCCACGAGTACAGGCAACGCGAAGTAATAGACAACGAAGAATACGAACGCCGGCACGATAAAAGTTCTCTTCGTGGCCATCAAATCCTGGAATGGCTTGCTGGCGGCGATCTCATCCCACGTCGACTGGGCGGCTTGATATTGCTTCGGGGAAGTGACGGCTGCATCGTTTGGGGCGTTTCCCATTGACTCTCCTTCGTGCTCGACGGCAAAACCCTTTGCCGTCGCTGTTGCCATTTTGTCTGGACTGATGATTCGGCGGGAGCGACCACTGACCGGGGACAGCTTACTCCCGTTTCAGCCTTTTGGGGAGCAAATCAGGCTAGGCGGAAAGGACCTTGTAGACCGCTGACAACCGAAAGCACAAAAGGCGCCCCGGAGGGACGCCCCAAAAGCTAAACCGACCAAATCCGAAACAATCACGCACCGGCTGAACGGTGCATCTTCGCGTTCGATGCCGCTAGATCCGCGAGCGAAGGCACAGACTCGGGATCGGTCACCTTGTGCTCCGGCAACGAAGTGCCTTTCGACATCGCATCGACCAGCATCTCAATCGCAAGATCGGTATTTTGACGAATAAAAACGGTTGCTGCCAGAGTTCCGTTGCGCACCCATGCCTGCCCGGTCTTGGGCATGCCGTCGCAGCCGGTAAACGGAATCTTCATCCAGCGGGCGCGATCGCTCATTGCAACCTCACCAAACGCTTTCCTTGCTCCCATGGCCATGCTGTCATCCTGGGCAGCCACCAGGTCAATACGGCTCTCCTGCGACGTGCTCAGGCGCAACCACGAACTGACCGTGCGATACGCGCTGTCTTCCGTCCAATTCGCCCGCATCGTCTTCACCTGAATGTTGGCTGGCTTCGTGCGGTTCATGCCGAGCGTTCGTTCTTTGGCGGCGGCACTGTTGGCTGGCCCCTCGATGTATAGAATCGTCCCGCCACTCGGCAACAGCGCCGCAAACTGTTTTCCCTGAATCTTGCCCACCTCTTCGTGATCGGAGCTGATGCTGAAGATGGGAACTTTGTAGGAGCGGCGCAATTCGAGGATGTAGTCCACTTCGTAGTTCAACACAACCCATCCGATGCCCGCCGCCGCCGCTGCTCGAGCCACCTGCGGGAACGCAGTGCCACCAGCCGGTTCGAACATTATGGCATCCGGTCGCGTCACCGCCGCATCCTGCACGTAGTGGAGCAACTGCTGACTTTGCGCCAGACCGTCATTATTGGCGTGAATAATTTTCACGTCGATGCCCAGCCTGCGCGCTGTTTTTTCCGCGGCGGAGGCCTGCTCCTGCTGATAGTCGTTGTCGTTGTTCGTAAGCGAGACGAGAAAATTGAGTTTTTTCATTTAGACCGCACCTTGTGCGGATCATATTCCAATCATTAGCTCCGTCTCATGTAACCAGAGTAACTATGGGCGGGCTTTCTCTGGACTCGGAAACAACTCATCGATTCCACGACTCGATGGCCGATTCTCTCGCGGATGAGGTGTATGCGATCTGGAGGGAAAAGAGGAACTGTTAGGCGCCCGCAGCGGCGCCTTTCGCCGTTTCTCCGAGGAACGACTTCAGGTTGTCGTCCAGAGATTGGCGGCTTTGGTCGGACAAATCGACAAAGCGGAAGGGCTGCATCCATCCTTGCGTCGCCCACATCGGAAACAACATTTGTGCCTTGCCGCGGATCGTGGTCTCGCCGATATGGAAAATCAACTGCACTTCAAGCTTCTCGTCTAGCGGTTTTTCGAAATGAATGACTCCGCCTGTCGTTGAAAGCTGGTGAAAGGCCGCGCGCACGTCCCGCCGGTTCGGCAACCGTACCAGTACCAGCACGGAACCGCGCAGCTTCACGCGAAAGGGACGTTCCGCTAGCTTGCTTTCGTTGGCTGGGACCGCCGGCGCCGTTACTTCAGGTTGATCGGACATATGCGTAGCACGAGTATGGCAGTGTGCTTGGCGATATCGAAGTTACGAAAGAACAAGACCAACTCGTTTGTCTGATTTTGTCTCTAGAGATGCGGTTTTGCTGGGCGAGCGTTGAATCGCTGGGTGCTCGCGCATCGCCTTACTTCCGGCGACTGCGTGGGCCGCTGCCCTCTGCAGGCAGGTTATAGGGCCACACTTTCTTGTTGATGACCAGCTTCGGAGCGTCGTCAGGGGCGGAGTTCGGCGAACGCGGTCCAGGATCGCTGCTGGCGGCCGCACTCCAATCTTCCGGCGGGTCCGCGATCCCCCAGACATTTCCGTGGGTGTACAGCGAGACCCCAATCAGGAAAGATTTCCCATCACTGCCAAGCGGCAGGCAGTTCGCCACTCGCGCAGTAACGCTGCCGCCACCTGGAAGCCCGCTGAGCATGATCGGGGTTTCCAGATGCAGCGCCTGCGAACTGCGAAACCCGCAACCCTGCGCGCTCACGACCAGCACCAGGCACTGCTCGGCAAACGGCCGCATCCGGTCGAGGCTGGTCACGCTGACGGAAATCTCCACCCGAACTCTGGTGCTGCGGCGAATCGCTTTGGGCGTCGAAACATCCATGGGCAAGTACGCGGTCCGGACCTGGGCCGCGGTTTCCTGGCTGATTTCTCATTGTGTCAGATTGCCTTGCGGCGGGATGGTGACAAAAGTAACACCGCCGTAGTGCGGTAGAGAGTCAGCACCTGGAATTGAGTCGCGCGCGCCGGATTCCAGCTTTGATCCCTTTCGAAACAGATTGCGAGTAGCCGGCTTCATCCATGGCCGACATGGTCGCCGCCGCGATTCCTCCTAGTGTCGCCGCCTCGCGCAAAAGATCGGGTAGCCAACTTTGGCTCTCGCGCCAATACGAAACTCCATCGCTGAGGGAATGGGCGGCGGCGAGCATCGCGGTCGCGCGATCGAGTCCGGCTTCCTGGCCGGCGTTCGCCAACGCGGCCAATGCGTGGTAGCCGTGACTGGATGAGTAGACCGCCGTGAACGCATCAAACTTACTCTCTGAAATTTCGATCACTACGCCCACACCTTTAAACAATTCGCAGACTCGCGCCCGCTCACTCTTCGTGACGTTCCGGTCAAAGCACAGCGCAGTCAGCCCGCGACCCACACGGCAGACCGGACTCGGCATCGCGCGGACCCAGTGTGTCTTTTCTCCGAGCCACGCGCGCAGCCGTGACAACGGAATTCCCGCCGCAAGACTGACGCAAAGTTTTGGAGCAGAAGTTCCGCAGTGTTTCACCTCGTCTAGAATCTCCGCGACGGAAGCCGGCCTGACGGCGACGATCATCATCTCCGCGCGGAGCATTGCAGACTTCAAGTCGCGCGCAGTCTCCACCCGCGACTCGCGCCGCAGAACCCGCAGCTTGGCGGGGTGCCGATCGTAGACAACAATTGTTTTTCGGTATCCGGCTCGGCGCAATCCTGCGGCCATCGCGCTGGCGATGCGCCCTCCGCCGAGAAATACTGTCGCGTTCATTCGCATTCGCTATTGTGCTTAGTCCGCCGTTCCGCCGCCATCGACTACGAGAGCCGTGCCGGTCATAAAGGACGAATCGTCGGACGCAAGAAAGAGCACCGCCTTTGCAATCTCCTCCACGGTGCCGACCCGCCCGAGTGGACGACTCGCACATCCCGCAATATAGTCTTCCCACTTCAGGCCGCGCATTTTCGCGTCGGCGGGAAGCATTGGAGTTTCGACGTCGCCCGGGCAAATGCAGTTCACGCGAACACCCTGTCGGCCGTGATCGATTGCCATCGCCTTGGTCATCAGCACGACTCCACCCTTCGAAGCGCAGTAAGCCACAGCGCGATCGCCACCCACCAAGCCCCAGCCGGAACTGTTATTGATAATGACTCCGTGCCCTTGAGCAATCATCGTGGGCAGAGCAAACTTCGACATCAAAAACGTGCCTTTCAGGTTGACCGCAATCTGCTCGTCCCACTCTTTCTCAGAACATTCGATCGCGGTGTGCGGATAGAACACTCCGGCGTTGTTGAAGAGGGTGTCGAGCGATCCGTAGGCGCTGAGCGTCTTATCCACGGCGCGGCGGCAGTCTTCTGCCAGACTTACATCGGCCTGCACAAAGAAAGCGTCGCCGCCGCTCGCATTGATTTGCGCAACCACGGTCGCGCCGCGCTTGTTGTTTCGCCCGGTGATGCAGACTCTGGCTCCTTCACTGGCGAACAGCAACGCAGTGGCCTCGCCGATTCCGGAGGTTCCACCGGTGATTAGAGCGACTCTATCTTTCAGACGCATGCTTGAATCCTACCAGCACAATTTGTCGACACAACCGGGAAGATTTTTCCGCTCGCTGACCTGCATTTGCGGCTATGTTAGTCTGCGATCATGGCAGACAGACTCCCTCGAAAGGCCGGGAAGGTTGAAAAATCTCCGGCGCGCAAATCTTTCCGGCGACCGACTCCCAAATCCCCTCTCCTCGCAAAGGACGCGAGAAATGGGGCATCCAGTCTTCCTCGCGGCAAGCTGTTTCTCAGCGACAAGGTTGGGTATTTCACCGAGTCCGTTATTCGGGAGATGACGCGACAGGCCATGCTCTATGGGGCCGTGAATCTAGCGCAGGGATTCCCCGATTTTTCCGCTCCGGCGGAGATCAAAGATGCCGCGCGGCAGGCGATCGCGGCGGACGTGAATCAATACGCTATTACCTGGGGCGCGAAGAATCTGCGGAATGCGATTGCGCGGCAGATGGGGGTGTGGCAAGGCATTACCGTCGACCCCGAAAAAGAAATCACCGTCTGCTGCGGATCGACCGAAGCGATGATCTCGACTTTACTTGCCGTCTGCAACGCAGGCGATGAAGTCGTGATCTTCGAACCGTTCTACGAAAACTATGGTCCGGATTCCGTTCTGAGTGGCGCGAAGCCAAAGTTTGTGAAGCTGCGTCCACTAACAACGGACGGCGGCGAGTGGATGTTTGACGAAAAGGAGCTCCGGCGGGCGTTCCATAAGCACACCAAGGCCATCATCGTGAATACGCCCAACAACCCGACGGGCAAGGTATTCAGGCGAGCCGAGCTCGAATTGATTCGCGACCTGTGCGTCGAGTTCAACGTTCTCGCCATCACCGACGAAATCTACGAGCACATTCTGTTTGACGGCACTGAACATATCTCGATGGTGACGCTCGATGGCATGCGCGAGCGCACAGTCACGATCAACGGCATGTCGAAAACCTATAGCGTGACGGGATGGCGCGTGGGATGGGCGGTTGCGCCGGAGAAAATCACGAACGCGATTCGCAAGGTGCACGATTTTCTCACCGTGGGCGCGCCCGCACCGTTGCAAGAAGCGGGTGCCGCAGCGTTGAGCCTGCCGCCCGAATACTATGCCAAACTCGCCGAGGGATACCGCGCGCGCCGCGACCACCTGATGCCGTCGCTGACAGCCGCAGGCTTTAAGTGCTTCCGGCCAAGCGGCGCTTACTACGTGATGACCGACATTTCCGCGTTTGGATATAAGGACGACATTTCGTTCGCGAAATATCTGGTGCAGGAAATTGGCGTCGCCACCGTCCCCGGTTCGAGCTTCTATCACGATCCCCGCGATGGCGCCCGCCAGGTGCGCTTCGCCTTCTGCAAGAAAACGCAGACCCTCGACGACGCCGCGCGCCGTCTCGCCAAACTGCGCGTGGCATCAACGCGTTGACCGCGCCCAATGCTGAGAACACTTTCAAAGCGACTTTGGCAGGTTGGCTGGTTCGCGGCCTGGGTGGTAGCCACGCGCAGTGGCCAATCGCCTGCAATCGTTTCCGGGCTGACGTTCCTCTTCGGCTGCACGGGAGTAGTTGCCGGCATTTACCTTTTCTTCCGCGGCTTTGAACTTCTGCGCCGCAGGCGCTGGATCGAGGACACGCCGGTCTCGAAGATCTCCGCTGCCGCCATGGGCCAAGTCAAAGTGCTCGGCAAGGCGACTGGGCCCTACACGCTGCTTTCTCCCCTGGCGAATGTGGACTGCTACTACTACCAGGCCGTCGCCTGGGATGGCCGCAGCGCGCAGGACGACCAGACTTTCGAAGCCCGCGCAACCGAAACGCTGTTCGCCCCCTTCTTTGTGGAGGATGAAACTGGACGGCTCATGGTCGATCCGCGTGGCGCACAATTGGATTTGCCGTATGAATATGATGAGGCCGTTTCGGGCGACTCGATGTCGCCATGCACGCGGCGTTTTCTGCGCCGGCACGGTCTCGCTACCGCCGGCGACACCAAGGTCAGTGAATACGCGATCAAGCCTGGCGATTCAGTTTTCGTGTTTGGAACGTTGGACGAAAACCGCGGCCTGGGCAGCATGGCGGAGGTGAAAGGGCGCAATCCCGGAGGGACGTATGTGAGTCGTGAAGCCGCGGACCTGCAACGACTGGAACTGTTCGAAGCCATCGGCATACCGCGAAAAAGTGAATTTCCTCCGGCAACGCTTGGCGACGGTATCGCCTTCGACCTGCATCCCCGTGCAGTTCTGCGCGTCGGAGACAATCGTCAACCGTTCATACTATCCCGCCAGCAGCCGCAGAGCCTCATCGATGGGCTCGCACGAAAGTCGGTCATCGACATCTGGGGTGGACCGGCTCTCGCACTGTTCAGTGTGGGACTCGTGATGAAGTGGCTCGGCGTATGGTAGACGCGCGGCGCTATTTCGTAATCACCCCGCACGCCACGCGATCCCCGGAATTGCCCGAGGGATCCGTCTTGTAGTCGTCGGCTTTGGCGTGCACTACGATAGCCGCTCCATCCTTGCCCAGCAGCGAGTGCGGGCCATTCTTCAAGGTCACTTCTTTATCCTCCAGCCGGACTTCCGCCTTTCCATCTGCATTGACGGTGAAATTCGTCATGTCTCCAGCATGGTGGCCATCCGGACTGTCGAATCCATGCTTCTTGTTCTCCGGATTGAAATGGCCGCCCGCGGATTTGAAATCGGGCGCCTCGCATTTGGGAACGGCATGAAAATGGATACCGTGGTCGCCGGGAGTCAGATCGTGCAGATGAAGTTCCAGGGCAACGCCCGGCCCCTGATCCCAAATGATGATGTTACCGACAGACTTGCCCTGCGCGTCCTTGAGTTCAACTTTGGTCTTGGCCGCGCTCGGGGATACGACTGCAAACAGCATCGCGAACAGTGCAAGAGTGAGATACGGGAACTTTCGCATGGAATTTAGCCTCCTGGCAGGTGGCGAAATTATAGCCAATCCAAAGGTGTTGGGCGCAACCGAAAAGTGGACCGAATCGGGCGAGTTGTCCACAAAAATGTGGAGTATACTGCGAAGAAGTTCCAGAAATTCCTGGTAGGGAAGTGCAATCATGGCGTTGAACGCGATCGAGCAGGTGGCGGACAAGGTTCCGGCGGACGATTTTCAGGCGCTCGAAGAGAAAATTTATCGCACCATAGAGATGTATAAAGCTGCGCGGCAAGGTCAGGCTGCGGCGGAGCGCGATACCCAGCGGCTTCGGCAGCAACTGGAAGAGCGCGACCAGGAACTGATCACGCTTCGGCGCGACTCGGTCCAGCTAAAGAAAGAACGGGAAGTCATCCGCGGGCGCGTCGAGAAGATGCTGGAGCAAATCGAGTCGATCGCGGAGGCCAGTTAGCGGCGTTGTGCGGGCCGAGACGCAGCCAGCTTCGTCCCCACGAGGAATGATTTATGGCAACTGCAACGAAAAATCAGGCGGTGCGTGATCCGCAGAACGCCAGCGTGCGGGTGGAAATTTTTGACCAGGCCTACAACCTGCGCGGCTCCGATCCGGAGTACATCCTCAAACTCGCCGAATACGTTGACTCCAAGATGCGTGCCGTGGCCGAGGCCACGAATACGATCGACACCGTGCGCCTTGCGGTGCTAGCGGCGCTGAACATCGCCGACGAATATCACCTGCTCAAGAAAAGGCAGGATAGCGGGGCAACCGATTACCAGAAGCGGGCGCATCTATTAGCAGATGCGCTGGATGAAGTGCTGGGCGACAATCGCAAGGCCGGTTAGTCTGCGCCGTGCTGCGACATCCTTCCTGATTTTTGCCCTGCTTTGCGGCAGGGCCCTTCCGCAGGAAACAACTCTCAGATCACAAACCACCGTCGTGCTGGTTCCAACGCTGGTCAAAGATCAGCAAGGCGGAGTCGTGTATGGACTCCAGGCCAAGGACTTCGTCGTGGAGGACGATGGCGCGGCTCAGGAAGTGCGCCTTGATGAAGCGCCTGAGGGGCAACCGATTTCGCTGGTCGTGGCCATCCAACGCGGACGCCGCGCGAATTATGAGTTCCCCCGTATCCAGGGGTTGAAGTCTATGCTGGACCCACTCTTTAGCCTGGGAACCGCGCGAGTCGCTGTGGTCGAGTTCGACAGTCAAGTGGATCTCACCCGAAATTTCACGCGGGATGCAAGTGTGGTCGCCGCCGACCTCACAAATCTCCAGGCGGGGGACGGCGGGGCCGTGATCCTCGACGCAGTGAACTACTCGGTAAATCTGCTGAAACAGGAACCGGATGGCCGCCTGCGAATCCTGCTGTTGATCAGCGAAACCCGCGACCACGGCAGCAAAGTGAAGATCGAAGACGCCGTCGCCTCGATCGGTCAGAGCAACGCTGTCATGTACGCGCTGGCGTTTTCGCCGGCCCTCTCGAACATTCTCGACACCGGACGCGGCGTCAACAAGGATGAAGAGCAACAGGGCGTCAACATCCTTGATCTTGCCTACCGCGTCGCGCAGGCCATGCGGAAAAATGTCCCAAGCACTGTCGCTTCGATGACTGGCGGCGAATATGAACTCTTCGCCACGCGCAAGAAATTCGAAGTACGGACGAATGACTTCACCAATCATTTGCACAGCCGCTATTTGTTGAGCTTTGCGCCAAAGAATCCGCACTCGGGGCTGCACCAGATTCGGGTAAGGCTTAAGAATGCTGAGAACTGCGCCGTCCTGGCAAGAAGCAGCTACTGGGCCGAAGGCGCGCGACAATAACTCAAGGCGTCACAGATCAATCTCAGGCAGGGTCTGCGGGCGCATCTAGAACTTCCCTCACCTTGCCGATGAGTGCCGACAATGTGAACGGCTTGGGCAGAAACCACAATCCCTTATCGAGCACGCCGTAGTGAACAATGGCGTTGTTCGTGTACCCGGAGATGTAGAGCACCTTCATATTCGGCGAGTCGCGCAGAATCTGCTCGGCAAGCTGGCGTCCGTTCATGCCCGGCATCACAACATCGGTGATCAGCAATCGAATGTCTTTGTGGTTGGATTTAGCGATGGCGAGGCCTTCCTCGGGCCCGTTCGCGACCAGCATCCGATATCCGCAGTGCGCCAGCACCGAGGAACTTAGCTGGCGTAACTGCGCATCGTCTTCGACGAGCAGAACGGTCTCGGTGCCGCGCAGAGCATCGCTCGGGCGCTTTTCCACTCCCAGCGTTTCGGCGGCCTGATCGACACACGGGAAATAGATCTTGAACGCAGTGCCTCGTCCGGGCTCGCTGTAAACCCAGATGTAGCCTCCACTCTGCTTGACGATTCCGTATACCGTGGAGAGGCCGAGCCCCGTCCCTTTCCCGACTTCTTTCGTTGTGAAAAAGGGCTCAAAGATACGCGCCTGCACTTCGGCGCTCATGCCATCGCCGGTATCGCTCACCGCGAGCATCACGTAGCGTCCGGGCGCGGTCGGCTGATGTTCGCTGGCGTAAGCCGAATCCAGTTGGGCGTTGGTAGTTTCGAGCGTCAGTTTTCCGCCGTTGGGCATTGCGTCCCGAGCGTTCAGCGCAAGGTTCATGATCACTTGTCTGCCCCGGATCGGCCTTCACTGAGCCCAGATCGTTGTCCGGAACCGTGAGCACTTGAATGTCTTCTCCGATCAACCGGCGCAGCAGGGAATCCAGATTCATCATCGTGTCGTTCAGGTTGATGATGCGCGGCGAGAGCACTTGCTTCCGGCTAAAGGCCAGCAATTGGCGTGTGATGCCGGCAGCGCGCTCGGCCGCGGACTTGATCTGCTTCGTGCCGTCGGCCAATCGGCTCCCGGCGGGGACGCCGTCGGCAAGAATCTGTGCATAACCTAGAATGACAGTCAGAAGATTGTTGAAGTCGTGAGCGACTCCGCCGGCGAGACGGCCGACGGCCTCCATTTTTTGCGACTGGCGTAGCCGGTCCTCGAGCGCGACACGATCCGTCACATCCTGCACCAGCGAGGCCACGCCCAGCACTCGCCCGGAATCGTCCACCAGCGGCGTGTTGTACCACTCGCAGGAAATGTGGCGGCCATTCTTTGTGATGTTGTCGTTCGTGCTGCGCTCTCCGCCGCTTTGCTTGAGCAGTTCCGTCCAGACCTGATCTACATGCTGTCGATACAGGGGCGGAACAGTGAAGCTGGCGTGCTGGCCCATGGCCTCGTCCCGGCTATATCCGAAGATGCGTTCCGCTGAAGGATTCCAGGCCGTGACCCGAAACTCCAGGTCCCATTCCACGACCGCCAGTGGAGTGTGCTCGAAGTGGGTGCGGAGTTTCTGCTGCGAGACTCGAATTTCTTCTTCGGCACGCTTGCGCTCGGTAATGTCGCGCGAGATCCCCAGCAACCCTATGATTTGCCCATGAGTGTCCCGAAACGGGCCCTTGGTGGAATGAAAGGTACGAAGCACGCCGTCGACAATGCCTTGCTCCTCGAAAGTCCGCGTCTCTCCCGCTTCCATCAGTTGGCGGTCGTTCCGCATGATCTCGCGGCTCGCTTCCACACCGTACAGTGCAATGGCATTCTTGCCGATGACCTCCGGCACGGACATTCCGCGCCCGCGAGCGCCGGCGGAATTCACCATCACGTAACACCCCTCGAGATCCTTAACGAAGATGGCGTCGGTCGTGCCTTCG
>Ga0209839_10001562_pt1 | contig 11650 bp, 10 predicted proteins | sample OrgsoiDNA2013050_FD_185800 | JGI IMG/M metagenome (GOLD analysis project Ga0209839, IMG submission 185800) | Permafrost soil microbial communities from the Arctic, to analyse light accelerated degradation of dissolved organic matter (DOM) -... | ecosystem: Environmental > Terrestrial > Soil >... | reverse complement strand
GTCGTCGAGTAACGCCATGCCGTTGGGCCACTTCAGACTGTCGGCGACCTCGCGCACGGTGCCGTCCCGCGCGACGCAGACGACGATTCCCGGGCCGCCGTTGACGAACGCGTTGCCGGTCGGGTCAACGAGAAGCTCGTTGAACGGCGCGGAGCCGAAGCCTGTGAGGTCCGCGACGGTACTGAGGGTGCCGTCCGGCTCTTGGCCCAGCAGCAGGCGCCGGGGTCCGTCGATGACGAGCAGCCGTCCGTCGGGCAGCCAGTCGATGCTGAAGGGAAGGGTGTGTGGTGCAAGGCGCGCCCTCACCTTGCGCTCGCCAGCGGTTGTCGCGGCGAGCACCTCGCCGGCGCCCCAATTGCACACCCAGATACGTCCGTCGTGCCACCGTGTCGACTCGGGAAAGCCCAGGCCGTCAAGCATCAAGCGTGCGGTCGTAATCATCGCTCGGGCTGGTAGGTGGCGATGATCACGCCGGTCGTGGTCGCGGTGCTCTTGACGAGGCGCAAGTGGACCCTGTGGTTGTCGTGATCGAACAGGCGCTGGCCCGAGCCGAGGACGAGCGGGTGGATCAACAGCAGATACTCGTCGATCAGTCTGTGTGGCACCAGCGAGCGAATCAGCTGGCCGCTGCCCATGATCACCAAGTCGCCCGTAAGGCTCTGCTTCAGCTCCGCGACCGCGGCGGGTATGTCGCCGTGCAACAGGGTTGAGTTCGGCCACTCGAGTCTCGTCGCGGGGTTGCTGGAGGCGACGTACTTGGGGGCGCTGTTGAGAGCGTCCTGGTACGGGCCCCCCTGCGCGTTCCAGGAGGCGAGCAGAGACTCATAGCTGCACCGACCGAGCAGGAGCCCGCCGTCCGGCTTGCCCATCCGCTCGCCAAGCGCACGGCCCATCACCTCGTCGCCGTTTGGGGTCGCCCATCCACTATGGCTGAAGCCATCCCGGGTGTCTTCCTCTGGTCGGCCAGGGCCCTGCATCACGCCGTCAAGGGTTACGTGGTTGATGACAACAAGTCGCATCACGGCTTTCCTCCGCAGATCTCCAGAACTGGACGGTACAGTACCCTATTAGAACTGTACCGTCCAGTACCATGCTAATCGAGATGGCGATCCCACGCAGCGAGGACCAGTTCGGGCCGCGCGACGCAGTTGTCGGCGACGCGAAGGGGCCACGACGTCGAACGCGAAATCGCCCGAGCGGGCTGCCGCATCCGGACAACGGCAGCCGCGCGAGCGCGGGCGCTCATGCGCTCCCCACGCGCGATCCCGATCGCCCGGCACGGCGCCGCCCTGCCATATCGGCGCGACCGCGGTGCGCCCATCCGACTCAAGGCACCTACAGTCCGTCGGGTGAAGACGCTTCACACGGCGTACCGGGTCACCGACCTGGCCGCCTCGTACGGTGCTCAAGTTCCCCGGCGAGGAGGTCGTCACGCTCGAGCTCGTGCACCGGGCCGCCGACGGACCGGTGCAGGTCGGCACCGGGTTCAGCCACCTCGTCGTCCAGTAGACGAACCTGCCGGCAACCATCGCGGCGCTATCGCAACGTGGGCTACAGCCGGAACCCGAGCAACATCCCGGCTGGTCCGGACGGCCCGCGGACCTCCTGGCTGACCGACCCAGATGGCTACCGGATCGAGCTGGTGCAGTGGCCGGCCGGGCACCCCGACGGGATCACCACCACCGACTTCCCATGAAGCCCGCACCAGGCCGGGCGATGCTCCGGGTCGGGCGAAGGCGATCGCGAGCTCGGCGGCCGGTTCGACCCGATCGGCGGGCTTCCCTCTGTTGCCGTTGCGATCGTCCGCACGAGCCCGGCCTGAACGTCAAAAGCGATCACCCGGCGCGGACTGGGGCTTGCGTGAAATTGGCACTCGCTGTGCGCGCGGGAGGAAGGACTCCGTCCGTCGGGCGGTCCCGGGTGTCGGAGTTGCTCGAGCGCGGGTAGGCTCGCCGCTGATGCCCTCGGTGCTGCTCATTCGTCACGGTCAGGCGTCGTTCGGCGCAACGGACTACGACGTCTTGTCGGACGTTGGTGAGCGTCAGGTCGCCGCGGTGCATGCCGAGATCGTTCGGCGCGGCGTGGTCGGTGCTCGGCTCGTGGCCGGTGGTCTCCACCGGCAACGGGACACGGCGCTCCCGTGGACCGAGCCCGGAGGAGAGCTCGAAATCGATGGGCGCTGGAACGAATATGACTCAGCTGATGTGCTGGGCGCCCATTCGCCGGCCGATGCGTCGCTTGAGCGACCCGTCGGCGCTAGCGGGGAGGCACTAGGAGCGAGGGAGTTCCAGGGCCTTCTCGATGTTGCGCTGCTGGCGTGGATCGACGCGGGCGCCGACAGCACCGCGCTCGAGCCGTGGCCCGCGTTTCAGGGTCGATGCCGTGCGGCGCTCACCGCGCTCGTCGACGGACTGGGCGCCGGGGAGACGGCGCTCGTGTTCACCTCCGGCGGGGTGATTTCGGCGCTCGCCGCGCGGCTGCTGGGTCTGCCTGACTGTGCGATGGTTGCGTTCAATCACGTTGTGGTCAACGCCGCTATCACCAAGGTGGTCAGTGGCCGCCGCGGCGTGAGCCTCGTTTCGTTCAATGAGCACGGACATCTCGAGCCAGACCACCTCGTCACCTACCGCTGACCGGACACGGGCGTCCGGCCGTGGGGCCTGTCTGGTTGATCAGTGGCCAGGGCGTCGGCCGCAGGTGTGGAGGGCACCGACAGCACGCCCGGAGCGAGGTCAGGCGTCGGGCGGGCCGGCTGCCCCCGCGCACCGCCGTCACGCCCGCGTTGCGCCGGCGATTGTTGTTCACCGCGGGATTGCTCGTTGAAGGAGCGCGAGTAGCGCCTTGAAGTGCGCTCGGCGGCCGCTTCGTTGTAGGCGCCCATGTCCGACATCGTGTAGCCGTGCTGCGCACCCTCGTAGAGCTCGGTCGTGTGGCGCACGCCGGCGTCGTCCATCGCCTGGTCGAGCGTCGCGATGTTCTCCGGAGTCATGCTCTTGTCCTGGTCGGCGTGACCCCAGTAAACCTCCCCGCGTACCCGGGGCGCGAGCCGGCGAGGGCTGTCCTCGTCGTCGGTGACTCAGCTCCGCAGGTCTGGCGAGCGTCGTCCGCGGTCCGCTCACGCTGCCGCCACGCTGATCACCAGCCACGACACAGGATGGGCAGGAGAACTCGGTGACACCGAGCGACCAAACGTAACGCCAGCGCCGCGCAGTGCGGCGAAGCGCAGCGCCGGACCTTGGCGCCGCGGGAACGCCGACCGCTCCCTGATCGCCAACCCGATCGCTCGGGTCCGCATCTGGGGTTCGTGTGGAGTGACGGTCACCGCCTGGTGACCGACCGATCACGAGGGAACTACGGGATGCTGGAACCCGAGGTAATCCGGGGCGCATCGGGCATCCTGGAAATTCAGGGCGCATCGGCCGATTGTCCGCTATCCCCTCAGGAGTAAGAAACCTGTTCGACTAGCTCGTGCGACCGGGGGGGTCGCCGAAGCGGTCGCACGAGCGAGGCAGCGCCACGGCGAAAGCGAACGTGGCTCCAAATGCAGCACTTCCGGCATGGCCCGAGTCAAGACGTCCTCTACGGATCGCCGGAGGTCCGCCGGTGAAGCCGATCCCCTCGAGCACGACCGGCGCTGGCTGGCGAAGCGCAAGGTTAGGCGGTCCATCGGCATGCTGCGGACGCTCATGACACGGGCGAGCGAAACCCGAGTCGCGATGACTTTGAGCGATCGATCGAGTGTGTCTGCCTTGAGGTGACTACTTGAAGCTGTCAGCTGCGCTGAACGCGTCGCGCTGTGACCAGGCAGGCGACGGTGCTGGAGCGGATCGGCCGGCCGAGCGTTTGGTGGAGGGCGTGGTTCTCGGCGCACAGAGCGTCGCGCTGCCGGAGTGACAGCCGCGCCCAGAACGACATCGTGCCCAGCAGAGCGTTGAGCGCGTCGGCCGTGTGCTCCAGGAGCGTCGGCACCGCGAGGACCTGCGTGTCGTCAAACAGATCTGCGGCATGCCCCCGCGCGAGCTCGTAGCCCCCCAACCACGCCCATACCTCAGACACGTTGCCGCGCCGCTCATCGACGCCCCCGAGCGTGTCGTCCAGGTCGCGGTAGGTTGGCCAGTCGGCGGCCAGCTCCGGCGCCACCCTCGCCATCGCGGCGCGTAGCGCCTGCTGATCGCTGGCGCTACGCGGCTCCGCCAATCCGAAGTAGGAGACCAGTGCGAGGGTTCCGCCGTCAACCAGCGCGTCGGCGGTCTTGCGCCAGCTGACATCCGGATCAACCCAGTGAATCGCCGATGCCGAAAACGCGGCCGAGCAACGCGCGCGCGGCAGCGACGCGTCCTCAAGGCGCCGGTTGACGAACTCCACCTCCCCGGCGTTGGCGAGGTGATCGCGCGCCCGCGCGATCAGCCGTTCGCCGGGCTCGATCGCCGTCACCCGCAGGCCACGGGCGAGCAGGCTGCGTGTCAGCTGGCCGGTGCCACAACCGATCTCAAGGACCCTCGCGCCGGGACCAAGACCCCCCAACTCGCAGCCCCGATGGATGAGCGCGTCCGGGTACGTCGGCCGGTGACGCTCATACTCCTCGGCGACCTCGTCGAACACCTCGCCATGGCCACTGGTCTTGGCTCCGCTTGACATGCTCGCAAGGTAGATGACCGTGAGGACGAGCCGGTCCTCTAAGGGCGAAGCGTCAACGGCATACGAGTCATCGGAACGTCGCCGTTGCACCCGTCCGGGGCGACCGGCTGCGGGCGACTGCATTCGAGGCGAAGCAGTCGCGCGACGGCCCACCGTGCGGGCGACTCCTCGGTCGCCAAGGCGATCACCCGTCGCGTGGCGGCGAGATTACGAAAGCGATCGTTCGACGCCACGTCGGCGGCGCATGCCTGTGGGCGACAGCACGAGTGAGCGGCACGTGAGCGTCGGAAGGGCAGGACGTGTGCTTTTTCGGAAAGCAGACGTCCGGATGGGTGATTGAGCGCTCCACGGCGACCGCATCTTCGGCACCAGCGCGTCCTTTCACGCGAACGCACACGCCACACGGACGTCCGCCAACTGGTCCGTCCAGACACCAAGCCGACAGCTGAGATCCGCTGAGAAAGCGCCGAGCATGAGGATGAGCCGCGGATGCCCCGGTCGATGTCGTCCATCGACCCGACAGATGCATCGGCTTACGGGTCGCGGGCCGGAATCGGCTCAGCTAGCGCAGCGCGCCCGGGAGGCGCGGGGAAGGGGTCGGCGAAGTACTGGGCCTCGTGCGTGACGAGACCATCGGTGATCTCCATGACGCTGAGCGAATATGTGGGCACGCCGTCATAGGTGATCACGCACTCGCTCACCCAAACGTCGCCGCCGCCCAGGATCCGGCGGATGGTGAAGTGGCGTTCGGCCGGGTGCCCGCCGCGTTGCGCCTGGATCTTTGACCGGCCGCTGAAGCGCTCGCCGGACTGCGGGTAGTCCAGGATCGCGTCCGCAGCATAGATCGCGTGCTCAGCCTCGAGGTCCCCGCGTTCGGAGGCCTCCCAGTGGTCCCGGATCCGAGCCCGCATATCGGCTTCACGATCAATTGCGCTGCTCACGCGTTAGCCCCTCATCACCAGTAAGGAATGTCGCTGGCTCGCACGACAGATGGTACCCGAGGGCCGCCCGTGATCACCTGGCCGTCGTCGAGCTCCGCCGGCGCTCCCAACCAGAGCGGAGAGGGCGGGAGGACCGCCACCTCAGTTGTACGCCACGCGGGACAACGCATAACAAGCGCTCCGGCGTCATGCACCAAGTCGACGTAGCTCTGGGGATCGCCCAGATGAGCGACACGATCCGAAGGCCAGCAGAAAGGGCCTGATCGACTCGACGGTGCTGATCCGAGGTGAGAGCGAAGTTGCCGCCAAACGGACGATCGGTCAGCGCTGCCGTTTCACGGACCACATCTGACGGAGGCCCCTTTCGGAGAGGGGTGTGACAGATGCGAGGGTAGCCGAGTGCTTGCAAATAGCAACTATAGGGTTGTAACACTCGAACCCATCCTGAACGCCCTCGGCACATGGGGAAGCGCCGAACCACGCTCCGAGCACAGCTCACTCACCGCAACCTCCGTCCTGGGTCTTCCTGCGCCGCAGCGCGCGAGCTCACCCCGACCCGCCCACCCACACCTACCGAGTGCAACTCGACAACCGCGTGTGGACCATCTCCAGCCCGGACGGCCAGCTCGAGATCAAGCCCCACGACACAGCCACGTCCGACGCCAGCCTCCACACTGACCCGGACACGCTCAACGCGCTCCTACACGACCCCGCCGGCCTCGACGCGGCCATCGCCACAGGCTCCGTCCACACCGAAAGAGACCTCTCCGCGCTACGGCACCTCCTCCAAGTCGCACCGTAGCCAGCCGCCGCCGGCAAGCGGGCCGGCCTCGGCCCTCCTCGCCGCGCTGTGCAGAGCGGGCATGACCTTGGGCAAGATGGTCGTGGAGCGAGCAAAGCAGGGCAGCGAGAGATCGGTCATCGAGACTTGGGTGCGATGAGATCTCGAGCGGTCGGCGGTCTACAGTGGGTGTCGAGAGCCAACCCGAGAGGAACCAGCCATGAGCCTGCCCAAGACCGTCAGCCGCGAGGAGTGGATTCGCGCTCGCGTCGCCCTTCTCGAGCGCGAGAAGGCTCTCACACGGGCGCGCGATGAGCTCGCCGCGGAGCGCCGCCGACTGCCCATGGTCGAGATCGCCAAGGACTACCGGTTCACGGGAGCGGACGGGAGCTCACGAATGCTGCTCGACCTGTTCGAGGGTCGCCATCAGTTGATCGTCGATCACTACATGTTCGATCCAGACTGGGAGGACGGGTGCATGAGCTGCGCCGGCCGGGTCGACCAGTATGGGAACACGGCCCACCTGCACGAGCGCGACACGACGATCGCCGTCGTCTCCCGCGTGCCGATGGAAAAGATTGAGCGGTGGAGGCACAAGATGGGTTGGACGTTCCCGTGGTACTCGAGTTACGACAGTCGGTTCAACTTCGACTACGGCGTGTCGTTCGACGACACCGTCGAGGATCCCCATTACAACTACCGTTCCGCCGCTGAGTTGAAGGTCAAGTATGGGTGGGCCGAGCTCCCGAGTGAGCTGCACGGAACGAGTGTGTTCCTTCGCGTCGGCGATCGTGTTTTCCACACCTATTCGACCTACGGGCGCGGCACCGAGCAGGTTGGCGGCACGCACTACTACCTCGACATGACGGCTCTTGGCCGCCAGGAGGATTGGGAGGAGCCCAAAGGCCGCGCGGAATCCCTCGGACCGCGCGCCGACCAGAGCGGAGCACCTGCCGCGTCAGGTGTTTAGCTGAACGTCGCAGCACGTCGGACCGTCGCGACGGCGACCAGGAACGCGAGTAGCGTGTCGGAGGGTCGGTATCGGGCTGGTAGGCCGCCGTGGTGCGGTCCGAGCGATCGATTTCTCTTTGAGTGCTGGGTCGGCGGCTGAGGTAGGACGTCGGCGAGGTGCCTTGCGGTCCTTTTCCGACGCCCCTCTCGAACCCGGCGGGACCATTTCTGATCACCGGGCTCTCCAGCGACTATCCGTGTTTGACGCGGTTGGCTGGCCTGTGTGGATGCTGGCGTGCCAGCTGGCATAGACCACGAGGGTCTTGCGTCGCCGTTGGGCCATGAAGCTCATCCGCTCGGGCTGTGCCGGCTGTCCGGGCTTGTCGAGGTCCGCGAGTTTGCGGATTTGATGCACGTGCACCATTGCTCGTCGGTTGGGGCTGGCTAATGGCATCGACGTTTCGAGTCGATGTCTGGCGTATGACACGTTCGTTCCGTGGGCACGTTCACGACCGGTGCCGGGCACGCTTCGAGGGAGAGGATCGAGCATGAGCTCAGGTGGAGACGCGGGGATTCCTAGTTCCCTTAGGCTGGCGCGCGCCGGGTCGCGGGGTCGCTGGGTGCCGATGGCTACCGGAATGGGTGCGCTGCTGCTCCTCTACGCCGGCTGGCAGCTGTTCCGTTGGCCGGCCGTGGACCAGAAGCTGATCGGTGACGTGTTCTTCTATCCCGTGGGACTCGCGGCGAGCGGCGCGGCTATGGGAGCTTCAAGACGATGTGCCGAGCAGCCGAGGCTGCGGTCGGCGTGGCGGCTGCTGGCGCTGGGGTCGATCGTCTACCTGGCGGGCGACATCGCGCAAACGATCTACGAGCTTGCGGGCCCGCTGCCTTTCCCGTCGGTTGCCGATGCGCTCTACCTGTCGGGCTATCCGCTGCTGCTGTGGGGCCTGCTGTATTTCCCTGCGGGCCGACTTGATCGCGGCGCGCGGGTGCGACTGATGTTGGATCTCGCGGTCGTGGCGATCGCCGGAGCGATGGTCGTGACGTACGTGGTGCTCGGGCCCACATTGCGCGAGGTCGGCCCTGACCCGCTGTCGAACGGCGTCTCAATCGCATATCCGGTCGGGGACATGATCCTGCTCGTCGGATTGGGATCTGTCCTTCTGCGCCGGACGGCGGTCTCGAGCGCACGCGCGCTGCAGTTCATGGCCGCGGGACTGCTGTTCTACGTCGCCGCGGACCTGGTCTACGGCTACATCCAGCTGCACTCGACTTACCAGGGCGGGGACCCGGTTGATTCGCTGTGGATGATCGCGATCGCATTCTTCGCGGTCGCGGGAGCTGCGCAAACCTCGCCGGGACCGACGGCCGTCGTGAGCGAGGGCAAGCGACGTACTGCCAGCTGGGCGCCGTACGTCGCGGTTGCGGTCGGCTTCGGACTCCTAATCATCGATCACCGCGACCTCAGCCTGGTGATCGCCGCTGTGCTGCTGGCCACGCTCGTCTCCGTGCGCCAGTTCCTGGCCCAAGACGACCTTCTTCGCATGCAACGGGAAGCCAGCTACCAGTCTCTGCACGACGCTCTGACCGGCCTGCCCAACCGGCGTCGATTGATCGAGGATCTTCGCGCAGCGCTGACGACCTCCAGACACGACTGGACGCGGACGCTGGCGATGTTCGACCTGGACGGCTTCAAGACCTACAACGACACTTTCGGGCATCTCGCGGGCGATCAACTGCTCGCCCGCGTCGGGCACCGCCTACTCGAGTTTGTGGCGCCGCACGGTCGTGCCTACCGGTTCGGCGGAGATGAGTTCTGCGTGCTGCTTGACGCGGTGGAGAGCCCGCCCGACCAGATTGTCGCAGGTGCCGCCGAGGTGTTGTCGGAGATCGGAACCGGATTCTCGATCGGAGCCTCGTACGGCATGGTCACGATCCCCAGCGAGGCGAATGACGTAAGCGCTGCGTTGCACATTGCCGACACGCGCATGTACGCGAAAAAGAACCGACGGCGAGCCGCGACGATCATCGCTCAAATACGCGACCTGCTGCTGCGCGTGACTGCTGAGCACTCGGCTAGTCTCCCGGAGCACATGCTCGAGGTCGGCGAGCTCTCGCGCGATGTCGCGCGCCGGCTCGGGCTCGACGCAGAGACGGTCGACCTCACGCTCCGCGCGGGCGAGCTGCACGATGTCGGCAAGATCGCGATCCCCGAGAGCATCCTCAGCAAACCCGGTCCGCTGAGCGACAGTGAGTGGGCATTCGTTCGCAACCACACCTTGATCGGCGAACGGGTACTGAATGCGGCGCCAGCACTGCAGCCCGTCGCGAAGCTCGTCCGATCGACGCACGAGCGCTACGACGGTGCCGGCTACCCCGACGGGCTCAGCGGTGAGCAGATCCCTCTGCCGTCGAGGATCGTGTTCGCCTGCGACGCGTTCCAAGCAATGATCGCCTCTCGGCCCTACACGCCGGGACTGGGCGACACGGAGGCGCGTGCGGAGCTCAGCCGCTGTGCCGGCAGCCAGTTCGATCCGCGCGTCGTCGACGCGCTCCTCGCCGAACTGGACCAGCGCACACCCACACACCCCCCGGCGGAGCCCCGGCGTCTAGGACGGTCGGCGCCCAGCGCGAGCCGACCCCTCGCACAGGCCTGACAGACAAGCCACGCCGGGCGCGTTGGTGACGTGTGCTCAACAGAACGACTTGTCTGACTCACAGCCACAGATCCAGAGGCGATATCGACCCGCATCAGTAGGCGGCTTGGCTTCCGTCCGCGCGCACGCCGAGGAGCTCAGGACGTACCCGCGCCCCGCGCCGGCGCCTGACGGACCCCCGATCATCCGCGAGAGCGGACCTGGGTTGGGGACCGGCACGGCCTTGGTCAGGTCGGCCACCAGCCCCTGCTCCCACTCCCCCCGATGCCCGCTCGGTTACCTCGACGCGGCGATAGGGGTGCCAGTGCGGGGGCAGCGTGGTCGAGGGCAGATAGCGAAGCGCCGCGTCCCGGTGCGCGTGGTCTCGATCACCGCGGCCGCGGCGTTCGCGTCCTGGCTCAGCTCGATCCCCTCGGCTCGCAGTTCGATCGCCCAGGCAGGTTGGCGTCCTCATCGATCCCGAGCATGACGTCGTCGAGCAGCGACCCGGCGTGAGGAGCGACCTCGGTCGGCCAGACGACCAGCGAGCGGCGGTCGAGCCCGCTGACCCGGTAAAGCGACCAGTCCTTGGGCGGCTGCACCTCCCAGGTCTGGTCGAAGCTGTCCAGCACCCGGCTTGTGTGCGGCGTGGCGATCACGCCGCAGGACGGCGGCGGCTCTGCTTCACGCTCGGCCGTCACCGGCGCAGGGACGGGGAACCAGTGCCAGTCGTTGGAGTGCCCGAGGACGAGGTCGAGCAGCAGCATCGTGGCCAGGTGCGAGCGGTCCGCCGAGAAGCGCCGAGGTCAACGGCGTGGTCTTCGAGCTGCCACCACCGGAGCGCCGGCGCGCCGGGGTAATTGAGCCGCGAGGTGAGCACGACCTGCTCGCCGCAACCCGCGACACCGGAGGAGCCACCGCCGTCGACGGAGTACCAGTCGAGGTCGCCGCCCGCGTGCCCGGAGACGTCGAGGAACGCCTCACGGGTGCGCAGGCGGGCGCTGTAGGACAGCTCGCGGGCCGACCACCGATCCGGCGCCGGCGACGGGACCTCGTCCCAGATCGCGTGGCCGCCCAGCAGTCCGGACTCGACCACCGTGCGCCCGTCGAGCTCTCCTGCGAGTTCCTCGTAGGGTGGCGGCAGCACGTCGAAGCGCAGGCGCTCGAGATTCGCCGGGTTGAGCCCCGCCAGCGCGCCGGCCGCGGCCCGCCCGAGCCGGATGCGGCACCCGATCGTCCACCCGCCGCCGGGTTCGGCCTCCACGAGCGCCTCGGCCGGCACGACGGTTGGATCGAGGTCGGCGCGGCGGAGGTCGTAGCGGAGGGGGTGTGGCTGACCCCCGCGAACACGGCCAGCGGGCTCGAGGGATCCTGCCCCTGGTACTCACCGAGCCGCCATTGGCGCGCCAGCAGCGACAGCGGGTCCGCCACGCAGGCCCGCAGCCCCTCGTCGGCGCCCGGCGCTGCGCCCAGCGCAGCGTCCCCGTCGGCGACAACGCGATCGAGGAGGAGGGCAGCGAGCGCGGAGCGAGCCTCACGCTCGGGTCGCGGTCGTCCTGCACCCGCAGGTTGCCCGGGCGGTCAATCTCCTCCTCGAGCGCGTCTCCTGCAGCTGCAGGTTGACCCGCTGAGTCGCCCAGGTGGCCCCGGCGGCGTTCCAGGTCGCGTCGTCCGAGGCGCCAGCGAGCAGATCGGCCGCCGCG
>Ga0209839_10001561_pt1 | contig 11652 bp, 12 predicted proteins | sample OrgsoiDNA2013050_FD_185800 | JGI IMG/M metagenome (GOLD analysis project Ga0209839, IMG submission 185800) | Permafrost soil microbial communities from the Arctic, to analyse light accelerated degradation of dissolved organic matter (DOM) -... | ecosystem: Environmental > Terrestrial > Soil >... | reverse complement strand
CCAGGGCCTCGATCGCCGTGCGGATGATGTTGTTCAGCGGCTGCTGAGCGGTCAGCGACACGCCGGCGGTCTGGGTGTGGAAGCGCATCAGCCACGACTCCCGGACCACCGCCCCAGGCGCGGCCCCAGCCTCGAGTCAGATCGTCTCGCCCGGCCGCTGGAAGACGATCTCAGGGATCACGCAGGCCGGCGAGACCCGGAGCAGGAAGCGCAGCGCTTCGGCAATGTCGTTCGTGCGCAGCATCTCCTCGGCCGGAACCGTCTCCTTGACGAACACGGTCATGTCGGTGTCGACGAACCCCGGGCAGAACGCGACCGACTTGATGCCCTCGCCGTTCAGCTCCTTGTTCATCGCCTGCGTGTAGGCAATGACGGCGGCCTTCGTGGCCGAGTAGACCGACAGCCACGGCTGGGGCGACTTGCCCGCCAGCGACGCCAGGTTGACGACGAGGGCGTTGCGATGCTCGGCGCCGGCCGAGCGCAGCAGCTCGAGGCACTCACGATAGAAGACCACGATCGCCCGCAGGTTGACGTCGAGCTGCATGTCGATGTGCTTGGTCTGGTGCTCGCCGGCCGTGGCGCCGATCCCCACGCCGGCGTTGTTGACGAGCACGTCGAGACGGCCGAAGCGCTCGCCGTGTCGCTCGACGACAGCGTGGATTCCCTCCTCCTCGGCCATGTTCGCCGCCACGGCCTCGATCTCGATCCCCTTCTCGCGCAGCTCGGCCGCAGCTCGCTCGAGCGTATCCGGCTTGCGCGCGGCGATGGTCACGCGAAACCCCTCCTCGCCCAGCGCCTCAGCGATCGCGAAGCCGATACCCCGGGAGCCTCCGGTGACGATTGCGGCGCGTTGGGGCATGGCGGTGACCTTTCTGGCGACGGCGGGAGCGAGCAATCTAACCGGGTGGAGCCCAGGGAGGTGGCGCGGCTGAGAGCCGGCTTGCAGTCCGTCCGATCCTCGCCCTAGGTTGCCCGAACGCATGTTCGAGACCCTGTCCCCTGCTCCCCCACCGGCCCTGTCCCCTGCTCGCCCACCCGGCACGGCGGCGTGGCTTGATGATCTGAACCCGGAGCAGCTGGCCGCCGCGACACACCCCGCGGGGCCGCTGCTGATCGTCGCCGGGGCGGGAACCGGCAAGACCACCACCCTGTGCGCCCGGGTCGCCTGGCTGGTCGCCCAGGGCACGGCCGCGGAGCGGATCCTCCTGCTCACCTTCACCCGCCGCGCCGCCCGCGAGATGCTGCAGCGAACCCGGTCCCTGGTGCCGATGGGACGCGGCGCGGGCGGAGTTCTCGGCGGCACCTTTCACTCCGTGGCGCACCGCTTCGTGCGCCTGCACGCCGACTCACTGGGCCTGGCGCCCCGATTCGCCGTGCTCGACTCAGCCGACGGCGCCGATCTGCTCGACCTGATCCGCGAGGAACACGGCCACGCCCAGAGCCGGCGCCGCTTCCCGCGCAAGGGCACGCTGCTCGACATCTACTCGCGGACCGTGAACGCGGGCCGCACCGTGTCCGAGCTCGTGGCCGAGAGCTTTCCCTGGTGCGAGGATCACGTCGAGGACATCGCAACGCTGTTCAAGACCTACACGGCGCGCAAACGCTCGCTGGGCGTGCTGGACCTCGACGACCTGCTGCTGTACTGGCGCGCGCTGACCGCCGACGAGGTGATCGGCCCGGCGATCGACTCCGCCTTCGACCACGTCCTGATCGATGAGTACCAGGACGTCAACGGGCTTCAGGTCGACATCGTGCGCGGCCTGCGGCGCCAGTCCCACGAGGTCACCGCGGTCGGCGACGATCTGCAGGCCATCTACGGCTGGCGCTCGGCCTCGGCCGAACACCTGCTCGAGTTTCCGTCCCACTTTGCCGGCACGTCGATCGTCACCCTCGAGCGCAACTACCGGTCCTCGCAGCCGGTCCTCGACTCGGCCAACGCGCTCGCCGCCCAGGCCTCGCGGTCATATCGCCGGCGGCTGCACAGCGAGCGGGAGGCGGGCACCCGCCCCGAACTGCTCTTCGTCCGCGATGAAGCGGCGCAGGCGACCGAGGTGTGCGAGCGCGTGCTCGAGGCCCGCGAGCAGGGGATGGAGCTGCGCCGCCAGGCTGTCCTGATGCGCGCCTCCCACGACAGCGACCTGCTGGAGCTCGAGCTCGGGCGCCGCCAGATCCCGTTCGTCAAATACGGGGGGTTGCGCTATCTCGAGGCGGCGCACGTCAAGGACCTGATCGCGCTGTTCCGGCTCGTCGACCACCCGGCCAACGAGCTGTCCTGGTTCCGGGTGCTGCAGCTGCTCGACGGCGTTGGGCCGGTGACGGCGCGCCGTGTGCTGGACATGCTCATCAGCTCCCCGGGAGCCGGCCCGCTCGGCGGTTGGGAGCAGGCCCGAGAGCGCCTGCCCGCAGGCGCTCGGGCTCCCGCCGACGCGCTGGTCGCGGCGCTCCGCGGTGCGTTCGAGGCGAAGGCACCGGGCGTGCAGGCCGAAGCGCTCCGGGACGCGCTCGCTCCCCTGATCACCGCCAACTACGCCGACGGCGCGCTGCGGCTCGGAGACCTCGAGCAGCTTGTCGCCGCCGCCCGAGAGTCCTCCGATCTGGGGCACTTCGCCGCCGAGCTGGCGCTCGACCCGCCGCAGTCGAGCGCCGACCTCGCCGGCCCGCCGCATCTCGACGAGGACTACCTCGTGCTCTCGACCATCCATTCCGCCAAGGGCCTCGAGTGGGAGGCGGTGCACGTGCTCGCCCTCTACGACGGCAACTTCCCCGCCGACATGTCCGCCGGCTCGCGTGAGAACGTCGACGAGGAGCGCCGCCTGCTCTACGTGGCACTGACCCGCGCGCGGCGCCAGCTTTACCTCTACGTCCCGGTCCGCTACTACCACCGCCCACGCGGCAGCGACGACAGCCACGGGTACGGCAAGCCGTCCCGGTTCCTGACCGAGGAGGTGCGCCAGACCTGCGACGTGGTCCGCCGCGTCGACGGGTCCGGCGTGCCGGCGAGGGCCGGCGGGGAGCTGCGTAAGATCAGCGTGTCGGTCGACGCGCTGTTCCAGTGACGGCTGGGCGCGATTGCTCGTGACACCAGCGACACGCCGTCGAACAGATGTCCAGTTTGCGTTCGCGCGAGGCGTGGGTACCGCAAGTGACACGGTCATCAATCGTCTGCGCCGGCCGCGGCACCCGAGGGAGGGTGCGGTCAGATGCATGAGCAGGGGCTGGCCGATCCGGAGCTGGTGTAGGACCACGAGCGCGACCGTTTCGCCGGCACCTCCGCGGGGCGCGAGGACGATCGCGGCGTCGTGCGCGGTTCGAGGACCCCGACCTCCACGCCATGCACCGACACGGCGCCCCCCCGGCCACGAGATAGAACCGGCTGCCGAGGCTTCCCTCGCGAGTGACCACCTCGCCCGCCACTGCGGGCACCGCGATCAGCGACCCCAGCGCGGAGACGAGCACGGCGAAGGCCCCCAGCCGTTCCTGGGGGCCGAGGTGGAAGCCCTGCCCGTAGTCGACCATCCCGTCGCCCGTGACGATCTGCTCGTGCACGATCGGCGCCGTTTCGGTAGCTGAGCTGGAGAGCAAGCTGTCCACGCTGAAGGCAGGCCATGGCCAACCGGCGCCTTCTCAGCCCCGTGATCGGCCGCCTGGTCCAGAACCTGAACGGCGCCATGCGGCCGCCTCGCCCGAGGCGCTACAAACAATGAAAGCCGAACGCACGCGCACGAGATGAGGACAGGCCGATGGACGACACCCTGATGACCGCCGAGGAGCTCGCGGCTCTCCATGCCGAGCTCCGCACACTCGAGACCACCGGCCGCAGCGAGATGGCGGGACGGATCAAGACCGCTCGCGAGTGGGGCGACCTGAAGGAGAACGCCGAGTACCACGCCGCCAAGGAGGAGCAGGCGCACCTGGAGACGAAGATCGCGAGGATCCGCGAGCGCATCCGCACCGCGGTCGTGGTCGAGGCGGCCGTCTCATCCGAGACGGTGCAGTACGGCTCGACGGTCTCGTTCACCGACCGCAAGTCGAGTCGCGAGCAGACGCTGCGCATCATCTCCGGGCACGAGGCCAAGCCGGCTCAGGGGACGCTGTCGATCTCCTCGCCGGTCGCGAAGGCGCTGATCGGCCACCGCGTCGGGGACGTGGTGCACGTCCAGACGCCCTCGGGCGCGCGGGAACTGGTGATCGACGGCATCGCCTGACGCCGCACCGGGGCTCGGCGCCGTCAGTCGGCCGGCACCTGCTCGGTCACGGCGGCCGGCTCGGCAGCCTCGGGCTCCGGTCGTGCGCCCGCCTCGGGCTCCGGTCGCGCGCCGGCCTCCGGCTCGGCAGGCGAGGGCAGCAGCTCCGCGATCCCGTGCTCGATGCCGCGGCACAGCACGCTGATGTCGGCGGCGCTGTCCCAGTCGCCGGTGACCCCGAAGTTGATCCCCCCGTCGTAGGAGAAGATCGCCACTCCCACGCGCACGTGGCCACCGAGGGGGACGAACGGGAACGCCTCGAGCATCCGGCGCCCGGCAAGGTACAGCGGCTTCTGCGGGCCGGGGACGTTGGTGGTGACGGTGTTGATGCTGTTCTGCGGCAGGTGTGTGCCCACGCGTCCGGCCAGCGACAGCAGCATCGCGGGGGCAAAGCCGCCCAGCGCGGTCAGCCGCTCGGCCGCCACCGCCTGGCCCGAGGATTTCAGCTGCAGCATCTCCTCATGCACCGCGCCCAGCCGTGCCACCGGGTCCTCGATCCCGATCGGCAGCTCCGCGAACATCGCCGAGACCTTGTTGTCGAGGACTCCGTGCTGGTCCTTGGCGCGCACGGACACCGGGACCAGCGAGCGGATCACCCGACCCTCGACGTCCTCGCCGCGAGCCAGCAGCAGCTCGCGGAAGCCGTTGGTGATCGCGGCCAGCACGACATCGTTGATGGTGCCGCCGTGCGCCGCGCGGATCTGCTTGATCTCCGACAGCCGCGCGCGCGCCCAGTTCCAGCGCCGATGCGGGCCGATCGGCCCGTTGAGCGAGCTGTGAGGATTGGGGTTGAGCAAGGACCTCAGGTTCACGAGACCGCGCGCGGTGTCGAGCGCCTTTCGGCTCACACGGCGCGGGCCCCGCGCCGCGGAGAGCACCGTTCGTACCGCCTCGTAGGGGCTGGCCGCGCGGAGGGCGAGCGAATGCGCGACCAGCTCAACGGAGTTCGGCTCGGGGTCGGCCTTCCAGCCGTCGGGCTCGGCCGGCTTCGGCTCGCGCTCGGTACTCATCATCACGCTCATCAGGTCCGTCCCCGCAACGCCGTCGACCATGCTGTGGTGCGACTTCGAGATCAGCGCCCAGCCACCGTCGTCGAGGCCCTCGACGACCCACATCTCCCACAGCGGCTTGGCCCGGTCGAGCTGCTGGGACATCACCCGCCCGACCAGGTTCCGCAGCTCATCGTCGCCGCCGGGCGCCGGCAGCGCTGTGCGCCGGACGTGGTAGTCGAGGTTGAAGTGCGGGTCATCGACCCACGTGGGACGCCCGAGCGCCAGCGGCACGAAGCGCACCTTCTGGCGGTAGCGCGGCACCTGGGGCAGCCTCGAGGCGATCTCCGCCTTCACCTCTCCTGGGCCGGGCGGGGGACCCTCGAAGATCCCCACCGAGCCGATGTGCATGTGCGTCACCGAGTCTTCAACGTGAAGAAACGACGCGTCGAGCGGGTTCATCGTCTGCATCCGAAATCTCTCCTCCCCGGGGCATCCTCGTGGTGATGCCTCAATGCGCCTACGGGTAAACGTAGCGCGGTTGGACCGCCGAGAGGATCTCGGCCGACGGACACGCTCGCGCTATGTTGCATCTGTCCGGCCGAGTGGAGAGGAGAGCCGCAGGCAATGTCCGCCAGCACCAACCCCCGCGTCGCCGTTCCGCGGGATCGCGAGAACGACTACTCCCGCGATGCAGCCACTGCGCGCCGGCAGTTCGCGCTTGAGCGCACCGGCGCCTCGCTTGAACACGTCTCCCGGTACTCCTTCGACCCGACCACGGTGGCCGGCAACGTCGAGCACTTCATCGGCGTGGCCCAGGTCCCGATCGGCCTGGCCGGGCCGTTGCTGGTCAACGGAGAGCACGCCCAGGGCGAGTTCTACGTCCCGCTGGCGACGGCCGAGGGCACCCTGGTCGCCAGCTACAACCGGGGCATGAAGCTGCTCTACGAGGCGGGGGGTGTCACCACGACGGTGATCGACGACCGCATGCAGCGGGCGCCCGCGTTCATCTTCCGCAGCGCCCGCGAAGCGCGCGACTTCGGACATTGGCTCACGGAGCACCTCGACGAGATCCGGGCCGCCGCCGAGCAGACCACGCGCACGGGGCGCCTGCAGGACATCGAGCAGTACCCGGCCAGCCGCATCCTCTTCTGCCGGTTCAACTACACGACCGGCGACGCCGCCGGTCAGAACCTGACCGGCAAGGCGACACAGGCCGCCTGCCGCTGGATCACCGATCACTACCCCGGCATCGACCAGTTCCTGCTCGAGTCCAACTTCGCCACCGACAAGAAGAGCTCGCAGGTCAACATGCTGCGCACGCGCGGCAAGCGCGTGGTCGCCGAGGCGACGATCCCCGACGCGCTGTTCCGGCGAATCATGAACTCCTCGACCGAGGTGATGTTCCGGGCGCGCCAGGTCTCGAACCTGGGCAGCTTCATGTCCGGGGTCAACAACAACGGCGCCCACTCGGCCAACGGGATCACCGCGATGTTCATCGCCACCGGCCAGGACGCCGCCAACGTCGCGGAGTCCTCGGCCGCCTTCATCTACGCCGAGCGGCACGACAACGGCGACTACTACTACTCGGTCACGATCCCCTCCCTGATCGTGGCGACCTACGGCGGCGGCACCGGTCTGGCGACCCAGCGCGAATGCCTCGAGCTGCTCGGCTGCTACGGCGACGGCAAGGTGCGCAAGTTCGCCGAGATCGTCGCCGCCACGGTTCTGTGCGGCGAGCTGTCGCTCGGCTCCGCCGTGGTCGCCGAGGAGTGGGTCGACGCGCACGACCTGTACGGACGCAACCGTTAGCGCGTCCGGCGCCTGCGCCGCGGCTCCGCGACCGATGAGCGGCGAGGGGCGCTGAGCCCGGGGCCCGTCAGCCGCGCTCGGCGGCCAGCGTCGCCTCGTGCTTCTGCAGCAGCCGCAGCCAGATCTTCGCTCCGGGTCGGGAAGGCCGGGATCGCGTCCCACAGGCGCTCCACCGCGATCTCCCCCACGACCGCGATCGTGGCCGCGTGCAGCCATTCGGCCACATCCGTGCCCGTGAAGGTGGCGCCGACGATCACGCCCCGGTCCTCGGCGACGACGAGGCGCGAGGTGCCGGGCGTATTGCGTCCGTGGAAGCTGGCGCCGGCCGTCACGGAGCTCGGCACGTCGTAGGCGCGGACGGGCAGCCCCTGCTCTCGAGCGGCGTCGAGCGTTAGCCCGACCGCGGCCACCTGCGGCTCGGTGAACACGACCCGCGGGGCGAGGCCGCCCGCGTCGCGGCTTGCGCGTGCCTCTCCGCCGTCGATCACCTCGGAGGCGATATGGGCCTGCACGCCTCAGCCATCTCGACCCTGACCACCCCGCCGCCGAGCACGATCACCCGCGCGGGGATCGTCTCCGTCGTCGTCGCGTCGCGGCTGGTCCACGGCCGGGCCTCGGCCAGTCCCGGGATCGAGGGCATGGCGGCCCCGCTCCCGACCGCGATCACGACCGCCGCGCCTTCGAGGGCATGCGGGCGTAGAAGGAGCACTCACCGCCGACGAGCTCCGCCTCGACGATGGCGACGGTATGGCCCCGGTCGGCCAGGCGCCCGGCGACGACCTCCCCGGCCGGGCCGGCTCCGAGCACGATCACGTCGAAGGCGCTCATGTCACCTGGCCACGAGGATCACGACGATTAGCACGACCAGCGCGATGATCAGACCCAGCCAGGCCAGCGGCCAGCGCTGGTTCCAGAACTCAGGCTTGGCGCGATCACGGGAGTGGCGACCCTCGGGAGGCTCGCCCACCCAGTCGTCGTCGTCATAACCGGGCATGGACTCACACTACCCGCACAGCCACCTGAACCCACCCAGGCATCCGGTCAGGCATGATGGGGGTGTGTCCACTCCCCCCTCATCCCGAAGTGTCAAGATCTCCGCCGACGAGCGCACCGGCTGGTCCTCCGAGCGACCGCGCCGCGACGGCGCGCCTCCCCGGCCCGCCGACGTCTCGGTTCGCTCCCGCGTCCTGGCCCCCTCCGATCGCCTGCGCTACTCGCCCGGCAGCCTGCTGTTGATCGTCGGCGCCGTGGCCTCCGAACCCGACCGTTTCGCCGAGCGCGTGGTCGAGGAGCGCGGGACAACTCTGTCGCTGATGAAGGTACGCGCGTTGCTCACCGGACGCGTCGAGGCGGACGAGCTCGAAGCGCGGGGGCGTGAGCTGCTCGACGCCGCCGTCCTCAAGCGCCTGCAGGCCAAGCAGACCGTCGTGATCGCGATCGAGGGCTTCGACGCCCGGGAACGCGAGCATTATGTTCGCCTGGCGCTCGCTCAGCGGCGACCTCGGCACCTGATCCTGCTAGACGCCCGCCGCGACCAGGTCCGCGACGAGGAGCGCCCCGGGCTCGACGACCTGCGCCGCGCGCTGGATGCCGGCGAGCTCGGCCGGGAGGGCTTTCAGACCGTGCTGCGCCTCGGCGGCAACGCGCTGACGGAGCTCAAGCGGATCGTGTTCCAGCCGCCGCCCCGCGAGGACTGATGGCCGGTGGAGCCTCGGGGCTCCACCTTCATTACCGCACCGGCGGACCACCCGCGTAGGGTTTGCCCGCGGCCCTCCGATCGCGATGCCGCCAGACCTTCCTGCCCAGGCGCTAGGGCAGTCCGAGCCGGGAGAGCAGGTCGAACAACTCGGTGGCGGAAGAGGTGACGCTAATCGCACCGATCGTCAGCAGTGCCCTCGGCACGGCGCCTGTGTCACTGTCCAATCGGTCCGGCACGGACGGGTAGCATGGCTACTGTTTCCAGCGGGCCCGCTGCGGGCGAAGGGTCTTCCACCTACAAGCTCCTCAAAGAACGGGTCACCCAGGGGCAGTGCATCCTGTTCCTCGGAGCGGCCGTTCACTATCCGCCGCCGGCCGACTCACGGTTCAGTTACCCGGAGGAGCTGCGTCCACCGCTGGGGGCGGGACTGGCACAGCGACTTGCCGGCGACTGCAGCTTCGCCACCGTGTGCCCGGCGGATGATCCGAGGAACCTGCAGCGGGTGTCGCTGTGCTACGAGAAGGAGAACGGGCGAAACCAACTCGTCGAGCAGATACGCAACGCGGTCGAGGAGCACACCAAACCGTCGGCCGCCGTCCGCGCTCTCGCCGACCTTCCCTTCCCCCTGGTGATCACCACGAACTACGACACGCTGTTCGAGCGTGCGCTTCGCCGGTGCGCCGAGGAGAAGGAACCGCAGATCGGCGTTTACAACCCCAGCCGGGAGAGCCGCACGGCCGATTACCCCGTCGGTCAGGAACCGTCTGTGCAGCGGCCGTTCCTGTTCAAGATGCATGGAGACGTCACCGTCCCCGAGTCGATCGTGGTGACCGACGAGGACTACATCACCTTCGTCCTACGGATGAACGCGACGGAGGGCTTCCACCCTCTGCCGGAGACATTCCTGTACAAGCTGAGCCGCTGCCCAACCCTGTTCGTCGGCTACAGCCTGCTCGACTACAACCTGCGACTGTTGTTCCGCACGCTACGGTGGCGGCTCGATCCGGCGCAGCACCCGCTCAGCTACTCGGTCGACGTGCATCCGGACCCGCTGGTCAGTGACGTCTGGTCCCGTGACCACGACTTCCGATTCATCGTCGATGACGTGTGGGACTTCGTGCCGCGGCTCTACCACGATGTCCTCGGCCGGGAGATGCCGGAGTGAGCGTTCGCGTCGTCGAGTCCGCCGACCCGTTCGCCGCCTTTGTCCACGCCGCACGCAGCGCACCGGCAGAGCCATACCGCAGTCTCAAGGCGTTCCGATTCGCGGATGCGGGCATCCTGGCGGCCCGGGACCGAGAGATCGAGCGGCTGATCCGCTTGGTCACCATGTACCGCGGGGTGCTGCTGTACGGGGAGTCGGGCGCGGGCAAGTCGTCGGTCGTCAATGCGGGGGTCCTTCCGCGCCTGACCGAGGAGGGCTTCTGGCCGCACCGGATACGCGTGCAGCCTCGGGCCGGACACGAGCTCGCGCTGGAGCCGATCCTGTCCGCCGACGAAGGAGACCACGCGTTCCTCCCCTCCGCGTTCGAGGGCGCCGCTCCGGACGGGCGGCTCGTGCTCGCCGCGAGTGAGCTCGCCGGGGCGGTCTCCGCCGCCAGCCGAGCCGGCCCGATCCTGCTCGTCTTCGATCAGTTCGAGGAGCTGGTGACGCTGTTCCCCGAGGGCTCGAGGCTCACCGATACGCAAGCGTCGATCCTCGATGCGATCGTGGGGCTGCTGCGCTCGCGGGAGTTGCCGGTGAAGCTGCTGTTCGTGTTCCGCGAGGACTACCTGGCCAGCCTCGAGCCGCTGCTCAAGGAGCAGCCGGACCTCGCGCATCAGAGCCTGCGCCTCGTCTTCCCGCCCGTGGAATGCGCACAGGAGATCATCCGGGCGCCATTCGAGCGGTTCCCCGGCACTTACCGCGCCGAGCTCTCACCTGAGCTCGCGGAGCGGATCGCCGCCTCGGTGGCGGAGCGCAGCGGCGGGAGCGACCTCAACCTCTCAGAGCTGCAGATCGTCTGCCACCGCCTGTGGCAGGCCGATGACCCTTTAGCCCTGCTCGAGCAGCGTGGCATCGGGGGGCTGCTCGAGGACCACCTCAACGAGGCCATCAACAATTTCCCGAGCGACCTGCGCATCGCGGCGATCTCCGTCCTCAGCCAGATGGTCACCCCACGGGGCACGCGCAACGTCATCTCCGCACACGACCTCGTCGATCAGGCGAGCAGCAAGGACGACCTCCCGCCGGCGCTGGTCCAGAGCGCACTCGAGCACCTCGAGCGCGAGTCCGGGTTGATCCGGCGCGAGCGACGCCACGACATCGACCTGTACGAGATCACCAGCGAGTTCCTGATCCCGTGGATCACCCGCCGCCGCGATGAACTGCGATTGGCTCAGGCACGGCGACGGTACCGCCGGCGGTACCGCCGGCGGCTTCGCCTTCTCGGAGCGGTGGCGCTCGGATTCGTCCTGGTCGCCGTGTTCCTCGGGCAGGCGATCAATGCGCGAACGACCGCCCAACAGGAGAGGGCGACGGCGACGTACGTCGGGCTGGCCGCAACGGCGCAGGCGCTGCTGCCGACGCGTCCTGACCTCTCCCTGCTGCTGGCCCTGGAGGCGTACACGCACACGCCGCCGACAGCGTCGACGACGCTGGCCCAGAACACGTTGATGTGGGCGCACGAGGAGATCTGGGGCTCGGGAGTGCTGGGCATTCTCCACGGCCACACCGACACGGTCACCCGCGTCGCCTTCGCCCCTGCGGGCAGTCTGCTGGCATCGGCCAGCGGAGACGGGACCATCCGGCTCTGGAACGCCCGCACGCTGAGGCAGATCGGCCAGCCATTGCGCGGTCCTCCCGGAGCTGTCTACAGCGTCGCGTTCAGCCCCGACGGCGGCACGCTGGCCTCGGGCCACAAGGACG
>Ga0209839_10001560_pt1 | contig 11662 bp, 11 predicted proteins | sample OrgsoiDNA2013050_FD_185800 | JGI IMG/M metagenome (GOLD analysis project Ga0209839, IMG submission 185800) | Permafrost soil microbial communities from the Arctic, to analyse light accelerated degradation of dissolved organic matter (DOM) -... | ecosystem: Environmental > Terrestrial > Soil >... | reverse complement strand
GGGCACGTGGTGCGTGCGCTGGCGGCCGGTTCTGCGCGGCGGAGGGCCTGGATGCCAGGCCGGATGAGTATTCGCCCGAGCGCCCCACCGGACCCTAGGATGCGGCTCATTTATTCAGGAGCCTCCTAGGTTTTTCAGGAGCCCTCTAGGTCCCGAGGCTGGCTAGTTCGGCGAGCATCTTGCGGAGCTCTGTCATGCGGTGCTCGCCTAGTGCCTGCTCCCATTTCGCCTCGAGGCCGGTGAACACCCGGCCGGCGACGGCGGAGGCTTCGTGGCCGCGCGGGGTGAGCTTGACGATGCGGGCGCGCCCGTCGCTGGGGTCGGGGACGCGCTCGGTGTAGCCGTGGCCGTCGAGGTAGCGCATGATCTCGGCCATCGCCTGTGGCGTGACTCCGGCGCGGCGCGCAAGCTCGGTGGGGCGGGTGCCCTCGGCGTCGATCACGCGGAAGAGGTTGATGGAATGCGCTGGGCGGATGTCTGGGAAGCCGGCGGCCGGCAGCGCCGTGTGGAGGGCCTCCACCAGCGAGTCGAAGACGGCGCTGATGTTCATCGCCACCGGCGGGACTGCCGGGGGACGACGTTCGGTACTTGACACTATTCCTGCCTCTTGATTAAGGTACTTTATAAAGCAACTTAAGTAAGTTGCTGAAGTAAGCGTACATCACGCAGGGCCGGGCAGGCCGCCCGGCAGGCGCAGGAGGCTCCACATGCCAGGTCCGACGATGTCCAAGCAGTCACCCAATCGCCATCGTGCAGGGCCTGTCGTGGCAGTGGGTGTTCTGGTGCAACGTCCCCATCGGCATCGCCGCCATCGTCTTGGTGCCCCGCGTCATCGCCGAGAGCTACGGGCCGCGGCGGCCGGTCGACCTCGCCAGTGTCGCACTCGCCAGCGGGGGCCTGCTGGCGCTGGTCTGGGCCATCATCAGCGCCAACGGCAGCGGCTGGGCCAGCCCGCAGCACAGGCGGCCGGCAACGACTCCCTGCTGCCACCCCCAAGCCAGCGCGACAGGGCCGCCAGCCCGCCGTGCAGTCCGCGGCGACCGCATCACCGGCCGCATTTCCCGCTCGCTGATCCAGGGCCGCCAACCCGAACCCGGACCCCTCATCACCCGAAAACGAAGGAGAACCCCATGACCAGCCACCAGCCACCAGCCGAGGACCCGATCAGCAGCCTCGACAGGACCTGCACCGCCGTCGGTGAGCTCGTCGCCGGCGTGGAACCCGGGCAGTGCCCGGACCCCACCCCCTGCACCGAATGGGACGTCAGCCAACTCGTGGACCACCTCATCGCCGGCAACCGGCGGTTCGCCGCCCTCCTCCACGATCACCCCCAAGCTGAGCCCGCCGGCCAAGAACCCGCCGACGACCAGGCCGCCGCTTACCGCGCCTCCGCGGCGGCGCTGCGAGCCGCATTCTCCGCACCCGGAGCCCTCGAGCGGATCTACCAGTCCCCGATAGGGCCAGCCCCCGGCCTCGCCCTCGTCCACCTTCGGATCACCGAGCAACTCCTCCACGGCTGGGACCTGGCCCAGGCGACCGGGCAGCCCCCGAACCTCCCCGAAGACCTGGCCAGGCAAGCACTTGCTCTCTCCCGCGCCCAGCTAGCAGACACCCCCCGCGAAGGCATGCCCTTCGATCCTCCCCAGCCGGTGCCCGACAACGCGCCCGCGATCGACCGGCTGGCGGCGTTCTTTGGCCGCCGCATGTAGCGTGACCCCTCCGGCCGGGGCGTATCCATAGGCTGTTTCGCGTTGCGTCGGAGTTGCCCTCGCTGAGTGCGAGTGCTCGCAGCAGGTTACCCACGCCGCAGATAGGAGCGATCATGCGAATAAAATTCACCGGCCGCGGCGCGGCCGTGACACTGCGCGCTCGCCTGAAGACCGAGACCAGCATGGCCAGGTCATCGACGTGCTGCTCTCCGCGCGGCGTGACCTGGCCGCGGCCCGGCGGTTCTTCACCCGGGCGCTGCAGCACGCGCCGCATGTACGCGCGCCGACCTTCACGCACAGCGCCGTAACGAGGGCATCCGGGCTGGTCACCACAAACTGATCCTGGACGCCCTCGCCTCGCCTCCGCCCTCCGGAGACCGCCTCCTCGCCGCTCCCAGCTCGGCCCGGTGGAGCTATAACAAATCCTGCTCGCGCTGCCTGGTCACCCTGCGCGGGTGACGCATGAGGCGGGCCGACGCGCGATCGTAGCCTCTTCTGCTAGGACCCGGCGGGTGCGCTGGGCGGGCGAGGGGAGCCGATGATGTCCGTGCTGACGGCTAAGGAGCAACTGCGACCTGCGCAGCGGTATCAACTCGAGACGGCGCTGGGGCATCTGACGCCGGCCGAGCGCGCGGCCAGGGGAATGGAGGCGCGGGCCGAGGTGCCCAGGGAAGACCATGCGGTGTTCGACCCGACCGCTGACCGTTCCGACCCGATCGCGCTGCTGGAGGAGCAGGCCACGTCGCGGGTGCCGGAGCTGGTACCGGTTCGGTGGGGCCGGATGATGGTCTCGCCGTTCACCTTCTACCGCGGCGCCGCCCTGCCGATGGCCAGTGACCTTGCCAGCACTCCGGTGTCCGGGCTGGCCGTCCAGGCCTGCGGAGATGCGCACCTGTCGAACTTTGGCATCTTCGGCTCGGCCGAGCGGCGCCTGGTTTTCGACGTCAACGACTTCGACGAGACCACGCCCGGCCCGTGGGAATGGGACCTCAAGCGACTGGCCGCCAGCATGGAGGTCGCTGCCCGGGCGAACGGGTTCAGCGGGAAGCAGCGGCGCAAGATCGTCTCGGCCACCGTGGCCCGTTATCGGCAGGCGATGCGCGCTTTCGCCGAGATGACCAACCAGGACATCTGGTACGCGCACGCGGACATGAATCAGCTGCGGCAGCAGTTCGAGTCCCAGCTGAAAGCCAGGCAACGCAAGGCGATCGACAAGGGCCTGGCCAAGGCGCGGACCAGGGACAGCATGCAGGAACTGGGCAAGCTCACTCACCTGGTGGACGGCCGGCAGCGGATCATCTCGGACCCGCCGCTGCTCGTGCCCATCGATGAGCTGATCCCCCAGCAGCGGGACCGGGCCGCCTTCGTATCGCAGCTCAGTGACCTGCTCGGCAAGTACCGGCGCACGCTGGAGACCGATCGGCGGTACCTGCTCGACCAGTACGAGTTCGCCGACCTGGCCCGCAAGGTGGTCGGCGTCGGCAGCGTCGGGACCCGGTGCTGGATCGTACTGCTGCTGGGCCGAGATGACTCCGATCCGCTGTTTCTCCAGGTCAAGGAGGCTCAGGAGTCGGTGCTCAGCCGGTTTGTCGGGGCCAGCAAGTTCACCAATCAGGGCCAGCGGGTGGTCGCGGGCCAGCGGCTGATGCAGGCCTCCAGCGACATCTTCCTGGGCTGGCAGCGGATCGGCACCGGGCTCGACGGGCAGTCCCGTGACTTCTACGTCCGCCAACTGCGGGACTGGAAGTTCTCCGTCGACATCGAGACCATGGTGCCGCGCGGCATGCGCATGTACGGGGAGCTCTGCGGGTGGACGCTGGCGCGGGCCCACGCCCGCTCCGGAGACCGCATCGCCATCGCGGCCTACCTGGGCGCATCAGACGTGTTCGACCAGGCCATCACCCAGTTCGCCGGCGCGTACGCCGACCAGAATGAGCGCGACTACCAGGCTCTCGTCGCCGCGGTTGCCGCTGGGCGGATAACGGCTGAGCGCGACCTGTGACGCTCCTGGTCACGGCGGGCATCCACTGGTCACGGCGGGCATCCACGCCATGCCGACCCTGGCCAGCGTCGTGGGTCAGCGTCGCGGCCCACCGCCTTCGGCCGCCTGCGTCTCGGCCTTATCGGGCAGGCCGCGGACGAGGCCGATGAAGGCGACGGCGAGAGCGGCGCCGATGAGGTCGCCAAAGACGTAGACCCACCAGCCCGTGAGGTTGGCGCCCACGATGCCGGGGCCAAGGGTGCGGGCCGGGTTCATCGACGCGCACAGGGCAGCGGCGATGGCGCCGGGGTGACGAGCAGGGTTCCCCCAGGTATGCCGCAGTTTGCTACTCCCGCGCCAGCATCGCCTGGGCCTCGCGCTCAAGGTCGACATAGGGATCGCCGCTCACGTCGATCGCGACCCGCTTGATCGTGCCGCCGGTGAACTCGTGCGCGTGGTTGCCTGGGTAGTCGCTCGTCACCGGCTCGCCGCTGTCGCGTCCGACGCACAGGCCCTCGCCCGCGATCGAGAACATTCCCGGCTGAGTCTTGATCCGGCCTTCGCCGACCTTGCTGTCCCCGTGGTACAGGGAGAGCATCCCGGTGGAAACGCCGGGCGGATCCTCGCCGTCCTTGTCGAACGAGGCCGACAGGATCAGGTTCTCTCCGGTCGGGATGTCCTGGTTGCCGTCGATCTTCTGCGCCGTGATGCCGACGAAGTCGTAGACGTAGTGCAGCCGGTTGTCCTTGATGTAGAGGGCGTGCCCGCCGAACCGCGAGCCGTGCGCGAACAGCACCCCCCGCGGGCCGGCGGCCGGAATGTCCACCAGCGCGCCGATCGTGTACGAGCGGTTGCGGACGTTAACCGCCTGCGCCTCAGGCACCTCGGCGATGTCGGGGAAGTAAGCGTACCGGTGGCGAGGGCTCGCGAGCTGCGGCCGCGGCGTGACCATGATCTCCAGCGCGGACCGGTCATCGAGCGGGAAGGCCCCGTTGTCGCCGGCCTCGACGAACCACAGGTTGACCAGCTCCCGGAGCCTGTCCGGGTGCTCGGCGGCCAGGTCGTGCAGCTCGGCGCGGTCGGTGTCGGTGTGGTACAGCTCCCAGGTGTCGTCGTTGAAGTTGCTCCAGCCGCTGATCGTCGGGTGGGTCGTGACGGCCTTCCAGCCGTCGTGCCAGATCCCGCGGGAGCCGAGCATGGAGAAGAACTGGGTCTTGCGCGCCGACGGCGCCGACGGATCGCCGACGCTATAGCGCATGCTGACCCCGTCGAGTCGGCTCTGCACGTGCCCCTTGATGGCCGGCGGCGCCTCGACGCCGAGGTAGTCCAGGATGGTCGGCGCAATGTCGATGGCGTGATGGTACTGGTGCCGCAGTTCGCCCCGGCCGGTCTGGGCCCGGGGCCAGGAGATGATGCACGGGTCGGCGGTGCCGCCGTTGAACTCGTAGCGCTTCCACATCTTGAACGGCGTGTTGAAGGCCATCGCCCAGCCGTTGGGATAGTGGTTGTAGGTCTTCGTGCCGCCGAGCTCGTCGAGCATCGCCAGATTCGCCCGCATGTCGTCGGGGATGCCGTTGCATACCTTGTTCTCGTTGATCGACCCGTCCGGGCCGCCTTCGCCGCTCGCGCCGTTGTCCGAGACCAGGATCACCATGGTGCTGTCTCGCTGCTCGGATTCCTCCAGGTAGTCCAGCAGCCGGCCGATGTGGTGGTCGGCATGCGCCAGGAACCCGGCGTAGACCTCCGCCATCCGCGCGAACAGCCGCTTCTCGTCCGGCGACAGCGAGTCCCAGGGCCTGGTGCAATCCAGCGGCGGGAACGGCTGGCCGTCGGGGCCGGTCCGCGTCTCGGGCGTTCCGATCGGGTTGACCGGCGGCAGCTCAGTGTCGGCCGGGACGATACCCAGCTGCTTCTGCCGCGCCAGCGTCTGCTCCCGCATCGCCTCGTAGCCCAGGTCGAAGCGCCCGGCGAACTTCTCGATCCACTCCTTCGGGGCATGGTGCGGCGCATGCGCGGCGCCGGGGGCGTAGTACAGGAAGAATGGCTTATCCGGCGCGATCACCTTGGCGTCCTTGATGAACTCCAGCGCCTTGTCGGTGAGGTCCTCGGTGAGGTGATAGCCATCCTGCGGCGATTTCGGCTGGTCCACCGGGTGGTTGTCGTAGACCAGGTCCGGGTACCACTGGTTGGTCTCGGCGCCCAGGAACCCGTAGAAGCGCTCGAACCCGCGGCCCGTCGGCCAGTTCCGCCGCGTCGACGCGACGTTCATCTCCACGGTCGGGCACAGGTGCCACTTGCCCACCATGTAGGTGTTCCAGCCGCGCTCGCCGAGGATCTCCGGCAGCATGCCGTTCTCCGGCGGGATGGTCCCGCTCGCGTTCGGGAACCCGACCGCCGCCTCGGTGATGCAGGCCATCGAGTTGCGCGTGTGATTGCGCCCGGTCAGCAGGCACGAGCGCGTTGGTGAGCACAGCGCCGTCGTGTGCCACTGCGTGTAGCGGACCCCGTCAGCCGCGATGCGGTCGATGTTCGGCGTCTCAATCGGCCCGCCGTAGCAGGACAGTGCCGAGAAGCCCACATCGTCCAAGACGACGTACACGACGTTCGGCGCACCGTCGGGGGCTCTAGGCGGCTCGAACGGCGCCCAGTCGGGAACCGAATCCCGGATATCGGTACTGATCGAGCCCTGGAATGCCTTGCTCACCATGCGCTCCCTCCATCAGCGCCGACGTTGTGCCGCCAGCCCGGCCCGCTGCTGGGCGAGCTTCCACGATGCAGTGGACCGGGATCGACGGTTGCACCTTCAGGGATGCCGTGCGTCATCCGCAGCGGGTGATGAGCGTGCCCGTCAGGCGCCGGCCCCGGCCTCGGCCTCGCCGTCGGCGAGGATCCCGTAGAGGGACTTGCGGCTACTGGCGAGGATCTTGCGGGCCTCCGCCTGCTGGGCAGCGGTACCCGCGCCCACGACCTGGAAGGCGGCCATCGCCAGCTGGCCCATCATGGTCCGCATCTCGATCGCCGCACCGCCGGTCCCGCCGGCGACTACGTCCCACGGGGCACGCAGCTCGTCGGAGTGGGCGGCCGCGTACTCGCGGCCGGAGTCGGTGAGCACGTAGGCGCGGTGACCGGTCTCGCCGGGCTCGGCCTGGATGAGGCCCTCGTCCTGGAGCTGCTGCAGCACCGGGTAGACCGAGCCGGGGCTGGGGCGCCAGACTCCGCCACTGCGCTCGCCGATCTCCTGGATGATCTGGTAGCCGTTGACCGGCTGCTCGGCCAGCAGGGCCAGCGCCGCGGCCCGGACGTCACCGCGCCGTGCGCGGTGTCCGTGCCGCCTCGGGCCGTCGGCCCAGGGACCGAGGCCGCCCGCCCAGGGGCCAGGGCCGCGGAAGCCGGGCGGGCCGCCGGGGAAACCGCCGCGGGCGTAGCCGCGGTGACCGCCACGGCGCGGACGCCGGCTCTCGTCCTCGCTGTCGCTGTCGCGGCGGTCCTCGTCGCCGGGACGCTGGCAGCCGGCCAGTTCTGCATCGTGGCGGCCGCGCCGCCGAAGGTCTTGGTCTCGCATAACAAGTTCTCCTGAACTGTCGTCTCCGGACCCCTGTCCAGGATGTTCCCGGACTGTCATCGGAGTTCTCGGATAGGTCAAAGATATATCGTTAGTATTCTTTTGGCAAGCCCTCGGACTCAGGTCGTGTCGGCCAGGGCAGCAACGGCTGTCCGGCGTGCTCAACCTGCTGGAGGCGGCCGGGGCGGTGCTGCTCGGCAGCCGGATCGAGCCGGCCGCAGGCGCACCTTCGCCGGTGGCTGCAGCGCAGGCGGCGCAGCAGTTCGCCATCCGGTATCGCTCGGTCGAGCGCTCCCGGGTCGAGATGATGCGCAGGTACGCCGAGCTCACCGACTGCCGCCGCCGCTTCCTGCTGCGCTACTTCGGGGAGGCGGTGGCGGACCCGTGCGGCCGGTGCGACAACTGCGACGCCGGCCTGTCTACCGCGCACCCAGCCGCGGAGCACCCAGCCGCGGAGCATCCAGCCGCGGAGCACCCAGCCGCGGATTAGCCCGCGTCGGGCGGGACGAAGACGGCGTTGCGGTCGACCAGCCGGTAGATGTCACCGGCGACCGGACGGCGGATCTCCTCGGCGAGCTGCCCGAGCAGGCCGGCCGCGCGAGCGAGCAGCGCAAAGCCGCGCAGCAGCTCCGGGGGCAGGCCGATGTCGACCAGCGCCGCCCCGCAGACGCCGGCGCCGTTCAGCGGCAGCGCCCGGCCCAGGGCCTGCTCGCTCATCCGGCCCACCGCCTCGAAGAGCGTGAGATGCGGGCCCTTGAGCCCTTCCTCCTGCGCGATGGCCATCAGCACCGGGGTCCGGGGATCCTGCCGCTTGTGCACGGGGTGGCCGAGGCCAGGGACGAACTTGCCCTGGCTGCGCTGCTCCGCGATGGCGGCCAGGGCCAGCTCGTTCCATCCGTCCTGGGTGGCCGGCAGCTCGCCGTCGCGGGCGGCGATGACGCTGGCCAGGAACTGGCCGCAGTCCTCTGTCACGCCGAGGAAGCGGGATCCGCCGCCGAGCAGGCCGGCGGCCAGCGCGCCCTGGATGGACTCCGGCGCGCTGAGCAGGGTGATCCGGGCCGCGATCGCGGTCGGGGTGAAGCCGTGGTCGGCGAGCGCTACCAGCACGGCCTCAAAGACGCGCAGCTCACCCGGGGTCGGCCGCCGCAGGGCGACGAGCCAGTAGGCCAGTTCCGCGAATCCGACCTTGCCCATGAGGTCGCGGGCCAGATCGGCGCCCAGCAGTCCGATGTGATCGGCATCGGAGGTGCCCAGGGAGGTGGGAAAGGCGGGGACAGCCTGGTCAGTCACGAGTCGCTCCTTCATCGCTGCGGTCCTGATCCGCCAGCCAGGCCCGTACCTGCGCGCCGTCGGCGTCCAGCGCGGGCGGCGCGAGGTCGTAGCGGGCCGGGGTCGCCGACAGCCGGACGGGGTTGCGGACGGTCGGGACATCGCCGGCCAGGACCACGGGCTCCAGGCCCAGGCTCTCGGCGAGCTCTACGCCGCCCCGGACGTCGTTGATGGGTCCGCAGGGCACGCCGGCCTTGGTCAGGATGGCGAACCAGTCCCCCGTCGACCGCTGTGCCAGCCTGGCCAGCAGCAGCGGCCGCAGTTCCTCGCGGTGGTCATTGCGCAGGCCCACGCTAGTGAAGCGCTCGTCATCGGCGAGCTCCGGGGCCCCGATCGCCTCGCACAGCCGGCGGAACTGCGAGTCGTTGCCGGCCGCCACGATGAGCTCGCCGTCACCGGTGGCGAGCGGCTCGTACGGGAACAGGCTCAGGTGCGAGTTGCCCATCCGGTGCGGGACCACTCCGCCCGCGACGTAGGCCGAGGCCTGGTTGGCCATGGTCGACAGCGCCGTGGACAGCAGGTTCGTCTCGACCTGCTGGCCCTCGCCGGTGAGGTCGCGGTGGTGCAGCGCCGCCAGGATGCCGATCGCCGAGTGCAGCCCGGTCATGATGTCGAAGACCGAGATGCCCGAGCGGTACGGCGGCCCGTCCGGGGCGCCGGTGATGCTCATCAGGCCCGACATGCCCTGCACCAGCAGGTCGTAGCCCGGCAGGGCCGCGCCGCCAGCGGAGCCGAATCCGCTGATCGCACAGTAGATGCTGCGCGGGTTCCGGGCGGCCACGGCCTCGTACCCGAGCCCGAACCGGTCCAGCCCGCCGGGCTTGAAATTTTGAATAAACACGTCCGCGCGCGCCGACAGCGCATGGGCGACCGTGAGATCACCCGGATCCTTGAGGTCCAAGACGATCGAGCGCTTGTTGCGGTTAACGGCGAGGTAGTAGGTGCCGGTATCGCCCCTGACCGGGGGCACCCAGTACCGGGTGTCATCGCCGGCCGGACTCTCGACCTTGATGACCTCCGCCCCCAGATCGCCGAGCAGCATCGTGGCGTACGGTCCGGCCAGGACGCGCGAGAAGTCGGCCACCACGATCCCGGCCAGCGGCCCGGCGGTGCCCGTGCCGATCTGGGGCTGGCTCACTTTCACTCCTGACCACAATCCGGACGACTGTCCGAAAGAGTCAATGCCCTGGCCGGGCACTGGGTCAAGCTGGCACTGGGTCAAGCTGGCACTGGGTCAAGCTGGCACTGGGTCAAGCTGGCACTGGGTCAAGCTGGGTCCGCCGCGGCCGACCCAGCGGGCTGCTCGTGGCGCACCTCAGAGTACGGGCGGGACTGCCACAGCGCCCAGTCCGCCGAGACCTCGCCGGCGGCCCGCAGGAGCAGCGGCAGGTAATCGCCCACCAGCCGGTCCATGCTGGTCTCCGCCGCGTGCACCGTCACGTTCATGGCCGCCCGCACGATACCGCCCCCGTCGCGCACGGGTACGGCGATCGACCGGATGCCGGGCGCCAGCTCCTCGTCCGCCATCGCCCACCCGCGGGCCCTGATAGTGCGCAGCTCGCGCCCGAAGGCCTGCGGGTCGCGCGGCAGGAAGCGCGGCAGGCCCGAACGGCTCGGCAGGGCCAGGACCGCGGTGAGCGAAGCGGCGTCCAGGGCGGCCAGCAGCACCTTGCCCTGAGAGGTGTAGGCCGCCGGGAACCTCGTGCCGATCTCGACGCGCAGGGTGATGAGCTTGGGCACCGCGACCCGCGCCACGTACACGATGTCCGAGCCGTCCAGCTGGGACATCGACGACGACTCCCCGGTAGTGGCCACGAGCTGCTCCAGGTGGGGACGGCCGACTTCCCAGAGGCCGAGCGAGGCGACGAAGGCCATCCCGAGCGACAGGACCCGCGGCGTCAGCGAGAACTGGCCTGCGCACAGGCGCACGAAGCCCAGCTCCTGCAAAGTCAGCAGCAGCCGCCGCGCCGTCGGCCGGGCCAGGCCGGTGGCGGCGGCCACCTCGCTCAGGCTCAGCCGCGACCGCTCGGCGTCAAAACACTGCAGCACGTCCAGCCCGCGCGCCAGCGACTCGACGAAGTCGGGTCCGGCGCCGCGACCTGCCATGCCTGCCCTCCGCGGGGGTCCGCCCGTGCTCGTAATCGTGCTCTTGACAGCCTGCATCCGCACCGGCATCGTAGCGCTCACGCCGCAATGCGTACACTCGTCCGCACGCTCACCGCGGAGCACCACCCGGCGGAAGGAACGCCCAGAATGAGCAACGACGAAGCTGCGAACCACGGGCCTGCGAACCACGGGCCGGTGGTGGTGGACACCGACGTCCTCGTGGTCGGCTCCGGGCCGGGCGGGGCGGCGGCCGCGCTCTTCCTCGCCACGTACGGGACCCAGACCCTGGTCGTCACGAGATACGGGCACCTGTCCGACACGCCGCGGGCGCACATCACCAACCAGCGGACCATGGAGACGCTGCGCGACATGGGCCTGGAGCAGCGGCTGATGCGCGAGGCCACGCCCTGGGAATGGATGGGCAACACGACCTTCTGCACCAGCCTGGCCGGCGACGAGCTGGGCCGGATTCCGTCCTGGGGCACCGACACGCGACGGCACCACGACTACGAGCTGCAGAGTCCGTGCACGATGCTGGACGCCCCGCAGACCATCACCGAGCCGGTGATGATGCAGGCGGCCCAGGCGCGCGGCGCGAAGGTGCGGTTCGACACCGAGTACCTCTCCCACGTCCAGGACGAGTCCGGCGTCACCACGCAGGTCCGCGACCGCCTCACCGGCGGGACCTACGCCATCCGCTCGAAGTACCTCATCGGCGCCGACGGTGCCCGCAGCAAGGTCGCGGCTGACCTGGGGCTGCCGTTCGAGGGACCGGGCGCGGTGGGCGGCGCCCTGCACATCATCTTCGAGGCTGACCTGGCCCGCTTCGTCGCGCACCGCCCGTCGGTCCTGTACTGGATGGTGCAGCCGGGTGCGGAGAAGGAGGGCGTCGGGCTCGGCGTGCTGCGGATGATCAAGCCGTGGACCGAGTGGATGCTCATGTGGGGCTACGAGGTCGCGGCCGGGCCACCCGAG
>Ga0209839_10001559_pt1 | contig 11662 bp, 9 predicted proteins | sample OrgsoiDNA2013050_FD_185800 | JGI IMG/M metagenome (GOLD analysis project Ga0209839, IMG submission 185800) | Permafrost soil microbial communities from the Arctic, to analyse light accelerated degradation of dissolved organic matter (DOM) -... | ecosystem: Environmental > Terrestrial > Soil >... | reverse complement strand
ATCGGGACATCAAGCGCGTGATGGTCACCTCGTCCGACAGCGGGGAGGGCAAGTCGCTGATCTCGCTCAACCTGGCCCGCGCCGCCGGCCGGACTGACAAGCAGCGCGCGCTGCTGATCGAGGCGGACCTGCGCCGGCCGTCGCTGACTGCGATGATCGGGCTCGAGAGCGTGGCCGGGCTCTCGGAGCTGCTGAGCCACTCACAGGACCTCGCCTCGGGCCTGCGTGAGCTGGTGGTCACGCCCGAGCCGCCGGAGGAGGACCGCACCGCCTCGCGCTTCGACGTGCTGCTGGCCGGGGCCATGCCGCCGAACCCGGTCGAGCTGCTCGAGAGCAAGCGCATGGCGGAGCTGATGGATCACGCTGAGTCGATCTACGACATCGTGATCATCGACACGCCTCCGATCGGGGTGGTCAGCGACCCGATCTCACTCGTGCATCAGGTCGACGGGGTCGTCGTGATCTCGCGCCTGGGCCGCAGCCGCCGGGACCACGCGGGCCGCCTGATGAAGCAGCTGCGCGGTCTCAACGCCCACGTTCTGGGCGTGGTCATCAACGGCTTCGAGACCGCCCCCGAGGGCTACGGCTACTACGGCTACTACGGCGAGAACGGCGACGGCGGGTCACGGCTCTCGCGTCGCAGCTGGCCGGGCCGCCAGCGCACCTCCTCGTCGAGCCGCAGGTAGCTCAGGCCGGGGCGGGCATCGCCCGTGCCGCCGGACGGCGACCGGCGCGCTCGCGCAGCGCCTGGTCGAGACCGACGGCGACCAGGGCCAGCGCGGCCGGGATCGACAGCGTGGTCATCCGCGGGTAGGCCGCGACCAGGACGTGGAGCACCAGGTTCAGCACCGCGAACACGATCATGAAGCCCAGCAGCGGCGGGATCCGAGGCGGCGGCCGGCGGCGCAGCACGACGATCGCGGCCACCACGGCGAGCAGCAGCGCCACGTCGAACACGCCGTAGAGCAGGAAGCCCTTCCCGGTCGCGGTGAAGGAGTAGGGGATGTCGAGGATCATTCGCCCGCCGTTGTCCACCACGTGGCGCAGATACACGCCGGGATGGCGGCGGATCAATGTGAGCGCGGCGCTGGTCAGCTCCGAGTCCCGCTTGACCTGGGGCAGCGGCGCCAGGCGAGCGAACAGGGGACGGTCGGCGGCGAAGCGCGGATCGCTCAGCGCGCGCTCCGGTGACTCCCAGGAGCCGTCGCTGCGGGGCGTGGTCGAGGCCATCCAGTAGAGCGACTCGCCTCCCGACGCGGTCCAGTAGGGGAACTTGTGCGCCAGCGAGGCGGTGTAGATCAGCCACGGCATGCACACGAGCATCGCCACGGCGACGCAGATCAGGTTGAGCACGTCGGTGCGCCGGCGCCGCCGCACCGCGACGATCGCCGTCAGCACGAGGCCCGCGAGGAGGATCCAGCCCTGATCGAGTCGCGTCAGCACCATCAGGCCGCCCAGCACCCCGCTCGCGGCCGCCCACGGCCAGGTTCGGGACTCGTACGCCTTGGCCAGCGCCAACAGGGCGGCGACGAGGAACATCAGCGCCAGCGGCTCGGAGAACAGTTGCGGCAGCATCCGCAGGAAGGGGGGAAACAGGGCCAGGGCAAGCCCGCCGGCCAGCGCCAGCCAGGGCGATATCCAGCGCCGCAGCAGCAGCCAGAAGAAGATGCCGGCCAGCAGCATCGCGACCGGGCCGACCAGGCGCAGCACGTGGATCGGTGCGTGCACCGCCACCAGCGGGGCCAGGGCCAGGGGCAGGCCGGGGCTGTGCCAGAGGTAGTAGCCGTCGGCCTGCTTGGCGGCCACGGCATATTTTCCGTGGGTCAGGTTGCGGGCGAAATAGAGGTAGTGCGCCTCATCGCTCTTGTTGTGCCCCTCGGCCAGGAGGTGATTGCCGAACAGCATGAAGCCGACCAGGACCAGTCCGGTCAGCCCGAAGGCGATCACGACGAACCTGCGGCTTGGTCCCTGCGCCCGCATCGCCCCCGGGGCTGCCGGCCCCGCATTCGGACTCAACACCGCGGAGATGATAGCCCCGATACCTCCCAGTACGCTTGTGGGGAGTGGGCGTCGTGACACCAAGGCAGGCATCGATGCTGAGCCTGGATCCGGGGGCAGGCCCCGATTCTCCGCAGGACCGCCGCAACCTGGCGGTCGCGGTCGCGGTCGGCCTGATCCTCCGGGTCGTGCTGATCCTCGCCTACCCGCCGGTGCTGCGGCAGGACTCGCCGGGTTACCTGGATCTCGCTCATCGGCTCGCGTCGTGGCACCTGGCCGGGTTCAACGGCGCGCGCACCCCCGGCTACCCGTTCATGCTGCTGCTGCTCGGATACTCGCCCACGGCGGCCTGGTGCCTGCAGGCGGCTTTCGGTCTGCTGGCGACGGCCATCATCTACTGGCTCGTGCGTCGCCTGGGTGGCTCGGGCACGGCGGCGCTCGTCGCCGCTCTGCTCTACACAACCAGCGCGGTGGTGCTCGCCGTCGAGCGGCAGGTGATGACCGAGACCCTCGCGACCTTCCTGATTACCGCCGCCGGCGCGATCTGCGCCGGGCTGGTGAGCAGCGACGCCCGCCGCCGGGGTCTGGCCGCCCTGCTCGGCGCCACGCTCTTCTGTCTCTGCCTGGTGCGGCCGGACACGCTCGTGGTCGCCGTTTACCTGGTCATCTCGGTGCTCGCTGTGTGGCACTTCCAGGCGGGCCGAGGCTCCGCACTGAGGACGCTCGTGCGCCCGGCGGCGGCGATGATGCTGCCCGCGCTGATCGGCCTCTTCGCCTGGGCGATGGTCAACCGCGAGACGATCGGCGTCACCTCGGTGAGCACGGTCCTCGGGCACAACCTGATCGACCACATCGCGCCCTCTGTCACCGTCCAGCCCGGTGCAGATCACGACATCACCGCCGCCTACGTGGACTGGCGCGCACGGGTCGAGGCGCGCTCGGGTGGGGACTACGCAAATACGAGCTGGGAGGCGGAGCCCGCGCTCGAGCGCGCCGCGCACCTGGATGCCGCGCATCTCAGCGGCCGGCTGCAGTCGATCGCGCTGTCGGCGATCGCGAGCCACCCGGTCCAGTACGTGGGCTCCTCGGTCAAGCAGTGGCCGCGCTTCTGGCTGCCGCCGAACTACCCGGATGAGTTCCACGGTGGAGCCGGGTCCGCGGTGATCCACGGCGTGTGGAATCTGCAGCGGGTGATCCAGGTGCTGATCGCGGCGCTCTTCCTGGCCCTCTGCCTGGCCGAGATCATCAGTCGACTGCGCAGGAGCGGTTCCGTGCTGGGCACTCCGGGAGCGCTGCTGGCGCTGGCTGTGCTGGTCGGGTCGCTGCCCCCGGTCTTCCTGGCCTATGGCGAGACCGGCCGGTACGGATACGTGTACCTCCCGCTCGTCCTGGCGGTCGCGTTCGCCGCCGGCGACCGGGTCCTGCAAGCAGCCTGGACGCGGCGCAGCACCGTGTAGCATCGCCTGGCCCATGTCGACGCTCCCGTTTCACCGTCGTTTCCAGGGCATAGGCGCCGTGCCGCGGTCGCTCATCCTCGCCGCGGGGGCGGTCCTGTTCGGGCTCGCCTGCGGCCGGGTCGCGATTTCGCACTACGGCAAGCCGATGATCGAGGTGCTGATCGGGGCGCCGATCCTGATCGCGATCTTCCGCCGTCCATTCGTGGCCTGCTTCGTGCTGCTGGGGGTGACCGCGACCGTCTTCTCCTACAGCGTGATGCCGCGCGTGAACCTTCCCGGCCACCCGCCCATCAATGCGGCCGACGTGCTGCTGTTCGCCGGGGTCGGAGGGACGCTGTGGCGCCGGCCGTGGGCGACGTGGCCGCCGGTGGTCCGAGCCTACTTCTACGCCCTCGTGATCTTTCTCCTGCTGGCGCTGATCTCCACGGTGCGGATCTCGCTGATCGACTCCACCACAGCCCGCACGGCGCTGTACGGATACCGGAACCTGCTCTACCTGGGCCTCGCGCTCACGGTCGCGCTGGAGCTGTCGGGAAAGCTGTGGCGCCCGACGCTCGACGCCGCGATCGCCCTCGCCGGCCTGGTCGCGCTCGTTTCGCTGGCCGGCGCGGCTTCGGGTGCGCTGGAGGGCGTCCTGCGGCACCTCACTCCCAACGCCGTCTCCGCGGCCTCCGCGGTCGCGGCGGCGAGCGGAGCGGCGGTGGGGAGCACCAACCGGATCCGCGAGCCCGGTCTCCTGTTCGTCTACGCGATGTGGTTGCCGACCCTGGTGATGGTGCTCGGCGTTCGCGACCGCCGGCGACCGCTGCGCGTGGCGGCGTTGCTGCTGATGCTGGCCGCGATTGGCGTCGGCCTCAACCGCAGCATGTACATCGGGCTGCCGATCGGACTGCTGGTGATGACGGTGCTGGGCGGGGCCAGGCTGCGGATGCGCCTGGGCCTGGTGGCCGTGGCCACCGCCCTGACGGTCACCCTGGTCGTGCTGACCTCGGTGGTGCCGGCGTTCACGGCCCAGGTCTCGCGGCGAGCCGCGACCGTGCTCTCGCCGACGCAGGTGCTGGCCTCCGGCTCGGCGCAGGCGCGCGCGGACGAGTTCTCGCATGCCCTCAGCTCGATCTCCCAGCGCCCGTGGGACGGCGTCGGGTGGGAGCAGAACTACGGCTCCTACTCGGGTGGCGCCTACCGGATCGGCGTCGAGAACCTGTACCTCGACTACGCCACCGATTTCGGGATTCCGGCCACGCTCGCGTTCCTGGCGATCCCTGGGCTGTGCCTCGCCTTCGGGTTACGCCGCACGCAGTCGGCGGCGCGCTCCTTCGACCGGGCGATGGTCGCGGCCGTGATCGGCAGCGTGGTGGCGGTGTTGCTCGACGCCCTCGTCGGCGCCGACCTGCAGGATCCCGACAGCAGCTCGATCTTCGCGTTCACGCTCGGTTTGCTGCTGGCCGCCGGGCTGCGGGCCAAACGAGCGGCGCAGACGCGCGAGCCCGAGCCGGCGGAGCTTCAGCCGGCCTAGCCGCAAGAGTCCCTAGACTGGGCCGGTGCCGTCAGGGGCGAGGACCTCGGATGGGTCGGGACAGCGGTTGGGGGCCTCCGAAGCCTCGATCCTTGCCGTGCTCATTGTGGCGTCATTCAGTGTGTTCTTAGTCGACGCGGTGAGTGCGGGGATTCACAACCGCGTCTTCATCGGGGCTGACGGGCAGTGGGCCAATGACCAACTCCAGTACCTGGCCTGGGCGACTGATGCCGGTCACCACGGGCTGATCGCGAACCTGTACGCCTTTCACCTTGGCGATCACGTCTTTCTGCATCCTGTGTGGTTACTGACGGGACTTCTGCACGTTGATCCGGGCCTGTCGTACTCGCTGCTGATGGCGCTGTGGAAACTGGTCGCGCTGTTGGCCCTGTTCGCCGTCCTACGCTCCTACGCTCGATCGATACTCGGAACCGGAACCCGCGCGGTTGCCGTGGCGATGCTGATCGCACTGTTCATGGTGAGTCCGTCGTATCTGATCGTCAACCGGCTGAACCTGGGTGGCTCTGGATTGATCAACCTCGAGACCTTCGCGGTCTACTGGATCAACGGCTACTTTCCGATCGCCCTCGCGGTGGCGGCGATGATCGGGTTTCTCCTGCAGGTTCCAGCCCTCGTAGCTGTTGACGGGTCTTCCGAACGGAGTCGCCGCCACCCGATGTTGATTGCAAGCGCAGCGGGGCTGACCGCTTCCTGGCTGCATCCGTGGCAGGGGATGACGCTGATCGCGATCGTGGCCGGGCTGGTCCTGTGGGAGCGCCCGTCATGGCGCCGACAAAGCCGCCTGCTGGCTCCGGTCATGGCGACCGCGGCACCGCTCGTCTACTACGCCGTGCTGCCCCGTGTGGACTCTGGCTGGGCGCAGTCACAGGACACGACCGCCAGCAACTGGGGTAGCTATGGGCTGGCGGCCATTGTGATCACCTTGCTCCCGATCGTGATCCTCACCCTGCCGGGCTACGCCATGCGTGCACAGAGCACTGCGGAACGAATGCTGAAGCTGTGGCCGATCGCGATCGTGGCCGTCTACATCCTCGCGCCGTCCGACAAGTTCCACGCCATCGGTGGATACTCCGTCCCGGCTGCCCTGCTGATGGTCCGCGGCTGGCCGTGGCTGCGCGAGCATCTGCAGCGTTGGCCTGGCTCGCGGGCGTCGACGTTGGCTGTGGCCGGGATCGTCGTGGCAGTGGTCGTCGCACCGGTTGCGGTCGCCAAGCGAGCCATTGGGTTCAACACCGGAAATCAGCGTGACGCGCAGATCCCGCGCGACGATGCGCGTGCGCTCGGTCGCATCGCTGCCTCACCACTGACCGGAGGCGTCCTGACCACGGGCCAGATCGGCGCATGGGTACCGGCAATCACCGATCGGCCGACGTGGACCGGTCACCCGACGTGGACCCCAGGATTCAATGCGCGTAATCGGCGGGTCGCCACCTTGTTCGGCGGAGCGCTGGATGGCCATCCTGGCCTCGAGAGCAGGTTCGTGCTGTCGACGGGCGCCGCGTTCGTGCTCGAACCGTGTGGATGGCATGCCAGCCTTGGCCGGGCGCTGCTGCCAGCCGGTTTCACGGCCACCGGGATCGGCTGCGCGACTCTGTATTGGCGCTGAAACCGACGGGTCAGTCTATGTCGGGCCCTGCCTCGCTCCGCAGCTCCTCGAGCACGCGGGCATAGCCGTCGATCATGCGCTCGGCGTGCCACTGCTCGACGTGGCGCCGCGCCCCGGCCGCGCCCATCCGCTCCCGGAGCCCGGCGTCGCCGGCCAGTCGTCCGAGCGCCGCGGCCATCGCCCCGGGATCGGCGACCGGCACCAGCAGCCCGGTATCGCCGTCGAGCACGACGCCGGAGATCGCGCCCACGTCGGTGGCCAGGACGGGGAGCCCGGCGGCCATCGCCTCCAGGATCGCCATCGGCACCGCCTCGTACTGGCTGGCCAGCACGAACACATCCGCCGCGTGCATCAGCAGCGGCATGTCGTCGCGATGACCGAGCAGGCGAACCCCATCCTCACCCCGGGCCGCCGCCTCCACCGCCGCCCGGTCAGGGCCGTCGCCCGCGACCAGCCCGATCAGCTCCGGATGGGGCTCGCGGGCCAGTTGCACGGCCCGGACGAAATCGGGGACGCGCTTCTCGGGCCGGAGCCGCGCCGCCAGCAGCGCCACCACGGCCGATTCGGGAATCCCGAGCTCACGCCGGACGGCCGCCCTCGAGTCCGAGGCGAGCGGTGTCTCCACGCCATTGGAGATCACCACGATGCGGCTCTCCGGGTAGCCGCGCGCGAGCCATGCCTGGGCCTGATCGCCCGAGACGGCGATCACGCGGTCGACGCGCCGGGCGATCACCCGGGTGAGCGCCTCGCGCCGGGGCGAGAGCGACATCCCGATCTGGCGGTGGTCGTTGTAGGCGTGCCCGGCGCCCCTGGCCGTGGCGATGGCCGCGCCGACGTAGAGGCCGCTGACGCCGCGGGTGAGAACGACGTCGGGCCGGAAGCCGCGAATCAGCGCCGAGCCGGCCAGGCGCGGAAGGTCGGCCTGATTGCGCATCCTGAGCACCTCGAATGGGACCCCGCGCTCGCGCAGGGAGGCTTCGAACGGGCCTCCGGCGTCGAGCGCGATCAGGCGCGCGTCGACGCCGCGCCGGCGCAGCCCCGGCAGCAGGATCGACCATTGCCGCTCGGCCCCGCCGGCCGCGAGGTTGGGGCCGATGAGCAGCGCCCTCATCGGCCCGCGAGCAGGTCCTCGTACAGCTGCAGGGTGATCACGGCCGCCGCGTCGAGGCTCTTCGGGCCCGCGACCTCGCTCAGCACGCGCGTCCGCTGATCGGCGCCGTCATCGATGTGGCGGATGATCGCCGCCGCCAGGCCGGTCGTGTCGCCGGCGCCGGCGAGATACGTCTCATCCAGCGTCAGGTCGGGCAGGCCGCCGAGCCGGGTGGCCACGACGGGCACGCCGTATCCGACCGACAGGCTCCCGGACGCTGACTGCGACGCCTGCGTGTAGGGCAGGACGGTGAGCGTGGCGTCGCGGAAGAAGCGCTCGATCTCGGACTCGGGCAGGTATCCACGCTCGAAGCTGACGCGGTCGTCGCTGATCGGCAGCTCGGTCGGCCCGTTGCCCACGACCCGCAGCCGCACGTCGGGGCGGGCCTTCCACACCTCCGGCATCGCCCGAGCCAGCACGTCGAGTCCCTTGTAGGGCTCGAGCCGGCCGAAGAACCCGACCGTGGGCGTCGCCGGGACCGGCAGCGGCTCGTCGTGCACCTCGATGCCGAGCGGCACCACCACGCACCGCTGGCGCGGGCGGGGGTGCACCTCCGCCCGCAGGCTCTCGCTGTGCACGACGATCACTCGCGCCCGCCGTCGCCACGCGTTCCGGGAGCCGGCGAGGAACATCCGCTTGGCCGCCACCCGGGAGAAGGTCTGGCCTGGATGGGGCGCCGGGTCGTGCACCGTGAACACCGCGGGTACCCACGGCAGCAGGGCGATCGCGCGGGGGTCCACGTAGTCGTGGGCGTGGACCACCTGCGGGCGCAAGCGCGTCACCGCGCGGCGGATCCGCACCAGCTCGGGGAGCGCCGCGGGATCCCACAGCCGTCCCGGCAGCTCCAGTACCCGGACGCCCTGCGAGCGGGCAACGTCCACCGTCGCGAGCCGCTCCTGCTCGTCCCCGGCGAACTCGTGGGCGTGGGCGCGGCAGAGCAGGATCACCTCGGCGCCATTGCGCGCGAGCGCGGCCGCCTGTGGCGCGACCCACTTCAGGAACCAGTCGCAGGCCAGGGCTACGCGCACGGTGCCGGCGCCGTGCGAGCCCCGCCCGGGGCGCAGACCGCCCCGAGAATCGCGACGAGCCGTTCGGTGATCTCGGAGGTGGCGAAGCGTCGAACCTCGGGATCAGGACTGCGCTCGGCCGGGGAAGCGGCCAGCACCACTTCGACCGCGTCGGCGAACGCGCCGGTCTCGAACTCCAGCACTCGGGCGTTGCGCGCCGCGCGCAGCATGTCGGGCACGTCCCCGACCGGTGTGGCCACTGTCCCGAGCCCGCAGGCCAGGGCCTCCATGACCGAGACCGGAGTGCCCTCCTGGGTCGAGGTCAGGACCATCGCGTCGGCAGCCGCCATCAGCTCGGGGACGCGCTCGCGCGTCAGCCTGCGCAGGTGCAGCTCGTGCACCGCGTGCCCACGCCGGCGCAGCTCGCCCACGACCTCGGCGAACCGCGGGTAGGCCTTCTTGGGGCGAGCGGGCCTGGACGGGAACAGCAACCCCACCTCGCCGTCGCGGACCCCGAACGCCCGGCGGGCCGAGGCGCGCTCTCGCGGCCCGAACAGGTCCAGGTCCACTCCGCAGGTGAGGTGGTGCGCGGGGCCGGGGAGCCGGCTCATCGCGTGCCGCGAGACGCAGATGTTGTCCGCCGCCATGCGGTAGGCCTGCCGCGAGATGGCGCGCTGCCAGCTCGTGATCTCGAGGTCACCGGTGTGGTACGTGATCACCGCGGGAACCCGGCGTTGGGTGACCGCGATCCCACCCATGAGCCCGTAGTGGGCGTGGACCACGTCCACGGGCGCCCGCGCCAGCGCGCGCCTCAGGCCGGTGAATGCCTTCAGGTAGTTCAGGCGACTGCTGCGCCCGTCCACGAACAGCACGTCGCAGCGCTCGACCCCCGGATGGGCGCGCAGGGCCTCGACCTGATCGCCCACGAAAGTCCCGAACGTCGGGTCCGCCTCCGTGGGATACAGGTTCGTCATCGTGAGAATTCGCATCGGCGGCGGTCGGACAAGCTTGGCACAGAGGGTCGCGGCGGGCCCCCCAGCGCCCCGGCACACCGCCACGCGCACCCCACACACCCCCAACTAGACTCGCAACGCGTGACGCCGGACGCCGTGAGCCCTCTGGCCGCCTTCAGGGCGGATCGCGCGCGTTATCCGCGCAACGCCTGGTTCTGGGAGCGGTCACTGTGGGCGATCGCGGTCTACCGGCTGGGGCAGGCGCTGCGGCTGGCGCCGCGGCCCGTGCGGCTGGCCCTGTACCCACTCTATGGCGCGCTGGCGATGCTGATGCAGATCGTGACCAACATCGAGATCCCGGCCTCGACGAGCATCGGGCCCGGACTCCGGATCCACCATGCCGGGCCGGTCGTGGTGCACGCCGGCTCCAGGATCGGGAGCCACTGCACGATGAACACGGGCGTGGTGATCGGCAACAAGGGCCCGCACGAGGTGCCCATGCGCGGAGATCGGGTGTCGCTCGGCACCGGGGCCCAGGTGATCGGGGCGGTGACGGTCGGGGACGGAGCAGGCATCGGGGCGATGACGCTCGTCATCCATGACGTCCCGGCGGGCGCGATCGCCGTCGGCGTGCCCGCACGAGTGCTCCCCTCCCGCTCTAGCTGAGGCCGCGCCGCGCCGCGGCGCGCCGGCGCCCCGCCGCGCCAGAAACCGCCGACCCAGAAGCCTCAGATCACGCGCGCGGCGCTGAGCGCGTCGTGCACGTGCTGCACGGAGAGCTCGATCGGCCCGGGCTCGATCCGGACGTCCGGATGCTCGGGCGGCTCGTAGGCGCCGCCCGCGCCGGTGAGGCCGGTGATCTGACCGCTCCGCGCCTGCGCGTACAGACCCTTCGGATCGCGTTCCTGGCAGAGCCCGATGGGGGTGTCGAGGTACACCTCGATGAACGGCAGGTCCATCTCGGCATGCAGCTCCCGGGCGCGGTCGCGGTCGGCGGCGAATGGACTGACCAGGGCGACGATCGCGATCACCCCGGAATCGGCCAGCATGCGGGCGATATGGGCGACGCGGCGGACGTTCTCGGCGCGCGATTCGCGGTCGAAGCCGAGGTCGCGGCACAGCTCACGGCGGATCTCGTCGCCGTCGAGCGCGTAGGCAGTGCGCCCCTGCTTGAGCAGATGTCGCTCCAGCGCCGTGCCCAGCGTGGTCTTTCCGGCGGCTGGAAGCCCGGTCACCCAAATGGTGGCCCCTCCGTGTCCGAGGGCCGCTACACGCTCTTGACGCGACACGGCGAGCGAGGGCAATTCCCGCACGGCCCGCACTGTAGCCGTTCAGGGGACGGGGTTAGCGCTACAGATTTCTGAGCGACTCGTACGCGGACAGCAGGGCACGCTCGGAATGCTCCCAGGTGAGGCCGTCGGCGCGGGCTCGGGCATCCCGGGTGAGCCGGTGGCGAAGCTCAGGATCCCGGGCGATGCGAACGATCGCTCCCGTGAACGCATCGACGTCGCCACGGGGCACGAGCAGCGCGGCGTCCCCGGCCGTGCGCCGTGCCTCCAGCAGGTCGTAGCCCACGACCGGCTTGCCCAGCGCGAGGTACTCGGCGATCTTCATCATCGTCGAGCGTTCGTTGACGTCGGTGGCCGGAGCCGGGTCCACGCAGACGTCGGCGCTGCGCAGGAGCAGCGGCACCTGTTCGAGCTCGACCCAACCGGAGAAGGTCACCCGATCGGAGACGCCATGGCCTCTGAGCGCCTGCTCGAGCGCCGGGCGCCCGTCCCCGTCGCCGATGATCGTCAGCCGCGCGTCGAGCGGGTCATCATCGCCGCAAAGCCGCGCCAGCACGGGGGCGAGGCCCTCGACGCCATCCTGGGCCGAGATCGCGCCGACGTAGGCCAGCTCCACCTTGTCGAGCACGCCCTCGCGCTCGCGGACCGGGTGGCGCATCCACGCG
>Ga0209839_10001558_pt1 | contig 11674 bp, 8 predicted proteins | sample OrgsoiDNA2013050_FD_185800 | JGI IMG/M metagenome (GOLD analysis project Ga0209839, IMG submission 185800) | Permafrost soil microbial communities from the Arctic, to analyse light accelerated degradation of dissolved organic matter (DOM) -... | ecosystem: Environmental > Terrestrial > Soil >... | reverse complement strand
CGCTGACCCGCGCGGCGCGCTGCTGGTCGTCCCAGAAGCCGGGCGCCCCCATCTCCGCCTCGAGCGCAGCCGTGCGCTGGCTCAGCTGAGCTGGGTCAAAGATAGTCCGCGAGCAGCTTGAGCTGGGCGCGGATTGAAGCGAGGCGCTGGGAGAGCGGCTCGGAGGGGGCGGTAGCCATCGACCTCACCCTAGCAACGGGGAGTCGCCTGGCGGCGGTTCCCTTGCGGGTTTGCTACGGAAACGGGGAGTCGCCTGACGGCGACTCCCTTGCGGGTTTGCTACGGAAACGGGGAGTCGCCTGACGGCGACTCCCTTGCGGGTTTGCTACGCAAACCCGGGGCGCTGCGGAGACTTCGGGGAGTCGCCTGGCGGCGACTCCCCCGCTGCGGATTCTGCGTCCCGTTACTCCAGGTATTCGTATGCGGGAAGTGTGAGGAACTCGATTAGCTCGGGCGCGAGTGCCACGCGCTCGAAGATCTCGCGGGTCTCGGCGGGCCGACCCTCCTGCCAGGTCTGCTCGCCCACGCGGTCGCGGATCTTGGCCGTCTCCTGGTCCAGGACCTGTCGCACGAGCTCACGCGTGACCGTGCGACCGTCATCCAACTTCGCTCCGTGATGGACCCACTGCCAGATCTGGGAGCGCGAGATCTCAGCCGTGGCCGCGTCCTCCATCAGCGAGTTGATCGCCGCCGCGCCGCGGCCCGTGAGCCAGAACGACACGTACTGAAACCCGACGCTGACGTCGGTCCGCAGTCCGGCCTCGGTGATCTGACCCGGCGTGGAGGGTAGATCGAGCAGCTGCTCGGCGCTGACGTGGACGTCGTCGCGCTGGCGCTCGAGCTGGTTGGGCGCCCCGTGCAGCCCCTGCTCGAACACTTCGCGGGCGACCGGCACCAGGTCGGGGTGCGCGACCCAGGTCCCGTCGTAGCCCTGGCCGACCTCCCGCTCCTTGTCGGCGCGGACCCCCTCCAGCGCCTTGGCGTTCGCCCGCTCGTCCTGGCGCGAGGGGATCAGCGCCGCCATGCCGCCCATCGCGTGAGCGCCGCGGCGATGACAGGTCGCCGCCAGCAGCTCGGTGTAGGCGCGCATGAACGGCACCGTCATCGTCACGTCGACGCGGTCGGGGAGCACCATCTCCGGACGGTGGGGAAAGCACTTGATCGCCGAGAACATGTAATCCCACCGGCCGGCGTTCAAACCCGCCGAATGATCGCGCAGCTCGTACAGGATCTCGTCCATCTCAAACGCGGCGGGCAGCGTCTCGATCAGCACCGTCGCCCGGATCGTCCCGCGCGGGATCCCCAGCGAGTCCTGAGCGAAGTTGAACACGTCGTTCCACAACCTCGCCTCGAGGTGGGACTCGAGCTTGGGCAGGTAGAAATATGGCCCCGAGAGATTGGCGATCAGGCGCGGAGCGCAGTGAAAGAAGTACAGGCCGAAGTCCAGCAGCGCTCCCGCGATCGGCTCCGAGTCGACCTGCACGTGACGCTCGGGGAGATGCCATCCGCGCGGGCGGACCAACAGCGTCGCGGGATGCTCGCCGAGCACGTAGTGCCGGCCGTCCGAGCCGTCATAGCTGATCGTGCCGTCGATCGCGTCTCGGAGATTGATCTGGCCCTCGATCATGTTGCGCCACGTCGGTGCGTTGGCGTCCTCGAAGTCGGCCATGAATCCGTCGGCGCCGGAGTTGAGCGCGTTGATCGTCATCTTGCGCTCGGTGGGGCCGGTGATCTCGACCCAGCGCTGCTGCATGTCGTCGGGGGCCCCGGCGACCTCCCAGTCACCCTCGCGGATCTCGCGGGTCTGGGGCAGGAAGTCGAGCGTCTCCCCCGCCGCCAATCGGGTCCGTCGCCGCTCGCGCGCCTGAAGCAGGCCCAGCCGGCGCGGGCCGAACTCGCGCTGCAGCGCGGCGAGGAACTCGAGCGCGTCGGGGGTCAGCACCTGTTCGAAGCCGAGGGCGATCGCTCCGTGAAGCTCCAGGTTGGTCTGTGCCGTCATCGTGTCGATGCAGCGCTAGTGTCGGGGCACTAGGCGCCGTGGCACTTCTTGAACTTCTTGCCGCTGCCGCACCAGCACGGATCGTTGCGGCCGATCTGCTCGGTCTCGTCGACGCGACGCTGCTCGACGGGGGGCAGGGGCTCCTCCTCCGCGTAGGCTTCCTCAGTACCGCCGCTGGCCGCCGCGGCCATCGCCAAAGCGCTGGGCTGCGCCGTCGCCCCACCCGAATAGGTCACGTTGCGCCCGCGAGTTGACGAGCTGGAGCTTGGACTCGGGCGCCGGGACGGCGGTGCCGGCGGTGCGGCAGCTCCATTCTCGCCGTCGACGGTCACCTCGACGTGGAAGATCATCCGCGCAAAGTCTCCCCAGACGCCGTTCATCAGATCGCGGAACAGCTCGAACGCCTCGTTCTTGTAGGCCACCAGAGGCTCGATCTGGGCGAACCCGCGCAGGTGAATGCCCTCGCGCAGGTAGTCCATGTCGTACAGGTGCTCGCGCCAGCGCTGGTCGATGATCTGCAGCAGCAGAAAACGCTCCAGCGCGCGCATCAGCTCGTCGCCCAGCTCCCGCTCACGGCGGTCGTATTGCGCCAGCGCCTCTTCCTGCAGCCGCAGGGTGAGGTCCTCGTGGTCGACTCGGCGGTGGTCGATCTCGGCAAACGCCGGACTCGGCGTGAAGATCTCCTCGATCCGCCGCAGCAGGCCTTCGATGTCCCAGTCCTCGACGAAGTCCCCGGCCGTGTATTCGTCGACCATCCGGGCGATCAGGTTCACGACCTCCTCGCGCGCGGCGTCGGACATGTCGCGTCCCTCGAGGATCTCATCGCGGTAGCGGTAGATCACCTCCCGCTGCTGGTTGAGGACGTCGTCGTACTCGAGCGTGTGCTTGCGCATCAGGAAATGCTGTTCCTCGACCTTGCGCTGCGCCTTCTCGATCTGCTTGGAGAGCATCCCCGCCTCAATCGGCTCCTCGTTGCCCTCGTCGTCCAAAGTGCCGAGGCGGTCGAGGATCTTGTAGATCCGCTCACCCGCGAACAGCCGCACCAGGTCGTCCTGGGCGGAGAGGAAGAAGCGTGACTCGCCCGGGTCGCCCTGACGGCCGGAGCGACCTCGGAGCTGATTGTCGATCCGCCGGGATTCGTGGCGCTCGGTGCCGATGATGAACAGGCCGCCGGCTTCGAGCACGGTTCCGCGCAGCTCCTCGACGCGGCGCTCGATCTCCGGCAGCACGTTCGCATAGTGCTCGTCGTAGTCCGGCGCGCCGGGCTGCAGGCCGAGCTTGACCAGCTCGAGCCCCGCCAGATGCTCGGCGTTGCCTCCGAGCTTGATGTCGACGCCTCGGCCGGCCATATTGGTGGCGATCGTGACCGCGCCGGGTGCGCCGGCCTCGGCGATCGTCTCGCCCTCGCGCTCGGCATGCTCGGGCTTGGCGTTCAGCACCGTGTGCTTGATCCCCTTCTTCAGCAACTGCTCGCCCAGCAACTCCGACACCTCGACCGAGATCGTCCCGACCAGCACCGGCTGGTCGGCGGCGTGGCGGGCCGCGATCTCGTTGACCACCGCCGCCCACTTGCCCTCCTTGGTCTTGTAGACCTGGTCGTTGCGATCGGCTCGGATCATCGGCTGGTTGGTGGGCACCTGGACCACCGGCAGCTTGTAGATCTTCATGAACTCGGTCGCCTCGGTCAGCGCCGTCCCGGTCATCCCCGCGAGCTTGTCGTACATGCGGAAGTAGTTCTGCAGGGTGATCGTGGCGAGTGTCTGGTTCTCCTCCTGAACCCGGACGCCCTCCTTTGCCTCGACCGCCTGGTGCAGGCCCTCCGACCATCGGCGTCCCTCGAGAATCCGGCCGGTGAACTCGTCGATGATCTTCACCTCGCCGTCGATCACCGCGTAGTCGACATCGCGCTTGTAGAGCGACTCCGCCTTCAGCGACTGGATCAGGTGGTTGACGAGATGGCCGTTCTCGGCCCGGTACAGATGGTCGATGCCGAGGAAGCGCTCGGCCTTGGCGACACCGCGCTCGGTGACCGCGACCGTCTTGTGCTTCTCCTCGAACTCGTAGTCGAACTCGGCCACGAACTCCTTCTTGGTCCGCGGGTCCATCCCATCGGGCGTCTTGCCGGGCTCCAGCTTCGGCGCCAGGCGCGCGAACTTTGCGTACAGGTCCGCCGCCTGCTCGGGGGCTCCGGAGATGATCAGCGGCGTGCGCGCCTCGTCGATCAGGATGTTGTCGACCTCGTCCACGATCGCATAGGTGTGATATGGCGACTGGCCCTCCTCGGGCTTGGGCCGGCCGCCGTGCTGGACCTTTTCCTCCAGGCTCGTGGCCATGTTGTCGCGCAGGTAGTCGAAGCCGAACTCGGAGTTGGTCCCGTAGGTGACGTCGGCCGCGTAGGCGGCGCGCTTCTCCTCGTAGGGCTGCATGTTCTGCAGCACGCCGACGGTCACACCGAGCATGTCGTAGATCGGCTTCATCCACATCGCGTCGCGCCGCGCCAGGTAGTCGTTGACGGTCACCAGGTGCACGCCGCGGCCGCCGAGCGAGTTGAGCACCACCGCCAGGGTCGCAGTCAGCGTCTTTCCCTCGCCGGTCTTCATCTCTGCGATCGCGCCGTCGTGCAGCACCATGCCGCCGATCATCTGAACGTCGAAGTGGCGCATCCCCATCGCGCGCTTGCCCGCCTCGCGCACGAGCGCAAAGCACTCGAACAGGAGATCCTCCAGGCTCTCGCCCTCCCGCGCGCGCTTGCGCAGCTCATCGGCGGCCTCACGCAGCTCGGCGTCGGTGTGGTGCTCGAGCTCGGCCTCGAACCCGTTGATCCGTGAGACACGCTGCTCGTAGGTCTTGAACTTCTTCGCTTCGCCCATGCGAAGAGCGCGGTCCAGGAACGACATAGGGCTAGGTTAGCAACGGGCCCGATCAGAGTCGGCGGTATCTCAGACCGGCAGATCAGCCGACGGCGGGCTGCGCCAGGGGGGCCGGCCCGTCCTGCACGAGCCCCTCGAGCGGGTCCGGCCCGTACAGCGCGTGATGCCACTCGGCGTGGATCATCGCCCGGAGCGTCAGCAGCAGCGCGAGGTTGAGCAGCAGGCCGAACGCGGCCCCGAACTGGTCCTCCAGGAAGGCGAACACCTCGGTGAAGAACACTTGGACCATTAGCGCGTGGTCGAACCACCGGTAGGCGGCGATCCGGGATTCGCGCAGTGCCGCCAGGCCGACGACGATCATCCCGCCGGCGACCAGCGAGGAGGCGATTCCCGCCACCGAGATCGCGTGCAGGTGCTGGTGCCCACTGATGATCCGCGCGGCGTCGTGGATTGCCTGGGCCACCGTGACGGCCGCGACCGCGACGAACACGACCGCCAGCAGCCGCCCGAACCAGGACTCGTCCTTGACCCGGAAGTACCACTCGCGCAGCCGACGGCCGAGCCGACCCAGCGGCCCCGGTCGGGGGAACGGCTTGCAGTCCAGCCGGTCGAGCACCGATGTCAACGGCCCCACCAGAGGATCTGAGGCATCCGAGTGCTCGAGCAGCCGGCGCACGAGCAGCCGGTCGCGCTCGGTCAGCTCGCGCTGCGCCGCTTCGGAGATCAGCACGATGGCGTTCGCCAGGCACTCCGCGGGGGTGAAGCGGTGCCGCCACCCGAGCGAGCGGATCACCAGGAACAGCAGGATGAACACGATGTAGATGATTCCCGCCGCCGGCTTGAAGAAGTAGTCGTTGTCCGAGGTGACGAACTTGCCGATCTCATCGATGAAGAAGCCAAAGCCGATACCGCCGATCAACGCGGCCGCGTGCCGGCGCCCACGCCCGAGGAACGAGAGCAGCACCACCACCGCGACGAGCATCGCGAAGCCGCCCCACAGCAAATGGGCGATGTGCAGCTTGCCGCCTCCGAGCTTGGGATAGTGCGTCGCCCACAGCTGCAGGCGGATGATCAGGATCGTGGCGATCGCCGAGACGAACAGCGTGTCAAGCAGCGAGCGGATCTGGATGTTGTGGACCGGATGGCGTGAGTGGAGCATCGCGCGCCGCTCAACGCGCCCGCGCCAGAGCGCGAAAGTGATCGCGGAAACCGATCCCGTAGGCGGTCGGCGTGCCGTCGTAGCCGGTGATCAACGAGGGCCCGCCGTCGCAGCTCCAGCCGCCCGGCGACACCGCATCCCAGGCCCAGCCGAGATAGCCGATCCCGTACCGGTCCGCGAAGCTCATCATCTGGTCGATGTAGCCGTGTCGGCAGTCGGTCTCGCCAAGCTCTCCGAACACCACCGGATAGCGGCGGTGAACCGAGACGATCGCCGCCCGACAGGCGGCGTCGCACGGGCTGAGGCCGCCGTAGGTGTGGTCGTCGGCGACGAGCTGATGTCGCGGATCGCTCGGCGCGTGCGCGACCCAACCGGAAAGATCCAGCGCCCAGTTGATCCCGCCGAGCAGCAGCGGCTGGGCGGCGCCGGTGTGGCGAACCGCGTCGAGCAGCTGCTGCATGCCCGCCGCGCGGTTACGCAACTGGACGGTGTGGCCGCCACGATCGACCAACCGGTTCCCGAGCACGGCGATCCACGGGGTTGCGGCGGCGGGCGCCGCCGCCAGCGCTACCAGCGCGAGGACCAGCAGCGCCAGCCGGCGCCGGCTCGTTGGTCGACGTCTACGAGACAGTTGAACTGTCCGCTGTCGGCGCCGGACTCTCGGCGGCTCGTGATTCGCGACGCTTGCGACGCTTGTCTCGGTGGCGCTTGACCTGAACCGACAGCTCCTCAGCGCACAGGTTGATTGAGTGGACGAGGTCGGGCGATGCGTCGCGGGCGCGCAGCGTCACCCCTTTCAGGTGCAGGGTGGCCTCGGCCACCTGCGAGTCGGCGATCGCCGGGTTGCGTTCCTCGAATACCTCTACCTCCAGCTCGGCCAGCTCAGACACTTGTCGCGAGACCTTCTGAAAGCGTCTGACGACGTGGGCCCTCAGATCATCTGAGACGGGCAGGTTGCGGCCCTTGACCTCGATCCGCATCGGCCGACCTCCTTGTTGAGCGTGGATTAACTCGTGCTCGGAGGTTAATCCTCTGCGAAGCGTTTGTCGACCGTTCACAATGTCGGCCGTGGCACCGAAGATCGCGTGGTCGTTCGAGCCCTCCGTGCTGCTCGGCGTTGCGGCGCTGGCGATCCTGTACGTGAAGGGATGGCGCCGTGCGCGCACCGAGCGCGAGCCGCATCCGCCCGGGATCGGCCGGCTGGCGCTGTTCTTCGGCGGCCTGCTGGCGATCCTCGCCGCGCTGGTCTCACCGATCGATCATCTGGGCGAGCAGCTGATCGTGATGCACATGCTGCAGCACATCCTGCTGCTGGACATCGCGCCGATCCTGCTGATCCTAGGTCTGACGAAGGTGCTGTTGCGGCCGGTCACCCGCCGCCTGACCGCGGTCGAACGGCGCGCGGGCTACCTCGCCCACCCCGCCTTCGCGGTGCTGGCGTATGCGGGGTTCATGTGGCTGTGGCACATCCCGGTGATGTACGACACCGCCCTGCGTTACCCCAACGTCCACGCGCTGGAGCACATCTGCTTCGCCGTCGCGGGCACGCTCTACTGGTGGCATCTGATCTCGCCGATCCGCGGTCGCATGCGGCTCGGTGGGCTCGGCCCGGTCTCCTACATGGTGAGCACGAAGCTGCTGGTCGGAATGCTCGGGCTCGTGCTCGCGTTCGCGCCCGCCTCGCTCTACCCCTTCTACCAGCATCAGCCGCACTACTGGGGTCTCAGCCCGACTGAGGACCAGTCGATGGCGGGCCTGGAGATGGCGCTCGAGCAGTCGATCGTGATGGGGATCGCGCTGGTGTTCCTGTTCGTGCAGATGCTGACCGAGTCCGAGCGCGAGGCGCAGCGCGCCGAGCGGTTCGAGACGGTCTAGTCCGCCGCCGGGGGCGCCACCAGCAGCGCAGCGCCCAATCCGCCGCCGAGGTCGCCGAGCGCCGCCAGAAGCACGTCCGGCGGCCGGGCGTCGTTGAACAGATGTGGCTGCATCTCGGTCGCGATCCGCTTTACGTACGGCTGGCCGAAGCGCAGGCCGAGACCGCCGCCGATGATCACCGCCCCGACATCGATCAGGTTGACCGCGGAGGCGATCCCGGCGCCCAGCGCGGTGATCGCGCGATCGATGATCTCAGTGGCCACCGGGTCTTTGTGCTCGAGCGCGTGCGCCCAGATCGAGCTGGTCAACCGGGTGCGGTCACGATGCCTCATCAGCTTGAACAGATCGGTCTTGCGGCCGTCGTCGGCGAGCTTGCGCGCGCGAGCCTCCATCGCCCCCCGGCCCGCGTAGGCCTCCATGCACCCGCGACGGCCGCACGGACACTGTGCCCCGTCGAGCTTCACCACAACGTGTCCGATCTCCCCCGCCCCGCCTCGCCCGACCCACGGCTTGCCGTCGAGAATCAGCCCGCCGCCCACCCCCGTGCCCCAGAACACGCCGAGCAGCGACTGGTACGGCTTTCCCGCGCCCAGGTGGAACTCCGCTTCGGTCGCGACCTGCACGTCGTTACCGACCCGCACGGGCGTGCCGAGGCGATCGCTGAGCGTGTCGGCGAGCTCGAACGAGCCCTCCCACCCCGGCAGGTTGCGAGCGCCCCTGACCGCGCCGGTCTCGGTGTCGATCACTCCGGGCGAGCCGACGCCGACGCCGAGAAGCTCCGAGGGCTTCAGTCCGGCCGCGCTGGCGGCGCCGGTGATCGCGGCCACGATCTGCTCCGCGACATCCTTCGGAGCACCCTCGGTCGGGGTCGGCTTGCGCGAGGACCCGAGCACGGTGTTGGCGTCGTCGACGATGATCGCCTCGATCTTGGTGCCGCCGAGGTCGATCCCACCGCGGATCGCGTGTGTGGTGCCCGAGCTGGACATCGTGTTCTGGATCGTGTCAGAGAAGCCCCGCGCCCGCGTGGCGGTCGGCACGCGGACCAGTCCCAGCTGGCCGTGAGTGCTGAAAGAGCGCGGTCTATATGGTGGAAGATTCAGCACGCTCGACAGCGGTGCCGATCGTCGCGGCTTGATCAGGAGCGGGGCTAGCCCCAGGATTCGCGGTAGTGCTCCTGCTCGGCGGTCGGCTCGTCGATCCGCACCCCGAGCGCCGCGAGCTTCAGGCGACCCACCTCGCGGTCGATCGCGCCCGAGACCTGGAGCACGCCCGGGCGGAGCTCGCCCCGGCGCTTGACCAGCTCCTCGACGCACAGCGCCTGCAGCGCAAACGAGACGTCCATCACCGCCGCGGGATGGCCGTCCGCCGCCGCCAGGTTGACGACCCGGCCGTGGGCGAGCAGGTTCAGCCTGCGGCCGTCGCCGAGCTGGTACTGCTGCACCAGCGGACGGACCTCGCGCACGCCGCCGGTCGCGAGTGCGGCCAACTGGTCCAGGTCCAGTTCGACGTCGAAGTGCCCCGCGTTGGCCAGCAGCGCGCCGTCCTTCATCCGTTCGAAATGCTCGCCGCGCAGCACCCGGCGCGAACCGGTGACGGTCACGAACACGTCGCCGCGCTCGGCCGCCTGGAGCGCCGGCATCACCTCGTAGCCGGCCATCCGCGCTTCGAGCGCCCGCAGCGGCTCCACTTCGCACACGATCACGACGGCTCCCGCCCCGCGCGAGCGCTCGGCCACCCCCTGCCCGGCCCAGCCGTACCCGACCACGACCACCGTATTGCCCGCCAGCAGCACGTTGGTCGCCCGCACGATCCCGTCGAGCGTCGACTGGCCGGTGCCGTGGCGGTCGTTGAGTGCGCGCTCGGTGCGCGCCTCGTTGACCGCCAGCACGGGACAGGCGAGCTGGCCCTGATGCTCGAGCCGGCGCAGCCGCACGAGACCGGTGGTGGTCTCCTCGGTGCCGCCGATCAACCCGTGCAGCACCGCGCCGCCGGTGCCGTGCGCGGTCACCAGCAGGTCGGCTCCGTCGTCGATCGTCACCTGCGGCGCCCCGGCCAGCAGGGCGCGCACGTGCTCGGCGTAGGTGTCGAGGTCCTCGCCGTGGAACGCTCTCACCTCGACGCCGTCCACGAGCACCAGCGCGGCCGCGACGTCATCCTGAGTCGAGAGGGGATTCGCCGAGCACAACGCCGTGCCCGCGCCGCCCGCCCGCAGGACACGGACGAGGTTCGCCGTCTCTGCCGTGACGTGCAGACAGGCCGCGATTCGGATCCCGTCCAGTGGCCGCTGTGCGGCGAATCGCTCCTGGATCTGGCGCAGGACCGGCATCTGCTCGGCGGCCCACGCGATCCGCCCCTCCCCCTGCGGAGCCAGGGAGAGATCGGCTACGTCGTGCGCTGGGACCGAGACGCGCGCCATCCGCCATCACGCCCGGTCAGACTCGGTTTCGGGAGCGCTTCGGATCGGCACGAGGTCGCGGATCAGCGCGAGATCGGGTACGCGGGCGAGCCAACGGGCGCATCACCGGCATCGGCCGGCTAGTAGCGGTATTGGTCGGACTTGTACGGGCCGCCCACCGGTATCCCGAGGTAGGCCGCTTGGTCGGCCGTGAGCTCGGTCAGCCTGATCCCGAGCGCGTCCAGGTGCATCCGCGCAACCTTCTCGTCGAGGTGCTTGGCCAGCGTGTAGACGCGCTTGTCGTAGCTGTCGGGATGACCGAACAGCTCGATCTGGGCGATCACCTGGTTGGTGAACGAGTTGGACATCACGAAGCTCGGATGGCCGGTCGCGTTACCGAGATTCAACAGCCGGCCCTCCGACAGGACGATGATCGTGCTGCCGCCTGGGAACACCCACTCGTCGACCTGCGGCTTGATGTTGATCCGCTCGATCCCGTCGATCGCCGCCAGCCCGGCCATGTCGATCTCGTTGTCGAAGTGGCCGATGTTGCCGACGATCGCCTGATGCTTCATCTTCGACATGTGCTCGGCGGTGATCACGTCCTTGTTCCCCGTCGAGGTGATGAAGATGTCAGCGCTGCCGAGCACGTCCTCCAGCCGGGCGACCTGGTAGCCGTCCATCGCCGCCTGCAGCGCGCAGATCGGATCGATCTCGGTCACGATCACCCGCGCGCCCTGGCCGCGCAGCGACTCCGCACAGCCCTTACCAACATCGCCGTAACCGCACACGACGGCGACCTTGCCGCCGATCAGCACGTCGGTGGCACGATTGATGCCGTCGATCAGCGAGTGCCGGCAGCCGTACTTGTTGTCGAACTTCGACTTGGTGACCGCGTCGTTGACGTTGATCGCGGGGAACAGCAACTGCCCCTGCGCGGCGAACTGGTAGAGGCGATGCACACCGGTGGTGGTCTCCTCGGTCACGCCCTTGATCTGAGCGGCCATCCGCGTGAACCGCTGCGGGTCCTCCCCCAGCGAGCGTCCGAGCACCTGCAGCACGACCTGGAGCTCCTCGGACTCCTCGCTGGCCGGATCCGGCACGGCGCCGGCGCGCTCGTACTGGACGCCCTTGTGCACCAGCAGCGTCGCGTCACCGCCGTCGTCGAGGATCATGTTCGGCCCGTCGGCGTCCGGCCAGGTGAGCGCCTGCTCGGTGCACCACCAGTACTCCGGCAGCGACTCGCCCTTCCACGCGAACACCGGCACTCCGCTCGGGTCATCCGCGGTCCCGTCCGGCCCGACCGCGATCGCCGCCGCGGCGTGGTCCTGGGTGGAGAAGATGTTGCAGCTGGCCCACCGGACCTCGGCCCCGAG
>Ga0209839_10001557_pt1 | contig 11676 bp, 9 predicted proteins | sample OrgsoiDNA2013050_FD_185800 | JGI IMG/M metagenome (GOLD analysis project Ga0209839, IMG submission 185800) | Permafrost soil microbial communities from the Arctic, to analyse light accelerated degradation of dissolved organic matter (DOM) -... | ecosystem: Environmental > Terrestrial > Soil >... | reverse complement strand
CGGTCATAGCTCTCGGTCGGCCGGGACCAACTATCGCAGTCGGATACGCTGAACTCTACGGAGCCGCCGGTCACGGCGACGATCCTCACTTCTGCTTCCCGGCACGTGCTGCCGTTCGGACGAATGCCTTGCGGTCACGCGCGGTTTGCTCGAACTGGCGGGCGATATTGCCGCATACCAGGTCGCACAGCGCATAGATCTGGTCGTCAGCGATGCGGTAGTAGACGCTGGTGCCACGGCTTTCGCGGGAAACCATGCCGTGTTTTGTCAGCATCGTCAGGTGCCGGGAAACGTTCGCCGCCGTGTAGCCACAGAGCTGCGCTAGTTCCCCGACGTTGCGCTCGCCTTCACGCAAGTAGTTGAGGATTTGCAGGCGCGTCGGCTCCGACAGCGTCTGGAAATACGCCGCGACCTCCTGCAGTGCTTCGGGGGGAAGACCCTTCATACCAAGACAAACCGGTTTTTGGCTAACGCTCATGATGCCTCAAATGTCCTGCGTTGGCGATCTTGGCTAAACTCGTACTTGACTATGTGCGTGATTAGCTAAATAATACACCATAAGACGATGAGATTCCAGTTGACGCGAGTTTCCCTCGTGGCTGGGTCGACCAGGAGTAACGGGATGTTGAAGGAATGCCTGTTGGGTGCAGCGGTGATCGCCGGTTTGTTCGGCCCGGTCGCCGGCTCAGTAACCGCGGGCGAACTAGCGACCGCCGTAGTGCAGTCTCCGGGCACGGGCGAGTCGGCCAGTTTTGACGGTGTGGTGGAAGCCGTCCGGCAAACGGTCGTGTCCGCCCAGGTGCCCGGCGCGGTCGTCGCCATCGAGGTGAAGGTTGGCGATGTCGTCAAAGCCGGTCAGCTACTGGTACGGATCGACGCGCGGGCGGCGGAACAGAATGTGGCCGCCAGTGACGCGCAGGTCCAGTCCGCGCGCGCCACGCTCGAAGTGGCGACCAAGGAATTCGACCGCCAAAAACAACTCTTTGAGAAGAACTACACCAGCCAGGCCGCGCTTGAGCGCGCCGAGGCGCAGTTCAAGGCGACCCAGGCACAGGTTTCGGCGCAACTGGCACAAGCCGGCGCGGCACGCGCCCAATCCGGTTTCTTCGTCGTCAAGGCCCCCTATGGCGGCGTGGTATCGGAAGTTCCGATTACGCTCGGCGACATGGCAATGCCTGGCCGCGCGCTGCTGACCATTTACGATCCCGCCGCGCTGCGCGTTACCGCTGCGGTTCCCCAAACGGACATTGCAAGGATCGCCTCGGGCAAGCCGGCGAAGATCCAGTTCCCCGGACTGCCGGCGGATCGCCAATGGGTTGCGCCAGCCCATGTAACCGTGCTGCCCACGGCCGATCCGGGTACCCACACCGCTCAGATCCGGCTCGACCTTCCAGCGACGGTTGGAAACGTGGCACCGGGAACCTTTGCCCGGGTTTGGCTACCGATGCAAGGCGCTGCCACGCCTCGTCTATATGTACCCGCCAAGGCGGTTGTCCGCCGCGCGGAAATGACCGGCGTGTACGTCCTCGACGCGAATGGGCACCCCATTCTTCGGCAGGTGCGTCTCGGGCGCGCGGTCGACGACACCGTGGAGATATTGAGCGGCGTCACCGCCGGTGAGCGCGTCGCGTTAGATCCGCAGGTCGCTGCCCGTGAGCGCTGAACGCCACGATATACGCAGGACGCTCGGCATATCCGGTCGTATCGCCGCCTATTTCCAGACGGCGCAGATCACGCCGCTGTTGGCCATTGGCGCCCTTCTCCTGGGCGTGTTCGCCGTGCTCGTGACGCCGCGCGAGGAGGAGCCACAGATCAACGTGACCATGGCCAACGTGCTGATCCCGTTCCCCGGCGCATCGGCTCGGGATGTGGAACAGATGGTCGCCGCGCCGGCCGAGCAGGTGCTGTCGCAGATCGCCGGCATCGAGCACGTAATGTCGGTCTCGCGCCCCGGACTTGCGATCCTGACCGTGCAGTTCAAGGTGGGAGTTCCCCGCACCGAGGCATTGGTGCGGCTGTACGACACGGTCAATTCCAATGCCGATTGGCTGCCCAGGGGCCTGGGCGTCTTGAGCCCCATCATCAAGCCCAAGGGCATCGATGACGTGCCTATCGTCACGCTCACGCTGTTCAGCAAGAACCCCGCGATCGGCGCCTTTGACCTGGAGCGGGTTGCCCACAGCATCGAAAGCGATCTCAAACGGGTCGCCGGTACGCGCGAGGTAAATACGATTGGCGGGCCCGGCCGCGCTCTCGTCGTCGAGATCGATCCCGTCCGTATGGCCAGCACCGGTGTGACCGTCGCCGACCTGCGGAGTGCACTAGAGGCGGCCAACCTCGGCCTGCCGGTGGGCGACCTGCTCGTTGCCAATCGCGCGGTCGCCGTCGAATCCGGCCCCTTCCTCAAGGATGCCCACGATGTCGCGGAACTGGTGATCGGCGTCCGCGACGGCAAGCCGATTTTCTTGCAGGACGTGGCCACAATCCGCGACGGCCCCCTACCGGCGAGTCGCTATGTCTGGCAGGGCGTTGCGGGCAAGGACAGTGGCGAGTATCCGGCCGTCACCATGGCCATCACCAAAAAGCCGGGCGAGAACGCCATCGATGTCGCCAACGGGGTGATGCGTCGCGTGCAGATGCTGCGCAACACCGTCATACCGAAGGACATCGAGGTCGCGGAAACGCGCAACTACGGCGCCACGGCCAACGACAAGGCGCAGAAACTCATCCAGAAGCTACTGTTCGCCACCGCGTCGGTCGTCGCCCTGGTATTCCTGGCGCTCGGTAGACGCGAAGCCGCGATTGTCGGCAGTGCGGTGATTCTGACGCTTGCGGCGACGCTGTTTGCATCGTGGGCGTGGGGGTTCACGCTGAACCGCGTTTCGCTCTTCGCCCTGATCTTCTCCATCGGCATCCTGGTGGACGATGCCATCGTCGTCGTCGAGAACATCCACCGGCACCAACAGTTGTTCCCGGACAAACCGCTCGTCGAGATCATTCCCGGCGCGGTCGATGAAGTTGGCGGCCCAACCATCCTAGCGACACTGACAGTGATCGCCGCCCTTCTTCCGATGGCCTTCGTCTCCGGCCTGATGGGGCCGTACATGAGCCCCATTCCGATCAACGCGAGCATGGGCATGCTGCTGTCGCTGGCGATTGCCTTCGTCGTTACGCCGTGGCTATCGAGGCTGTGGCTCAAGGCGCCGCACGCCGTCGCAGATCCCGCCAAGCGGCCGGGCCTGGCGGGCAGGCTCGCTCCAGTTTTCTCTCGCATCTTTCGCCCTTTGCTCGACGATACCCGCGGCAAGCGCAACCGCACACTGCTGGGATTGGGCGTCGCCGGCCTGATCGTCGTTTCGCTGTTGCTGCCAGCCTTCGGTCTGGTGCAACTGAAGATGCTGCCGTTCGACAACAAGTCCGAGTTCCAGGTCGTTGTCGACATGCCTGCAGGCACGCCGGTGGAACAGACTGCGGCGGTACTCCACGAACTCGGCAATTACCTGGCCACGGTACCTGAGGTGACCGACTACCAGGCCTACGCCGGCACGGCTGCCCCGATCAACTTCAATGGGTTGGTGCGCCAATACTATCTGCGTACCGGTGGTGACGTGGGCGACATTCAGGTCAACCTCGTCGACAAGCATCACCGCGCCGAGCAAAGCCACGCCATCGCCACGCGCGTACGGCCGGGGTTGCAGCAGATCGGTCGCCGGTTCAGTGCCAACGTCAAGGTCGTCGAAGTCCCGCCGGGTCCGCCGGTACAGGCTCCCATCGTCGCCGAGATTTACGGCCCGGAGGGCCAGGGCCGCCGCGACGTCGCCAAAGCCGTGCGCACGGTGTTCGACAAGACCGCGGGCGTCGTCGATGTCGACGACAGCAGCATTGCTGCCGCGCCGAAGACGCTTCTGCTGGTCGACCGCCGCAAGGCGGCGATGCTCGGTGTGTCGCAGGAAGTCATCGTCAGCACCTTGCGCGCCGGCCTGGCCGGCGAGGCAACGAGCTACCTGCATGACGAGACCAAATATCCGGCTGCAGCGACCCTGCAGCTACCCGCCGAGCAACAAGGCAATCTCGATACGCTCCTGCAGCTAGGAGTGCGTTCGGCCTCGGGCAAGATGGTCCCGATTCGCGAGCTGGTCACCGTGAGCGATTCGCTGCGCGAACAGCCGATCTACCACAAGGACCTGCTGCCGGTGAATTACGTCGTCGCCGACATGGCTGGCCGCATCGACAGCCCGCTCTACGGAATGTTCGCGATGCGCAGCGCGGTGAGCGCCATTGCGACGCCCGGCGGCGGCGCGTTGGTCGAGTATTTCATTCGTCCGCCCGATGATCCCTACCGCGATTACTCGATCAAGTGGGACGGTGAGTCGCAAATCACCTACGAGACCTTTCGCGACATGGGCACCGCCTACGCGGTCGGCCTCGTGCTGATCTATCTGCTGGTGGTGGCGCACTTCGGCTCGTATCTCACGCCATTGATCATCATGGCGCCGATCCCGCTGACGATCATCGGCGTGATGCCCGGCCATGCGCTCCTCGGCGCGCAGTACACCGCGACCAGCATGATCGGGATGATCGCGCTCGCCGGGATCATTGTGCGCAACTCGATCCTGCTGGTGGATTTCATCAACATCCAGGTACGCCAAGGGGTCGTCTTCAAGGAAGCGGTCGTTCATTCCGCGATCACCCGCGCGCAGCCGATCATGCTGACCGGCCTGGCCGCGATGCTCGGTGCCTTCTTCATTCTCGACGACCCGATCTTCAACGGGCTCGCCATTTCACTGATCTTCGGGATATTCGTCTCCACCCTCCTGACCCTGGTGGTCATTCCCGTCCTTTACTACGTGGCGTATCGCAAGCGCTTCGGTCCAACCCCTCAAGGAGAACCCGCATGACCTCTTGGCAAATCGTTCGTCTCGTCGCCGGTATTTTCATCCTGCTGTCGCTCGCGCTGGGCATCCCGGGCAGCCCGATATTCGTCAGCCAGTGGTGGCTGGCGTTCACCGCGTTTGTCGGCGCCAATCTGCTGCAAAGCGCGCTCACCGGTTGGTGCCTGATGGAAACCATCGTGCGCAAGCTCGGCGCGCGCGAAGGCTGCTGAGCGCGTCCGGACGAGGGATCGGATGATGCGAAGCCTCCTCATCGTGGCGTCGACCGTGCTGGCGTTCTCCGCGTCGGTAGCGGGCGCCACGGATTTGCTCGATGCGTGGCGCGCCGCATTGCAACACGATCTCGAATTCTCGGCGGCAGACGCTGCCCACCGGGCCGGCGAGGCTCGGCGCGGGCAAGGCGAATCGCTGTGGCGCCCCACGGTTCAGTTCACTGGAACTGCCGGACGCATGAGCAGCGAATCTTCAACCACGGGCGCCCAGTTTTCAGCGCCCGGATTTCCGCAAACCGACGGCGTCAGTTTCAACACCTCGGTCAACAATGGCGCGCTTGGTCGCTGGACGGTCGAGGCGCGCCAGCCGATCATCAGTCGGGAGCGCCTGGCGCGAAGTCGGCAACTGGAACTCTCCGCCGACATCGCCGACCTCGAATGGCAGGGCGCCAGGCAAACGCTGATGCTCACTACGGCGCAGAGCTACTTCGCCGTCGCGCTCGCAAGCGAATCGTTGCGCATCCTGCAGCAACAAAAGTCCGCCCTCGAGCGAGAACTCGGCGAAGCGCGTGACCGCCATAAGTTGGGCGACATACCGGTCACCGATACCTATGAAGCATCCGCGCGAGTGGAGGCCATCAAGGCGCAGGTGCTGGCGGCCGAGACCGACCTGCAACTCAAGCAGCTCGCATTGTCCGATATGACTGGGCTGCAACCTGAAGCTATGCACCTCCTCTTCCCGACCAGCGGATCGACACCGGGTGAGCCGCGTACATTGAACCAATGGCTGACCGATGCTGCTGACCGCAACCTTTTGTTGCGTACTCAGCTCACCCGAAACGAATTGGCCACGGAAGAATCCGCGAAGTTCAGCGTAGCGGCTTCACCGACCGTCGATCTGGTTGCGCAGATTGGCCAGGATCGCCTGAGCGGCAGCGGTGACTTCGGCCCCGCAAGCATCAATTCAAACAACAAGATGATTGGCATACAAATCACCGTGCCGCTCTATACAGGCGGTTACCGCAAGGCGCGTCAGGAAGAGGCTCTCCATCTCGCGGACAAGGCCCGTGCGGATGCCGAGCGTACGCGGCAGCAGGTTGCCCTGCAGACTCGCGCGGCGTGGTTGGGGCTGACTGTAGGTGCGGGGCGGATCGCAGCGCTGGCTGAGGCCCTCCGGGCCAACCGAGCGCGACTCGACGCCACACGGCTGGGCCGCCAGGTCGGCGACCGCACGACACTCGACCTCCTGAACGCCGAGAACGACGCCGCGAGCGCAGAGCTCGCATTGTTACAGGCGCGCGTTGCCTTCCTGATGGATCGCTTGCGCCTGTCGGCACTTGCTGGGCAACTCGACGAAGCAGCATTGCAAACAGTGAATGCCACGCTCCGAACCGCGGACAACCGCTAAAAGCTCTAAAGGATGAATTAGCAACCGCGCGAGTTATTGCTGATTGCGCAGATTTTCTAATCTGGGTTGATCTTCGACAATGCCGAACCCGGGAGAATCTAGCAGCATTAATCCATTAGCCACTAAAGGAGTGTGAGCCATGAAAGTAAACGTAGGAAGTGTCGACCGCATCGTGCGAATCGTCGCGGGCCTTGCGCTGATCGGATTGGCGGTTGCCGGAAGCATCGGTCCTTGGGGATATATCGGAGTTGTCCCGCTGCTCACGGGGCTCATGCGCGTATGTCCGGCCTATTCGCTGCTTGGCGTCAATACGTGCTCGACAAGCACGAGCGGCGAGAAATGACTGGCCCAATTGGCGAAGCGACCAGCGCGCCCGTTTTGCGTTGCCCGGAGACACAGGGATGATGAACTGGGATTTGATTGTCGGATGGGTCGCAATCATTGCGATTGTGATCGCGATCCGGCAACTGAACGCTGGCGATGAAGATCGGCCGCCGCCAGAGGATGATGGTTGAATGCATTGTCGGCTGCTCGATCACGCTGGATAGGGTCGAGGAGGCGCCACAGTCATGCAGCAATGTGTGGCCTGCCACGCTGCCTTTCGTTTGCACTGAATCACATCAAATGGTGAACGTAGCTTCGGCAAGCGTGGTCACAAGCGCTGGCAAACCTGCAACCCTCTCACAAAACGAGAACCAATGATGCATCCGTATCCACACGTCTACACCGCCGCCGCGAACGGCCGGCCGGAGGGCACCGTTGCCCTGACTTCGGCAAGTTTGCCCGAGATCGCAACCGCACCTCCACCGGAGTTCGATGGTCCGGGCGACGTATGGTCGCCGGAGACGCTGCTCTGCGCGTCACTTGCTGATTGCTTCGTGCTGAGTTTTCGAGCGATTGCTCGCGCCTCCAAACTCGAATGGAGCGAACTCGAATGCCGCGTGGAAGGTGTATTGGAGCGTGTCGACGGCGTCACGCAGTTCACCGGGTACACGACTTTCGCCAGTCTCAAGGTTCCGCCGGGATTTGACGCTGACAAGGCGCGCAGGCTGCTAGAGAAGGCCGACCACCTATGTCTAATCTCCAATTCATTGCGCGGAAAGCGAACGCTGGTTGCAGAAGTGGTCGATTCGAGTTGAATCTTGTGTTCCGGCGGAAGGAAAGCCCAAGTCCCCTTGCAATCCCGGTCGAGCAGACCTTCGCCGCGGGCAGGCAGCCACCGAATGCTTAGTGGGGCATATCCGCGACCACCTCGGCGCGGACGCAGCGTCGCCCAAAGAGCGTCGGAGGATCTGGAGCAAGTAGTTGGAGTGTTGCGCTCTTACCTCAGATAGAACGGGCCCAGGCATGGCGAACACATTCTTCCCGTTTGTGGCGCACATACACGTACTCTGGCGTTAGATCGGAGCCTCGTAAGACGGGCACAGGCGAACGGCTGCTTCTTGGAAAACTGGCCGCCGATGCCGACGGGCCGGAATTGGCCGATCTCGGCCGGTCGAGCGTGCAGACTGCTCAGCGCGGGCGCGTGGTCTATTCAGGCGGCGTAACGGACGCTAAGGGGCTGTAACTCGACGTATCTCTCGAAAAATAGACCACGCGGACATTGCGCAGCTTCATGATTCCACGATAAATTGTCGTCTTGCGAGCGCCGTTCTGTTAATCCGCAGGTCCCAGGTTCGAGCCTTGGTCGGGGAGCCAATTCAAATCAGCTTGGTATCGGAATGACATCGAAAAGCGCGATGTCATTCGGTGAGAACAATGCTGCGCTTGGTGATGACTTCGTCCAGCCGCTGCCGCTCTTTGGCCATGTAGGCTCCGAACGCCGCCTGCGAATCGCCGGCCGGCGTCGCGCCTGTTGCCTGCACCTTCTCCTTTACGTCGGACTGGCTCATGACGTTGACGATCTCAGCATTCAACCTGCTCGCGAGTTCCGGCGGTGTGCCGGCCGGCACCACGATGCCCCACGTCTGCGTGATCTCGTACCCGGGCACCGTCTCGGCGATCGTCGGCAGGTCGGGCAGGCTCGGATTGCGCTCGGCGCCGGTAGTAGCCAGCGCGCGTACGCGGCCGCTTGTCATGTGCGCGCCCGCGGCGATCGGCGACGTGATGATGTATTGCACGTTGCCCGCGATGACGTCGGTAAGCGCGGGCGCCGCACCCTTGTACGGAACGTGCACGACCTTGATGTCGGCCAGCAGGTTCAACATCTCGCCGGCCAGATGCGCTGGCGTACCCACGCCGGCCGAAGCGTAATTGAGCACGCCGGGCTTTTCCCTGGCGAGCTTGACGAGCTCCGCGATGCTCTTCACCGGCAGCGCGTTGTTTACGACGAGGACGTTCGAGGTGGTTGCGATGCGCGAGATGGGGACGAAGTCCTTGACCGGGTCGTACGGCAGGTCCTTGCGCAGATTGGGGAGGATTGCGTAGATCGCCGTCGTCGTCAGCAGCAGCGTGTATCCGTCCGGCGCCGATTTGGCGGCCATTTCCGCGCCCACTACGCCGCCCGCGCCCGGGCGGTTGTCGACGACCACCTGCTGGCCGAGATTGTCCGAAAGCTTCTGCGCAACCAGTCGGGCGAGCTGGTCGGGCGCCCCTCCTGCCGAATCGGCGACGATCAGCTTGACCGGACGGTTCGGAAATGGCTGCGCACTTGCGCCAACGGCGCAAAGCGCGGACGCCATGAGCAGCAGGACACCACGATGTAGACGCTTCATGTCTCCTCCGCGACGGTGGCGCGATCGCGAAGAATACACGGCCGCGCGGCCGTGCGATACTTTCCCGCATGCGTGCCACCAACCTGCTCGTACTGATGTCCGACGAGCACAATCCAAAGTTCCTCGGGGCTGCCGGCCATCCATTCATCGCGACTCCGAACCTCGATGCACTCGCCGCACGGGGAACACGCTTCACGTCGGCATACACGACGTGCCCGATCTGCGTGCCGGCGCGGGCAGCGTTTGCCGTCGGCCGCTACGTTCACGACATCGGCTACTGGGACAACGCCGACGGTTACGAAGGTGCGGTCCCGAGCTGGCATCACGCGTTGCGCGACGCCGGGCATCGCGTCGTCTCGATCGGCAAGCTGCATTTCCGCGGCCGTCCGGGCGACGACCACGGCTTCTGCGAAGAGATCGTGCCGATGCACATCATCGACGGCATCGGCGACGTCAAGGGTCTGGTCCGCGAGAACATTCCCAAGCGCAAGGGCGGCGACAAGATGGCCAGGCGCGCAGGGCCAGGAGAGTCACCGTACGCGGTGTACGACCGCGACATCGCGTCGCGCGCGCAAATCTGGCTCCACGAGGAAGCGCCGAAGTGGCGCGAACGCCCGTGGGTACTGTTCGTCTCGTTCGTGAGCCCGCATTTTCCGCTCACCGCGCCGGCGCAGTGGTTCTACCGCTATTGGCAGCAGGACCTGCCGATGCCCAAGCTGTACGCGAAGGACGAGCGCCCGCATCACCCGTTCCTGGACACCTACGCGCACACGGTCGACTACGATGCGCATTTCACCTCGGAAGCCGACGTTAAACGCGCAATCGCCGGCTATTCCGGGCTCGTGTCGGCGATGGACGAGAACGTCGGCTACGTTCTACGTGCGCTTCGCGACACTGGCCTCGAGCACGAAACGCGCGTGATCTACACCAGTGACCACGGCGACAACGTCGGCGCGCGCGGCCTGTGGGGCAAGTCCACACTCTACGAGGAGTCCGCCGGCGTGCCGCTGATCCTTGCCGGTCCCGACGTTCCGCCCGGACGCGTCGTCGCCACGCCGGCATCGCACATCGACTGCGCGCCGACGATCCTCGAAGGCGCGGGGCTGCCGCCGCGTGTCGGCGGCCGCGCGCTACCCGGCGCGTCGCTGTTCGCGTTGGCGAGCGGCGCGACGGCGCAACGACCGGTGATCTCCGAGTACCACGCGACGGGCTCCATCGCGGGCGCGTACATGCTGCGCTTCGGCCAGTGGAAATACTGCCACTATGTCGGCGCACGGCCGCAGCTCTTCGACCTTGACGCCGATTCTGAGGAGTTGGCAGACGTCGCCGGCGACCCGCGATACGCGGCGACGCTCGTCGAAGGCGAGCGGCTGCTGCGCGCCACGCTCGACCCGGAAGCGACCGACGCGCGCGCGAAGCGGCGGCAGGCGGAACTGCTCGCGCAATTCGGCGGGCGCGAGAAGGCGCTCGCGCGCGGCGACCTGGGCTTCACGCCCGCGCCCGGCACTGCGGCCGAGATTAACTAGTAGCAGGCTGACGCTTGTGCTTGGGGCGCCAGTGCGCCGCGTACCCCTGCAACTGCGTGGTCTATTCAGGTAGCGTAACGGACACTAAGGGGCCGTAACTCGGCGTATCTCCCGAAAAATATACCACGCGAAAATTGCGCAGCTTTATGATTTCACGAGAGATACTCGTCTCACGAGCGCCGTTCTGTTAATCCGCAGGTCCCAGGTTCGAGCCCTGGTCGGGGAGCCAATCTACACGCGGGTTTCGGCGGTTTTTGCGGTTGGGTTTTGCTCCGCAATTCCGGCTTTGCTCCGCAAAATGTGGATAATTCTGCCTGTCGTTCCCGAAAATCCGTAGCCTTTGATATTGTTGACTTTGTGCTGCCTTGGAAGGCAAGGTGGGTTTGTCGATTGGGACGACGCAGACCGCTGATCAGCGAGGAGATGCGCGAGCTCATCCGAAAGGTGTCCGGTGCCAATCCGCTGTGGGGCACGCCGCGCATTGTTGGCGAGTTGGCCGTGCTGTCCATAGGTGCGCGACAAGTTTTCGGGAGGGACAGGACTTTCACGGATCGCTGGTAGACACCGAGCCCAGCGGCGGTGAAGACCCGCCGTAGCGCATGTATACCGTCACGTTGCCCTTTATCACTCGACGAGGATGCGTGACAATCGCTAGACGCGCACGTCGATCACCGGGACGTGCCGCGAAAGCCGCACTAGCAGTGCGCGATCAAGCGTCGCGCCCTTCGGTGCGGCTGCGACGAGCGCTTCGTTCGTGCAGCCAGTCGCGCGGAATGCCTGCAATATCCAGCGCTCGACGCCGCATGCGGCGAGTTCGCGCGCCAGCCGCTCCATCGCGTCGGGCGGCGTCAGCAGCGGGTGGACGGTTGTCCGCACCTCATAAGCAATGCCCGCGTTGCGCACGAGATTGAGGCTCGCGAGCGC
>Ga0209839_10001556_pt1 | contig 11678 bp, 10 predicted proteins | sample OrgsoiDNA2013050_FD_185800 | JGI IMG/M metagenome (GOLD analysis project Ga0209839, IMG submission 185800) | Permafrost soil microbial communities from the Arctic, to analyse light accelerated degradation of dissolved organic matter (DOM) -... | ecosystem: Environmental > Terrestrial > Soil >... | reverse complement strand
TAACCACCGCAGGGGCTATGGATTCCGGGCCTGCGCTCCGACCGGCTATCGCCGGCAGGAACACATCCCGGAATGACAATCGTTGGGTCAAATCCCATAGGATCGTTTTCATGGAATCGCTCGTCTAGGTCCGGATCTTCCTCGGCGGATGGTCTGCCGGCACCCGCGCCTCCGGGGTTTCAGCAGACCGCCAAAAGCCTAAGCCGCGGCCACGACCGCTTCGCGTCTTGACCCTAGCAGATGCACGAGCTCCGCGGCCGGTTTGGCCGGGCTGAACAGCCAGCCCTGCATCTCGGTGCACCCGAGCTCGCGCAGCATGTCCAGCTGCGCCTGGGTTTCGACGCCCTCCGCCGTGGTTGTCATGTGACGCGCGGCGGCAATGTTTACCACGGCTTGCACGATGCAGGCCGACCCGTCGGGTTCGGCGACGTCCTTGATGAAGCAACGGTCGATCTTGATCTTGTCGAACGGGAAGCGCTGCAGATAGCTCAGCGAGGAATAGCCGGTGCCGAAATCGTCCAGGGCGATGCGCACGCCGAGCGTCCGCAACTGATGCAGCATGGCCAGCGCCGCCTCATCGTCGCGGATCAGAACCGCCTCGGTGATCTCCAGCTCCAGCCGGCGGGCCGGAAGACCCGAGGCGGCAAGCGCGGCTGCGACCTTCAGTGCAAAGGCCTGGCCGCGAAACTGGATCGGCGAGACGTTCACCGCAACCCTGACGTCATCCGGCCAGGTTGCAGCCTCGGCGCAGGCCGTGGTCAACACCCATTCGCCGAGCTGGTTGATCAGGCCGGTCTCTTCCGCAACCGGGATGAATTCCGCGGGCGAGATCATGCCGCGGTTGGGGTGACGCCAGCGCAGCAGCGCTTCGCAGCCGGTGACCCTGTTGTCCGCAAGGCTGACCAGCGGCTGATAGTGCAGCTCGAAGCCGCCACTCGCGATCGCCTCGCGCAGATCCAGCTCCAGGGTGCGCAGCGCCTTCACACGCGCTTCCATGGCCGGCTCGAAGAAGCGATAGGTCCGGCGTCCATCGGCCTTGGCCTCATACATCGCCAGATCCGCGTTCCTCAGCAGTTGATCGAGATCGGCGCCGTGCTGCGGAGCCAGCGCAATGCCGATACTGGCATCGCTGCTGAGCAGGTGACCGAGACATTCAAAAGGCTCGCGGATCGCCTGGTAGATCCGCGCCACCAGGTTCGCGGTATCCGCGGATCGCTCCACCCCGGTCTGAATGATCGCAAATTCGTCGCCGCCGAGCCTGGCAACGAAATCGGTTTCCTTGAGGACAGCGCGCAGGCGACCGGCCAGGATCTTCAACAGCTCATCGCCGACCGGGTGTCCGAGCGAGTCGTTGACGTTCTTGAACTCATCGATGTCGATGTAGAGCACCGCCAATTGCTCGCCGGGCGGAAGCATCTCGAGCGCGGAATCGAGTTGTTCGCGAAACAGCACCCGGTTCGGCAAGTCGGTCAATGCGTCGTGGTGCGCCATGTGTGCGATGCGCTGGTCAAACTGCTTGCGCTCGGTGATGTCCTCGTGCGTGGCCACCCACCCGCCATTTTCCATCGGCCGGGCCACGATGTGGATTGAACGACCATCCGCGGTCTCCGCGGTGAAATGGAAAGCTCTTCCAAGGTCCATATCGCGCATGAGGGCTGCACGATACTCGGCGATGTCGCCTGTAAACGAGCCAGTCTGTTTGCGATGCGCCATCAGATCGCGAAAGCTGCAACCCGGCTTCACCAGGTCCGGCGACAGCCCATACATCTCGATGTAGCGCTGATTGCAGACGACGATCCGCTCCGATGCATCGATCATCAAGAGGCCCTGCGTCATGTTGCTGGCGGCGACGTCGAGCCGCTGCCGTTCCAGCGCCTGTCTCCGGCTGGTCAATCGATGATCGCGCGACAAGCGTCGAACGATCAGAAACAGGATGAGGACGATCACGCCCGCGAAAAGGCCGGCCGCGCCGATCATGAACCTGGTTTGCTCGCGCCAATTGGCGAGCGCGGCCGATACCGTGGTGTTGGCGGTGACGATCATCGGGAAGCGGCTCAGGCTTCGGACGGCAACCAGCCGGTTCTGGCCGTCGACCGGACTAAGCACCCTCATGGTGCCATGGTCTGCCGTCGACAGCACGCCCTGGAACATCGGGCCGGTCTTGAAATTGCGTCCGATCATCTCTTCGACATGGGGATAACGCGCCAGCAGCGTGCCGTCACGATTGGACATTGTAATCGCGGTGCCCTCTCCGAGCGCCGCCGATGTGAAGAAATTCTCGAACTGGGCGAGCTCGATGCCTCCCAAGACCACGCCGAGGAACTCGCCCTTCGGCCCGGTCAGGCTTCGGGCGAGAACCGTTGTCCAGGCGCCGGTGATGCGATTAAAGACGGGCTCGCTCAACGTCGTTGTCAATTGCGGGGCCGCCTTGAGCGCCTTGAAATAGGCCCGGTCGGCGATGGTGACTGCGGGGACGGGCCAGGCGTTTGCCGAGTTGATCAGCTTTCCATCCGAGTCGGCCAGATTGAGGTTGCCGACCTGAGGCAACGCCTCGATCTTGGTCTTGAGCATCAGGTGCACGTCGTAGCCGGACATCCCGCGCTCAAAGCCGTCGCGCGAAGTGATTCCGGCCGATCGTATCTGCTCGACCGTGGTTGTTTGAACCAGCTCGAGCTGTTGGAGCTGCTGATCGAAATGCCGGGCCAGCAGCAATACGGTGTTTTCCAGCTCGCGTTCGCGATTGGTCAGCGCCCGTTCGCGGAAATTGCCGATCGTGATGGCGGTCCCGGTCGCGATCGCTGCGACGAGCAGCATGCCGCAAACGATCAGCCAGCGGATCGAGAGCGATCGTCGAACAGGGGATTCAAGATCGGGCAGCTCGATACTGCGATCCTCCGCACGCTCGCGACCACTGCCGCCGGAAAATAAAGTCCTCATTGCGCCCCCGCTCCGGCCACGGTTGCACGTCGGAATGGAAGCGGCGTTAGGAATAGCGGTTAGCGAACGCTTAACTGACGCGCCCGTAGATTTACCGGTCCACGCAAGGCGTTGATTGCAAAGGACAAGCAGACTGCTAGTTCGGCACCGCTGCCTTGGGAGATGACGGCACGCCGGCATTGACGGTGACGCCGCGCAGGAGGTTGTAGGCCGCGGCCAGCGCCTTGTCGTCCTTCTCTGCCGGCGGAACGTAGGACTGCGAGCCGGCCTGCTCTGCGCCTTCGGCGGAGAGGTGGCCGTGCATCGAGGCTTCTCCCTTGAGTTCCGCGCGGCCCTTCAACTCGTCGGGCACGTCCTGCAACACTTCGATGTCGGGTTTGATGCCCTGGGCCTGGATCGAGTGGCCGGACGGCGTAAAATAACGCGCGGTCGTGAGCGCCAATGCGCCATTGCCGGTACCGAGCGGGATAATCGTCTGTACCGAGCCCTTGCCGAACGAGCGGGTCCCGATCAGGGTCGCGCGCTTGTGATCGTGCAACGCGCCGGCCACGATCTCGGATGCGGATGCCGATCCGCCGTTGATCAGGACGACGAGCGGTTTGCCCTTGATGAGATCCCCGGTTCGCGCGCTGAAACGTTGGGTCTCCTCGGCGGTGCGGCCCCGCGTCGAGACGATCTCGCCTCGCGCCATGAACGTGCCGGACACCGAAACCGCCTGATCGAGCAGTCCGCCCGGATTGTTGCGCAAGTCGACGACGTAGCCCGCCAGCTTTTCCGGCGGGATCTGCTTCGATATCTCGGCGATCGCTTTTCTCAGTCCGTCGGTGGTCTGTTCGTTGAATGCGGTGATCCTGACATAGCCGATCTCGCCGCCTTCGGCGTGGAAGCTGACCGGACGCACGCGAATGATTTCGCGCACGATCGAAATGTCGATGGGTTTGTCGACACCCTTGCGGACGATCTTGAGCTGGGTCTTGGTGTCGGTCGGCCCCTTCATCTTGCCGACCGCCTCCTCCAGGCTGAGCCCCTGGACCGCTTCGTCATTGATATGGGTGATCAGGTCGCCCGACAGGATGCCGGCCCTGGCGGCGGGCGTGTCATCCATCGGCGCAACTACCTTGACGAGGCCGTCCTCCATCGTCACCTCGATGCCCAGCCCGCCGAACTCGCCGCTGGTCGTCTCCTGCATGTCGCGCCAGGCCTTCTCATTCATGTACCGCGAGTGAGGGTCCAGCGCCGCAATCATGCCATTGATCGAGGACTCGATAAGCTTGGCGTCGTCGGGCTTTTCAACATAATTGGTCCTGATCCGCTCAAACACGTCGCCGAACAGATTGAGCTGCGAATAGGTGTCGCCCCCGGCGGCAGCCCTGGCAGCCGCAACCCATTGCGCGCCCTGAGGTCCGGTGACCAGAAAGGTCAGGCATGCACCGGTTGCCGCGCCGAGGAAAAAGAGGGAGTTCTTGCGCATTGTTCGCGAACCTTCCTGCTGTCAGTTGCTGCCGCCCGCCATGGGCAGGATAAATCGGTGTCTTACGCGGTGCCCGACTCGACCCATAAACTCACGCTGCCTTTCGGATGTCATCGAGGCCGTTCTGCCGCGTCGAGCGCTGGCTGCCGAAACCGCGCCTGCCGCGGATGCCCAGCCAATAGCCCAATTGCGGCGGAACGTTGCGGAACGGACCGTCGCCGCCGGGTTTCGGCGCGGCATCCATCAGCCGGTTCTCGACGCCCGGGGTAGTCAGCGCTGAAAACAGCAACGTCTCAGACATCTTGTCATTTCCCCGTTTGCGTCGGACCCCGTTATCCCGGGATAACCCCGTTATCCCGGCTTCGCGCCGGGCGGTCCTCTGGAGTGAGACGATATACGTGGTCCGCGACGCCGGCAAAGCCAGAAATCGCTCGTTTGCTGTCCAATTTGTAATCGGCCCGAGCCGAACTGGATGTCGCCCCGCAGCGAACGATGATCGCCGCCCGTGGCTTGCGCGAAACGGAGATGACGGCTTTCGATCATCGGCTCCCGCGCTAAACACAATGTTAACTTGCGGCGAGCGTCGTCCATACCGCCGGTTTTGACATGGCCATTTCTCCGCTTCGGCAGGCCGGGAATTCGTTGCTCGGGTCCCGCTGATACCAGCCATACCGATTTTTGCGATGGCGCAGAAGCTCCGGAAGCGATACGCGAAAGGCCAAGCCCAACAAGAACCCCACGCGTTTTCCGGGAGAGGATACTATGAACGAAGCGACCCGCATCCGGCCGGCGACGGCTGGCGAACTCGGCGCAAGCGGCGAGGAATTCCAGAACCTTCACGAGTTCGTGCGGAAAGCCCGCGGCAACCTGGACCAGAACGCCTGGGACTACATTGTCGGCGCCGCCGAGACCGAGACCACGATGCGCCGCAACCGCATGGCGCTGGACGAGATCGCGTTCCGGCCGCGGGTGCTGCGCAATGTCGCCAGGGTCGATGCGTCGGTCACATCGTTCGGCCGCAAATTGCGCCTGCCGGTGATGCTGGCGCCGGTCGGCGCGCTCGAGCTGTTCGATCCCGGCGCCGCCGCTTCGGTCGCGCGTGGCACGGGCGCCTTCGGCGCCGCCCACATGCTGAGCTCCGTGACCGAGCCCGGCCTGGAGAAAGTCGCCGAGGCGGCGCCCGACGCGTTGCGCATCTACCAGCTCTATGTCCGCGGCGACGACGCCTTTGTCGAGGACTGCGTCAGTCGCGCGATCGCCAACAAATATGCCGCGTTCTGCCTGACCGTCGACACCGCGCATTACAGCCGGCGCGAGCGCGACATCGCCAAGCGTTACGTCCGCGCCAGCCGGCTGCGTGCCACCGGTGGCGACTTCCAGAAGGGGCTGGAATGGCGCACGGTAAAACTGATCAAGGACAAGTATAAGATCCCGCTGGTCATCAAGGGCATCGCGACCGCGGAAGATGCCGCGATCGCGCTCGATCATGGGGTGGACTGGATCTACGTCTCAAACCACGGCGGACGCCAGCTCGATCATGGCCGTGGCTCGATGCAGGTGCTGCCGGAGATCGTGGCCGCCGTCGCCGGCCGCGCCAGGATCATGGTCGACGGCTCGTTCTGCCGCGGTACCGATATCGTGAAGGCGATCGCGTCAGGCGCCGATCTCGTCGGCATCGGCCGCCTGCAATGCTGGGCGCTTGCGGCTGCCGGCGAAGCCGGAGTCCTGCGGATGCTGGAGCTGCTCGAAGACGAAGTAATCCGGTGCCTCGGCCTGCTCGGCGTCAGGGATTTCGCGGAACTCGACAAATCCTATCTGCACACGACTACGCCGACCAACCTGCCCCATGTATTCAGTGCGTTTCCACTGCTGGAGATCGAGCCGTATCGCTATTGACGGCGCCGCTGGGCGCGATCGGGGCCTCATGACAGGAGGACTGACAGGAAGACAAGCGGCGCCGAATCTTTGTGGCGACTGTGCGAAATTGAACATCCGGTCCGGAATTGAACGGCTATTTGTGTCGGCGTGGGACGAAACGCCAACGGAGGATAGTCATGAGCGATAACGTGACACTGTTTCCGAATCTCTTGCAGCCGGCTGTGGCTTTGAAGACCTATGCGCCTCTGAGCATCAAGTTCTGGGAAAACCAGGGAAGCACGCTTGAAGGCATGAAAGAATTTACCGATGGCTGGTTCGCCCGGCGTCACAAGACCACGCAGGCGGGGATTGAAGCCGTCAAGCGCATGGGGGACGCCGCCACGCACTTCGATATCCTCCGCGAATATCAGACCTGGCTCACCGGAGCGATTGAAGCGCTCGCGGAGGATGGCAAGGCCTGTCAGCAACAACTGCTGAGGACCGGGTTTCAGTTAAACCCGAAGCCGGAAACGCGCCAAGCCGACGAGCGTCGGACCGGCTAATCGCTCTGTCATAAAGCCACAATCGACGTCCCCACCACCCCCTCGTCAGCGCGGCAACGCGCTGACAGCCCTGTCGTGTGGACGACGACGCGCGCGTTCTGGCAGCGGTCTCGAGCCTTGCGGGCTGTTGGATAGCCGGCCATGGCCCGGAGACGGGCGCGCCCGCGCGGGTACCGCTCGCCGATCGCGCCTGCACGCGAGCGAATGCTCTCTACTCCTGGTCAGATTCGACGAGGCCGATGCGCCGGCACGACCGGCCGGTTCATATCTCTGCATTTCGGATCTGACTCGAATCTGCAAATTGGATCAAACGGACATCGCCACACCGTTGCTCCCCTGCCCCGATTTTCGTACACAATCCCAATGACCCGCCCCCTGCTCTCCCCCGGCTCAGCCGACGCGCTGTTGTTCGATCTCGGCCGCGTCGTGCTCGATATCGATTTCAACAAGACGCTGGCCTGCTGGGCCGGTCATGCCGGCTGCGAACCCGATGACATCGTTGCACGCTTTGTCCGCGACGAGGCCTACAAGCATCATGAGATCGGCAAGATCGGCGATGATGAGTATTTTGCAAGCCTGCGGGCGTCGCTCGGGATCAACGCCTCGAACGAACAAATTCTCGAAGGCTGGAACGCCATCTTTGTCGGCGAGATGCCGGGCATGTCGCAGCTGCTGGCGCGGGCATCGCAGCGCCTGCCGCTCTACGCCTTCTCCAATACCAACAGCGCCCATGTCGAACATTTCTCGCAAGCCTATGCCGATGTGCTCAGCCATTTCCGCGAAATGTTCCTGTCGTCCGCGATCGGGCTCCGGAAACCCGATGCGGCGGCGTATGATCATGTGGTGAAAGCCATCGGCGTACCGGCCGCCCGTATCGTGTTCTTTGACGATCTCGCCGAGAATATCGAAGGCGCGCGGGCGCGGGGCTTGACCGCCGTTCACGTGACGTCACCTGATGATGTGGCCCACGCGCTGGCAGCACTCGGAATCTAGACGTTTTGGCTTTAGGAGTTCTCCCTTGGCACTGATGCCGGTTACCGAGGCGCTGTCGGCGGTTCTCGCGGGCGCCGAGCCGCTGCCCGAGGAGATGATCGCGCTCGATGCGGCGCATCACCGCGTGCTGGCGCGGGACGTCGCGGCAAGGCGCACCCAGCCGCCGCAGGCGATGTCGGCGATGGACGGCTATGCGGTGCGCGCGGCCGACGCGTCGAACGTTGCGGCGCGGCTCAAGGTGATCGGCGAGGTCGCGGCGGGCCGCCCGTTCGACAAGACCGTTGGCGCCGGCGAGGCGGTGCGGATTTTTACCGGCGGCGTGATCCCCGAAGGTGCCGACGCCGTCATCATCCAGGAAGACACCGTAGCCGAGGGGGGCGGCATCACCATCACCGAAGCCGCGGTCGGCGGACGGCATATCCGCCCCGCCGGCATCGACTTTCGCCAAGGCGATGTGCTGCTGGCGCGCGGAATACGCCTCACCGACCGCGATCTGTCGCTGGCCGCCGGCATGAACTATCCCGAACTCGCGGTGCGCCGCCGGCCCAGGGTCGCGATCCTCGCCACCGGCGACGAACTGGTGATGCCGGGCTCGACCCCCGGCCCCGGGCAGATCGTCTATTCCAACGGCTACGCGCTGCGGGCGCTGGCCCGCGCCGAAGGTGCCGAGACCATCGATCTCGGCATTGCCGCCGACACCGTCGAGGCCACCACGCAGGGCATCCGCCGCGCCCGCGACTCAGGCGCCGACATCCTCGTCACGACCGGTGGCGCCTCGGTCGGCGACCACGACCTCGTCAAGCAATCGCTGGAAGCCGAGGGCGTCACCATGGCGTTCTGGCGGATCGCGATGCGCCCGGGCAAGCCGATGATGCATGGACGGCTGGGCGCGATGCAGGTGATCGGCCTGCCCGGCAATCCCGTATCGTCCTACGTCTGCGGATTCCTGTTCCTGGTCCCGCTGATTCGTAAGCTTTCGGGCCGCAGCGTCATCCACCACACAAGCGAAACGGCGCTGCTCGGACGCAGCGTCGCCGCCAACGATTTGCGCGCAGACTATCTGCGCGCCGGCCTCGAACTGCGCGGCGACGGCGTCCTGATCGCCACGCCGGTCGACCTCCAGGACTCTTCGTTGTTGGGAAATCTCGCTGCGGCACGGGCGCTTGTGATCCGTGCGCCGTTCGCCCCAGCCGCCGCCGCGGGATTGCCCTGCGTACTGTTTCGGCTTCCGGACTGATCCCCATGTTAGGCGGCGCATTGGCGAAAGTGATTTCGTTGACGCAAAATTAAGTGGTTGCGGAACACATATGGAACATATAGGGTCCGTTCATGATTTGTTTCGAGTATCAGACGCTTGGAATTGGGAATAGCTAACTCCCGCGTCTCGGAATCGAACGACGTCAAACCTGGGGATTGGTCGAGATGCTCACGCGCAAACAATACGAACTCCTGCGATTCATCAGCGAGCGCCTGAAGGAATCCGGCGTTCCGCCCTCCTTCGACGAGATGAAGGATGCGCTGGATTTGCGTTCGAAGTCCGGGATCCATCGCCTCATCACAGCCCTTGAAGAGCGCGGCTTCATTCGCCGCCTTCCCAATCGCGCCCGCGCCATCGAGGTCATCAAGCTGCCCGAGCTTTCGGCCGGCAGTAGCGGCAACGGCCGCCGCGGCTTTACGCCCAGTGTCATCGAAGGCACGCTCGGCAGGGTCCGCAGCAGCTCCAGCATCGGCTCCGACGATGATGGCAACCGTCCGGTTGCCGTGCCGGTCATGGGTCGCATCGCCGCCGGCACACCGATTGAGGCGTTGCAGACCCGCAGTCACACCATCAGCGTGCCACCGGACATGCTCGGTTCCGGAGAGCACTACGCGCTTGAGGTGCGCGGCGATTCCATGGTGGATGCCGGGATTCTCGACGGCGACATGGCGCTGATCCAGCGCAACGAGACCGCCGAGACCGGCGACATCGTGGTGGCGCTGATCGACGAAGAGGAAGCCACGCTCAAGCGCTTCCGCCGCCGCGGCGCCTCGATCGCGCTGGAACCCGCCAACACCTCCTATGAAGTCCGCATCCTGCCGCCGAACCGGGTCAAGATTCAGGGCAAGCTGATCGGGCTTTACCGGAAGTATTGAGCGGGCATGATCCCGGCGGCCCGATGACAGGCTCCCGGTATTCCGCAACGTTCGTGGGAATCGTGGCGCGGGCGTTTACTGGACCGCCCCGCTTTCGCGCAGGGTGGCGACGGCAAATTTTATAGAAGTTCAGCGAGAGCGACGCCGGCGACAGGCGGTGCTCGCAAATTCAGCGCCTTGCCCACTGATCCGCCGGCTGATGCGCCTTCCAACGGCACGCATCCCTGCCCCGCGTCGGTCCAGCCTCTTAAAACATATTTGTGATCAGCCTCGTCGGCCGGAGCCGCACATTTGCCCACAACCGGGCAAAGGCTCACGTGCTACTGTCCACTCTGATAGAGGCCTGCGCCTCTAGGCGGCGCCGGTCTGCTATCTCGAACGAGGAGCAAGCCGATGTGTGACTATAGTCTGCACGCTGTAGCAACGCGTCCCGCCCAGGTTGGCGAGACGCTCATCTCGACGACATTCCGCGGAACTTCGACTCGTGGTTTCGCCTCGGAAAATGCGCCCGCGGTGGCGGTCTGCATGCTTCCCGGGACCGAACTGGCGTTCGCCGAAAACGTCCGATACGACAATCGATGGATCTGGACAAAAACAGTCAATTTCCGGGTTGGGAAATTCGGCGAGATCGAACCGGATGTTCCGCATCGTCACCATGATGCGATCGAATTTCCAGATGGAAGCCATGTGCTGGTGACGCAGCTCTGCGAAGGGCAACGCGTGACCGTCCTGCAATTGCCGGTGTTTGATCGGGCTGCGGAGCATGCGCAGTCCAGTGCCGGCGCCAACGCAACGCCGCGCGTCTCCGTTGATTAAAACATTCGTTTGGACCCCCGCCGGCTGCGCCCGGCGGGGCGGCAGCGAGCAGCGTCAATGAGTATTGGCCCGCATCGAACCACAGGCGACGGCGCTACGGGTCATCGCGACGACGCGCGAGCCAAAGAGCTCAATAATCTGAGGCTGGCGCTGGCGACATTTGCCTTGCAGCTCGACGCCTTCGAAATGCGGACGCGCAAACAACCGTTCAGGACCGGCACGACGGCTGGAATGCCGATTTGGCCGCCCGATGTCGGTTACAGACTTCAGAGGGAAAACTTACTGACTTCAGATGGAAAAAATGATTGGTCGATAAAGTCACATGGCAACAAGCCGGCCGAGTGACCGAACCGGGCCGATACATGTTCCGGTTCGGTTGGCTCACGGTTACCGCGGAGGATCTGGCGGTCTGGGAGAAGCTCCCGAATGCGGCGTTTTCGCTGGTCCGGACGACGGCGTGGACGGACGCCGCAGGAGAGTTTCGGCTGGGCACGTTCGAACTGGGGGAGGATCTCTCGTTCGGTGAGAAGTGAAGCATTTTCGGGAAATATCGGTTCGACATCGCGTCCATCCGCCTGCTGCGGGCAGGCTTCCGGCTGGCGTCGCTCTGCCGAGAGAGCGCTTGGCGCGCGCGCCGCGAAACGGTAACGTCGGCGCCGCACCGAAGGCGGACGGAATCACCACGGGTCGAAACGATTGCGCTGGTGTAGCGTTGGCTTGGCTCGGTGCCTTTTTTTGAAGGATCGACGATGAAAAAGGCAGCTACGATTTTGGCTTCGGTTGCCGTGCTTGCGGTCACCGCGCTTGCGGTCCCCGGTTCGGCCGAGGCGCGCACCCACCGGCATTGGCATCACTACTATAGCTACGCGCTGTACTACGACTACGATCATGGCAACACGCTATCGCCC
>Ga0209839_10001555_pt1 | contig 11679 bp, 12 predicted proteins | sample OrgsoiDNA2013050_FD_185800 | JGI IMG/M metagenome (GOLD analysis project Ga0209839, IMG submission 185800) | Permafrost soil microbial communities from the Arctic, to analyse light accelerated degradation of dissolved organic matter (DOM) -... | ecosystem: Environmental > Terrestrial > Soil >... | reverse complement strand
GTGCTGACGGCCGTCGTGGCGGCGATCATGGTTGGGGTCAGCACCGCCGTCGGCGGATCGCGCGGGCTGATCGGGAGCCTGCTCGGTGTCGCCCTCGTGACGCTCTTCTTCGGGATCGACGTCCTGGTCATCGGCCGCGTCGCGCGTATCAGCCCGCAGGCGATGATGATGGCCGCGATCGGCCTGTACCTGTTCAAGATCCTCGCTCTCGCCGTCGTCATGAGCCAGCTCATAGGCACGACCGCCTTCGACACGAAACTCTTCGGCTTCACCGCCATCGTCTGTGTCCTCGCGTGGTGCGCCGCCCAGGTCATTGCGTCAATCAAATTCAAGACGCTCTACGTGGAACCGGACGGGGAGCGGTGAGGCATGACGCAGCCCTTTCTTCCCCCGTCGCCGGCGCAGCAGGTCCTGACCGGCGCGCTGCCCGAGCGCGAGCCCCCGGCCGGAGAGATGCCTGACCAGCAGCTTCTGCAGGAGCCGCCGGCGCGCCCCGCGACCAGGCTGCGCCGGCCAGTTAAGTTCGGCGGGCGCCGGGCGGCGGCCGCCGCGGCCGGGCAAGATTTCCCGTTGCCGCCCCGCGGCGCGGGCTATACGGTCCTCAGCTACCTGATCGCGGGCATCGTCGTTTACGGCGGGATCGGCTGGCTGGTCGGGCGCGCCGTGCATTCGGCGGCGCTCTTCCCGATAGGGATGCTGACCGGCCTGGTGCTCTCCATCGGCCTGGTCATTCACCGATACGGCAGGTCATGATCAACAAATACCCGGAAGACGTGACAGGCGCCGCGGAAATCCGCGGTGACCTGCGAGAGGAGCTGACCCGGTGAACAGTGACATTCAGCTGGCCGCGGCCAGCGGCGGCGGATGCCACATCTTCTCCGGCTGCGGTTTTCCCGCCCCTGGCCTCCAGGACTTCGACTTCAAGCCCCTATTCAGCATTGGCTCCTTCCACTTCACGAAGCCGATCCTGCTGGCTCTCATCTGCGCGGCGGCCGTGATCGTGTTCTTCTGGGCCGCGTTCCGGAAGCCAAAGATCGTTCCCCGGGGCATGCAGAATCTCGGCGAGGTCGCCCTGTTCGGGGTGCGCGACCAGATCCTGCGCCCGTCGCTCGGGAAGAAGGGTGACTCGTACCTACCGTTCCTGACGTCGATGTTTTTCTTCATCTACTTCATGAACGTGCTGGAGATCATCCCATTCGCGCAGTTTCCGGTGCCGTCCCGAGTCGGTTTTGCCTGGTCCCTCGCCCTGATCGTCTACGTGACCTATCTCTACATCGGTATCAAGAACCAGGGCCTGGGCGGCTACTTCAAGAACATGATCCCGCACGATGTGCCCTGGTGGATCTACCCGATCCTGGTCCCGATCGAATTTGCGCGTTACATCTTCATTCAGCCCTTCACGCTGGGCATCCGGTTGTTCGCCAACATGTTCGCCGGGCACCTGCTGCTGCTGATCTTCACGCTCGCCACCTGGTACCTGGCCAGCCTCAGCATCGGGCTGCTGTTCGCCGCCACCTCGTTCGTGATGGTGCTGGGCGTCACCCTGCTCGAGGCCTTGATCCAGTTGCTCCAGGCCTTCATCTTCACCACGCTTACCGCGACCTATATCGCGGACTCGCTGGAGGCGGGCCATTAACCCGCCAGCCCCTACCCGGCGGATACATTTCGCCGGGTACCGACGCAAAGGAAACGAATAGATGCTTGACCTCGCTACACAAGCGCTCGCCGCGGGGACTACCACTGGTGTCACGGGCAGCCTCAAAGTGTTCGGCGCCGTCGCTTACGGCCTCGCCGCCATCGGCCCGGGTGTGGGCATCGGCTTGATCTTCGGCCACGCCATTGAGGCGATGGCCCGTCAGCCGGAGGCCACGGGCCGGATCACGCAGTACATGTGGATCGGGTTTGCACTTGCCGAGGCCCTGGCGCTGATCGGCCTCGTGGTCCCGTTCATCTTCGGTGGCTGACGGAGCGGCAGTGAAATCCGCGACAGGAAGGGCGGTCCGGTGATGACGAACCTGGCGCAAGCGGCGGCGTCGCAGAACCCGATCGTCCCGACTTGGCCAGAGCTCATCATCGGGGCGGTCGCATTCCTCATCGTCTTTGGCGTGCTCGGCAAGTTGCTGCTCCCGCGGGCGCAGGTGATGCTACGGGAGCGGACCGAGCAGATCGAGGGCGGCCTGGAGCGCGCCGAGGAGACCCAGGCCGAGGCCCAGCGGGCACTCGAGCAGTACCGGCAGCAGCTCGCCGAGGCCCGGCACGAAGCCGCCCGCCTCCGCGAGGAGGCCAGGGAGCAGGGCGCCCAGATCATCGCCGAGATGCGTGAGGAGGCCCAGGCCGAGGCGCGGCGTCTCACCGAGGCCGCGAACGCGCAGATCGAGGCGGAGCGCCAGCACGCGCTGGCCTCGCTGCGTACCGAAGTCGGCGCGATGGCCACCGACCTGGCCGGGCGGATCGTGGGCGAATCGCTCCAGGACGAGGCCCGGCAGAGCCGGGTCGTGGACCGGTTCCTCGACGACCTCGATCAGCACGGCGGAATCGGGGCGAGGGCGGCCCGGTGAAGAGCTTCCCAGGCCGGGTAGGCCAAGCACGGGAGGAACGCTGATGCGCGGCGTAAGCAGGATGTCCTTCGCGGAGCTGAGGGATCGGCTTCCGGAGGTACTGGCCGAGGCCGGCCGCAGCACGAGTCCCCGGCCGGGTTCGGCGTCCGCGGACACCACCGCCACGGCCGTCTCCAGGCCAGGGAGCACCGGCGCGGGGGGAGCCGGCGCGGGGGGAGCCGGCGCGGCGCGCACCGGCGCGGCCGGACCCGGGACGGGGACGTCGCTGGCCGCCACGGTCGGCGACGAGCTGTTCGCCGTGCTGCATCTGCTGGACAGTGAGCACGGGCTGCGGCGCGCCCTGGCCGACCCGTCCAAGCCCGCCGACGAGAAGGGCGCGATCATGGTCGCCCTGCTGCACGGCAAGGTCACCCCGGCGACCGAAGAGCTCGTCGCCGCCACGGTCCGCGCCCAGTGGGCCGGCCCTGCGGACATGACCGACGCGCTGGAGCAGCTCGCGGTGGAGACGTTCGCCATCGCCGCTGAGGAGAGCGGCCAGCTCGATGACCTGGAGGACGAGCTCTTCCGGTTCAACCGGGTGGTGGCGAGCGAGCCGGAGCTCCGTGCGGCGCTGACTGAGCCGGCGCTGCCCACCGCGGGCAAGCAGGGCCTGATCAACGCGCTGCTCGCAGACAAGGTGACGCCGGTCGCACTGCGGCTGATCACCGAGGTGTCGCTGCACCCGCGGGGCCGGCCGCTGGTGGTCAGCCTGGACATGTGCACGCGTATCGCCGCTGAGCGCCGCCAGCGCCTGATCGCCGTGGTGCGCACGGCCACCAACCTGTCCGCCGAGCAGCGCCGCAAGCTGGCTGATGCGCTGGCCGGCATCTACGGTCATGAGGTGTACGTCAACATCGTGATCGACCCCAAGGTCATGGGTGGCATGACCATCCAGGTCGGTGATGAGCTGATCGACGCGAGCGTGGCGTCCCGCCTGGCGGCGGTGCGCCGCAAGCTGGCCGGCTGAGTCATGCCCGGCCCGTATCCGGCTACTGGCGCCTGCTGGCCAGCATCCCGGCCAACCGATACCCGACGCACAGGAAAGACACGAGGAAGATGGCGGAGCTGACAATCCGGCCGGAAGAGATCCGGGACGCCCTGGCGCAGTTCGTCGAAGAGTACGAACCGGAATCGGCCTCCCTGGAGGAGGTCGGCACGGTCACCGAATGCGGCGACGGCATCGCCCGGGTCGAGGGACTGCCCTCGGCCATGGCCAACGAGCTACTGGAGTTCGAGGACGGCACCCGCGGTCTCGCGCTCAACCTGGACATACGCGAGATCGGCGTCGTCATCCTGGGTGACTTCAGCAAGATCGAGGAGGGCCAGCAGGTCCGCCGGACGGGCGAGATCCTCTCGGTGCCGGTCGGCGACAGCTTCCTGGGCCGGGTCGTGGACCCGCTGGGCAACCCCCTTGACGGCAAGGGCGAGATCGGCGATACCGACCTGCGCCCGCTGGAGACGCAGGCGCCGTCGGTCGTGCAGCGCCAGTCGGTCAACCAGCCGCTGCAGACCGGCATCAAGGCCATCGACGCCATGACCGCGATCGGCCGGGGCCAGCGGGAGCTGATCATCGGCGACCGGCAGACGGGCAAGACGGCCATCTGCATCGACACGATCATCAACCAGCGCGCGAACTGGGAGTCCGGCGACCCCGAACGCCAGGTCCGGTGCATCTACGTGGCCATCGGCCAGCGCGGCTCCAATATCGCCTCGATCCGCCAGTCACTGGAGGAGGCGGACGCGATGCAGTACACCACGATCGTGGCGTCCCCGGCCTCGGACCCGTCGGGTTTCAAGTACATCGCGCCCTACACCGGGTCCGCGATCGGCCAGCACTGGATGTACGAGGGCAAGCACGCCCTGATCGTGTTCGATGACCTGTCCAAGCAGGCCGAGGCCTACCGGGCCATTTCGCTGCTGCTGCGCCGCCCGCCGGGCCGCGAGGCCTACCCCGGCGACGTCTTCTACCTGCACTCCCGGCTGCTGGAGCGCTGCGCGAAGCTGTCCGACGACCTCGGCGGTGGCTCGCTGACCGGGCTACCGATCGTCGAGACCAAGGGCAACGACATCTCGGCCTACATCCCGACGAACGTCATCTCGATCACCGACGGCCAGATCTTCCTGGAGACGGAGCTGTTCAACTCCGGTGTCCGCCCGGCCATCAACGTCGGCCGGTCGGTGTCCCGGGTCGGCAGTGCCGCGCAGGTCCGGGCCATGAAGAAGGTCGCGGGCACGCTGCGGCTGGCGCTGTCGCAGTACCGCGACCTGGAGTCGTTCGCGGCCTTCGCCTCCGACCTGGACGCCGCGTCCCGGGCCCAGCTGGACCGCGGCGGGCGGCTGGTGGAGCTGCTCAAGCAGCCGCAGTACGACCCGTTCCCGATGGAGCAGGAGGTCGTCTCGATCTGGGCCGGCACCAACGGCTTTCTCGACGACGTGCCGGTGGACGACGTGTCGCGCTTCGAGTCGGAGTTCCTCGACAGCCTCAAGCGCAACAACGCCGGCATCCTGGACTCGATCCGGGAGACCAGGGACCTGACCGACGACACCGCCGCCGCGCTCAAGGACGCGATCGAGCAGTTCCGCCACACGTTCGAGAAGAGCAACGGCGAGCTGCTGGTGACCGAGGAGGACGAGCCCGAGGCGATGGGCGAGGACGAGGCCGGCCACGAGAAGGTGACCCGCTACACCGGTTCGGACGGCGGCCAGGACGGGCAGCCCGGCGACGGCGCGGTCGACGCCAGCAGCCCGTCCGAGGGCGAGTCCGGCGCCAGCCGCTCGTCCGGCGGCGCGGCCGACGGGAACAGCAGTCCGTCCGCGGGTGCGTCCGACGTCAACGGCCCGTCCGGCGGCGCCTCCGCCGCCGCTCAGCCGGGCGGCGGTAACACACCCGGCGGTGAGCCGGGAAGCGGGGACTAGGTATGGCGGCCAGCCTTCGCGCCGTCCGGCAGCGGATCCGGGCGGTCCAGTCGATCGGCAAGATCACCCGCGCTCAGGAGCTCATCGCCTCCTCCCGGATCATCCGGGCCCAGCAGCGGATGCGCGATGCCGAGCCGTACGCCCGGGAGCTCACCCGGGCGGTCGAGGCCGTGGTCAGCCGGTCGCACAACATCGACCATCCGCTCACCACCGAGCCGGAGCACGTCAGCCGGGCCGCGGTGCTGGTCCTGACCAGCGACTCCGGCTTCTGCGGGGCGTTCAACTCGAACGTCCTGCGTGAGGAGCAGCGGCTGAACCGGATGCTGTCGGAGCGGGGTGTCGAGCCGGTTCCGTTCGTGGCGGGACGGAAAGGGACCGGCTGGCACCGGTCCCGCCAGATCGAGATGGCCCGCGAGTGGACCGGCTTTTCGGTGCGGCCGTCCGTCACCGATGCGACCGACATCACGAACGGCCTGCTCGAGGCGTTCGACACCAGGGCCGAGGACGGCGGTGTGGACGAGATTTACATCGTCCGCACCGAGTTCGTCTCGATGCTGACCCAGCGCGCGATCGTCCGGCGGCTGCTGCCGCTGGAGATCGAGGAGAGCACCGACGAGCCGTCCACCGGCCCGCTGCCGAATTACGAGTTCGAGCCGTCCACCGAGATCGTGCTGGACCGGCTGCTTCCGCAGTACGTGGAGGGCCGCATCTTCTACGCGCTGCTGGAGTCGGCCGCGTCGGAGCTCGCCTCGCGCCGCCGGGCCATGAAAGCGGCGACGGAGAACGCGAACGACCTCACCGAGCGGCTGACCCGTGAAGCGAACAACGCGCGGCAGGCCGAGATCACCCAGGAAATCAGCGAGATCGTGGGCGGCGCCAACGCGATGGCCGACGCCACCGCAGGAAGTGAGTGAGACATTATGACCGCGACCGTAGAGAACCCGGCGGAGAGCGCCGGCAGCACGGGGACGGGCCGGGTCGTACGGGTCATCGGCCCGGTCGTCGACGTGGAGTTTTCCGCCGACGAGATGCCGGAGATCTACAACGCGCTGCACGTCGACATCACCCTGGGCGATGACACCCAGCAGCTGACCCTTGAGGTCGAGCAGCACATCGGGGACGACGTCATTCGGGCCATCGCGCTGGAGCCGACCGACGGCCTGGTCCGCGGGGCCGAGGTCAGCGACACCGGCGGGCCGATCGACGTGCCGGTCGGCGAGGTGACCAAGGGGCACGTGTTCAACACCCTGGGCGAGAGCCTGGACGTCCCGACCGCCGAGCTGGACATCACCGAGCGCTGGCCCATCCACCGCGACCCGCCGCCGCTGGACCAGCTCGAGCCGCGCACCGAGATGTTCGTGACCGGCATCAAGGTGCTCGACCTGCTCACCCCGTACGTGCGCGGCGGCAAGATCGGCCTGTTCGGCGGCGCTGGCGTGGGCAAGACCGTGCTGATCCAGGAGATGATCCGCCGCGTGGCGCAGAACTTCGGCGGTGTCTCGGTCTTCGCCGGGGTCGGCGAGCGCACCCGCGAGGGCAACGACCTGTGGGTGGAGATGACCGAGTCCGGGGTCATCAACGACACCGCGCTGGTGTTCGGTCAGATGGACGAGCCGCCGGGCACCCGGCTGCGGGTGGCGCTGTCCGCGCTCACCATGGCCGAGTACTTCCGCGACGTCGAGAAGCAGGACGTGCTGCTGTTCATCGATAACATCTTCCGGTTCACCCAGGCCGGTTCCGAGGTGTCGACGCTGCTCGGCCGGATGCCGTCCGCGGTGGGCTACCAGCCGACCCTGGCCGACGAGATGGGCCAGCTGCAGGAGCGGATCACCTCCACCCGCGGTCACTCCATCACGTCCATGCAGGCGATCTACGTGCCCGCGGACGACATCACCGACCCCGCCCCGCACACCGTGTTTGCGCACCTGGACGCGACCACCACGCTGTCCCGCGCGATCACGGAGAAGGGCATCTACCCGGCGGTGGACCCGCTAGACTCCACGTCACGGATCCTGGACGCCCGGTATGTCGGCCAGGAGCACTACGACGTCGCCCGCTCGGTGCAGCAGATCCTGCAGCGCTATAACGAGCTGCAGGACATCATCGCCATCCTGGGCGTCGACGAGCTGGGCGAAGAGGACCAGGTCGTCGTGCGGCGGGCCCGGCGGATCGAGCGGTTCCTGTCCCAGCCGATGTACGTGGCGGAGCAGTTCACCGGCCAGCCGGGGGTCTTCACCCCGCTGGAAGACACGATCGCCTCGTTCAAGGCGATCGTCGAAGGCAAGTTCGACAACCTGCCGGAGCAGGCGTTCTACATGGTCGGCGGGATCGAGGACGTGGAGAAGAAGGCCAGGGAGATGGAGCAGTGACCTTGCACGTCGAGGTCGTCGTCGCGGACCACCGGCTGTGGGCCGGTGACGCCGGCATGGTCATTGCCAAGACGCTCGATGGTGACATTGGGCTGCTGACCGACCATCCGCCGGTGCTCGGCATCCTGGCCGAGGGCAGCGTGGTCCGCATTCTCGACCCCGAGGGCGGAGCCGGTGACGCCGCTGACGGCGGCGAGGTGACCGCCGCCGTCAGCGGCGGTTTCCTCTCGGTGGCTGACAACCGGGTATCGGTTCTGGCCGTTGACGCGCAGCTGGGCAGAGAGGTCGACACGTCGGCGGCCCGCTCCGAGCTGGAGTCCGCGCTGGGCGGTGCGGGCACACCGCCGGCGGGCGAGGAGCCGAGCGAAGCCAAGTACGCGAGGGCGCAGCTGCGAGCCGCGGGCGAACAGGCCTGACGAGGGCTGGGGGTGGCAGGCGCGCTGGCTCTTGACGTGGCCTGGCTCTTCGCCGCCTTCCTCCTCATCCTGGTCCTGATCGCCAGCGGTATCGCCACCCGCCGGTTCCTGCTCGAGCGCGGCGGCGGCACCGTGGACTGCGGCCTGCGGCGCACCCCGGGTGAGGGGTCCTGGCACCTCGGCCTCGCGGCCTACCAGGGTGACCGGCTGTGCTGGTACTACCAGTTCGGGGTGCTGCTGCGGCCCCGGCTGGAGCTGGAGCGCCGCACGCTGACCGTGGCCTCGCGGCGGGACGCCAGCCCCGCCGAGGACGCGAGCCTCGGTCCCGGGATGGTCGTGGTGGAGTGCGTCATCGGCGACGCGGATCCGGGCGGTACGGACCGCGTCGAGCTCGCCATGTCAGAGGCCGCGCTCACGGGTTTCCTGGCCTGGCTCGAGGCTGCCCCGCCTGGCTCCTATATGGACCAGATCGCCTGAACGATCCTTCCCCCCGGGTCCCCGCCTAACGCTCGCCGCCGGGCTTCCAGAGCACGTCACCGCGGTCCCCGGTGACCCAGCGCCCGAGGATGAACAGCAGGTCGGACAGCCGGTTCAGGTACCGCGCGGCCAGCGGGTTCACTGAGTCGCCGTGCTCGCTCACCGCCGCCCACGCGCTCCGCTCGGCCCGGCGCGTGACGGTCCGCGCCGTGTGCAGCAGGGCCGCAGCCGGGGTCCCACCGGGCAGCACGAAGCTGCGCAGCGCGGTCAGGTCCTCGTTGTAACGGTCGCACGCCTCTTCCAGGGCGTCGATGTAGCTCGCGTCGATTCGCAGCGGCGGGTAGGGGGGCGGCGCGTCGGTGATCGGGTTGGCCAGGTCCGCGCCTACGTCGAAGAGCTCGTTCTGAATCCGGGACAGCAGTTCGGTGACGTCCGGGGCCGGCTGGCCGATGGTGATGGCCACGCCGATCGCACAGTTGGCCTCCTCGACGTCGGCGTAGGCGACCAGCCGGGTGTCCGTCTTGTCCGTGCGGGTACCGTCCGCCAGCGCGGTGGTGCCGTCGTCTCCGGTGCGCGTGTAGATAAGTGAGAGCACAACGGGGTTGTCCCGGCGGTTACGTGACATGGTTCCACTCTATGTGCGGCCAGGCCGCATCGGCGGCTCGCCGGTGCGGCCAGGCCGCATCGGCGGCTCGCCGTCAGCGCTGGCCGTAACGTCCGTTATTACCCCCCTTCGCAATCAGGCGCTCGCCTCGCATGGGACAGTGAGTCACCACTGCTATCCAAAAAGTGATCAAAAACCGCAGGTCAAAGATTCCCATCTGATCAACAATCTGTCATAATCTAATGACGGAGGGTGACTTGACCGCGAAGAGCGCACCAGTCAGGGCGGCTTTTTGGTCATCACCCTCGGCAGGCCGGTCAGGTCCCTAACCCGGAAGACCGGCCGGTGACGGGCCGATGATTCTCGGGGGCTCATCGGGCCCTTCCCGGGGACCGCCCCCGGTCGGCTGCCGTCGGCCGGGGGCCCCCGGGTCTCCCGGTGGCTTCCGCCCACGAGCTTGTCCCTGGCCCGGCCCACCGGCCGCGGGCCGGTGGCCCTCGAGCCCTGGCCCGGCCGGTTACCCGGCTCAGACGGATACCCGGCTCAGGAATGGGCCTGCCTGCCCCGCCGCCCGTGCAGCAACGTGACGAGCTTGACCGTCCGCTTCAGGTCTGCGTCGGTCCGGCCGAACGATGTCAGGTTGACCGGGGGCTTCATCCACTGGCTGGTGATGGACTTGGCCCGGGTGAACTCCCGGAGCCCGTCCGCGCCGTGGATCCGCCCGAACCCGGACTCGCCCATCCCGCCGAATGGCAGCGCCGGCACCATGGCGAACGCGACCACCGAGTTGATCGCCGTCATCCCGCTGTGCAACTGGCGCGCGGCCGCTCTGGCCCGCCGGCGGCTGCCGGAGAAGATCGACGACCCGAGCCCGTACCGGCTGGCGTTGGCGAGCTGAATGCCTTCCTCCAGGTTCGCCACCCGCCGGACGGTGATCGTCGGGCCGAACGTCTCTTCCGTCACCACGACCGCGTCTTCCGGGACATCGGTCAGGATGACGGGCCGCACGTACGGCGCGTCGACGGCATCTTCGGCCCGGCCGGGCAGCGCGCGGCCGCCGCGTGCCACCGCGTCGGCCAGGTGGCGGCTGATCACGTCGATCTGGCCGGGCATGGTCATCGGGCCGTAGTCCGCGTCCTCGTCGCTGCCCGGGCGCAGCCGCGAGACCCGGTCGGCCAGCTTGGCCAGGAACGTCTCGTACACCGGATCGGCGACATACACGCGCTCGATGCCCACGCAGGTCTGGCCCGCGTTCGACAGCGCGCCCCAGGCGGCCGCGTCCGCCGCCGCGTTGAGGTCGGCGTCGGCGTCGACGATGAGCGCGTCCTTGCCGCCGCACTCGGCGATGACCGGAGTCAGGTTCGCCGCGGCAATGGCCATGACCTTGCGCGCAGTCGCGGCCGACCCGGTGAAGGCGATCTTGTCGACGGGACTCGCGGCCAGAGCGGCCCCGGTTTCGCCGCCCCCGGTGAGCAGCTGCAGGACAGGCTGCGGCGCGCCGCGGCCGGCGACCTCGTCGAACGAACGGACCAGCCATTCGCCCACCGCGGGGGTGAGCTCGCTGGGCTTGAAGATAACCGCGTTCCCGGCCGCGATCGCGTAGACGATGGAGCCCATGGGGGTGAACACCGGGTAGTTCCACGGCCCGATGACGCCGACCACGCCAAGCGGCTGGTACTCCACCGTCGCCGACTGGTTGAGCGCGACGATGCCGGGCAGCACCCGGCGCGGCCCGAGCACCTTCCGGGCGTGCCGGGCCGCCCAGTCGACGTGCAGGATGGCCAGCACGATCTCCAGCGTGGCATCGTCGGCCGGCTTGCCCGTCTCCACGTGCATCAGCTCGGCGAGCTCGTCCATGTGCCGGGTCAGGAAGGATTTCCAGTCCAGCAGCCGGTTCCGCCGTTCCGCCCAGCTGAGGCTGCCCCACCAGCGCGCCGCCTCCCGCGCCCGGCTGACCGCCACCTCGGCGTCCGCGCGACGGTAGAGGGGGAACGTCGCGATGGGCTGCCCGGTCGCCGGGTTCAGCGAGTCGAACGTCCTCCGGGCCGGCGCGGGGCCGGATCCCGGTTCCTGAGCCTGGGATGCTGTCATGGCCACCGTCCTCGCCCGCGGGCTGCGCGCCCGCGCATACGGCAATGTTCCCGCGGGCTGCATGCACCCGCACCGGAGTGTTAAGTAAATCACTGGGCCGATCCGCAAACTACCGCCCAGTAGCAAGAGCGCCGGCTCCTTGCCCGTCAGGGTGCCGGCCACCTGCCCGTCCGCCGCCGACCCGCGCCGACCCTGGAGAGACCGTTGCC
>Ga0209839_10001553_pt1 | contig 11692 bp, 9 predicted proteins | sample OrgsoiDNA2013050_FD_185800 | JGI IMG/M metagenome (GOLD analysis project Ga0209839, IMG submission 185800) | Permafrost soil microbial communities from the Arctic, to analyse light accelerated degradation of dissolved organic matter (DOM) -... | ecosystem: Environmental > Terrestrial > Soil >... | reverse complement strand
ACGGCGCGGCGGACGGCCTCCGGTTCCAGCAGCAGGCGCAGGTCGTAGACGGACCGCACCAGGTCGTCGTCGACGGCGCGCACGGCTGCGCCCTTGTACGGGCTCATCGTCACGAGCCCGGCACCGGCCAACGTCTTGAGTGCTTCGCGGACCGGTGTCTTGGAGACGCCGAGCATTCCGGCTAGATCCGTCTCGACCAGGCCCTGCCCGGGCCGCAGCTCCCCGGTCAGGATCGCATGCTTGATCGCGTCCAGCACCACCACGGTCCGGGACGGCATGGACCCGGCCACACCGGTCAAGAACCCGGCCCCGCCCGTCTGGCCCATGGACGGTCGCGTATCAGATCTCATATACGACCGACGCTAGGCCGGGTTTGACGCGTGTGTCAATGGCGCAAAGATGGGCTAGCCGCCGGTGCCGGGGAGCAGACCACGTTCGAGGGCGACCCGGCGGCGGCCCGCCTGGTAGTGGCCAGTCCGTGGTCGCGGCCAGCGGCGCGCGGTCAGCGGTCGTCGGGCAGATGCCAGTGGAACGGGGCGATCAGCTTGCTGATGGCCGGCTCCGGGCCCCACGAGCCGGGGGCGTAGAGCTTGACCGGCGGCGGGTTCTGCAGCAGCGGCTCAGAGATCTCCCAGAGCCGCTCGATGCCCTCGGAACTGGTGAACAGGGACTGGTCGCCCAGCATGGCCAGCAGGATCAGGTGCTCGTACCCCTCCAGCGAATTGGCCTGCGTGAAGCAGTCCTCATAGCGGAACACCATCGTCGCCTCACCGAGTCTCATCTCCGCACCCGGTTCCTTGGCCAGGAACTTGACCGTGATCGAACCGGGGTCGGCGAAGTCGATGGCGATCTCGTTGCGATAGCCGGCCGGCGCCTCCTGCCGGTCGATACGGAACATCCGCAGGGGCGGCTCGAGGAAGCCGAGCGTCACCACTTGCCGGCTGGCCCCCAGGTCCTTCCCCGACCGGAGGAAGAACGGGACGCCCGCCCAGCGCCAGTTGTCGATCTCGGCCCGCACCGCGACCATGGTCTCCGTCTGGGAGTCCGGCGGCACGCCGGGCTCGCTGCGGTAGCCCTCGTACTGGCCGCGCACCACGTGCCGCACGTCGATCGGCTTCAGGGCGTCGTAGACCTTCGCCTTCTCGGCCCGCAGGGCCTTGCCGTCGAGGGATGACGGTGGCTCCATGGCGATGAAGCCGAGCACCTGGAACAGGTGCGTGACGACCATGTCGCGGTAGGCGCCGGTCTTATCGTAGAAGTCGGCCCGGCCCTCGATGGACAGCGTCTCCGGCACGTCGATCTGGACGTAGCGGATGTGCTGCCGGTTCCAGTTCGGCTCGAACAGCCCGTTGGCGAACCGCAGGGCCAGGATGTTGTCGACCGACTCCTTGCCCATAAAGTGGTCGATACGGAAGATCTGCGACTCGTCGAAGACCTGGTGCAGCTTCTGGTTCAGGTCGCGGGCCGACGCCAGGTCGGTACCGAACGGCTTCTCGATGATGACGCGGGAGCCCGCCGCGAGGTCCATGGCACCGATCATCGCGACCACGGACTCGAACGCCGACGGCGGGATCGCGAGGTGGAACAGGCGCCGGGGCGAGCCGCCGATCTCCTTCTCCGCCTCCTTGATCGCGCTGGCCAGCGGGCCGGTCTTGTCCGGATCCGCGCTGCCGAACGACAGGTTCGCGGCGAAGGCGTCCCAGGCCTCGCCCTCCGGCTTGCTGGTGCCGAACTGCTCCGCCGCCTGGCGCGCGTGCTCCCGGAACTCCTCGGTGCTCAGGGCGAACTGCGCGGGAGCCGAGCCGATGACCCGGTACTTCTCCGGCATCAGCCCGGCCGCGGCCAGGTGGAAGAGTCCCGGCAGGAGCTTGCGCTTAGCCAGGTCACCGGTGGCCCCGAACAGCACGATGACGTGGTTGTCCGGCCGGGGCTCGGAACGCGCTGGTGCCTTCGCCGACGTCATCTGCTCAGTCCGCCTTCTTCTCCTGGTGACCGCCGAATCCGGAACGCATGGCGGACAGTACCTTGCCGGTGAACACGCCGTCGCCGCGAGACTCGAACCGCTCGTACAGGGCGGCGGTGATGGCGCCGACCGGCACCCCGGTGTCGATGGCGGCCTGAACGGTCCAGCGGCCCTCGCCGGAGTCGGACACCCGGCCGGTGTAGTCGCTGAGGTCCGGGGACTTGGCGAAGGCGTCGGCGGTCAGGTCGATCAGCCAGGAGCTGATCACCGATCCGCGCCGCCACAGCTCGGCGACCTCGCCGACGTCGATCTTGTACTTGTAGGCCCAGGGGTCACGCAGCGGCGTGGTCTCGGCGTCGACCTCGTCCATGTGATCGCCCGCATCAGCGTGCTCGATGATGCTGAGCCCCTCCGCGATCGCGGCCATCATGCCGTACTCGATGCCGTTGTGGACCATCTTGACGAAGTGCCCGGCGCCGTTCGGCCCGCAGTGCAGGTAGCCGTCGGCGGCGGTGCTGCGGTCCTCCGTCCGACTGGGCGTGGGCTCAGCGTCGCCCTTACCCGGCGCGATCGTCTTGAAGATCGGATCCAGCCGCTCGACCGGCTCGTCTTCCCCGCCGATCATCAGGCAGAAGCCCCGCTCCAGCCCCCACACCCCGCCGCTGGTCCCGCAGTCGATGTAGTGGATGCCGTCCGGCTTGAGCGCCTTGGCCCGGATGATGTCGTCCCGGTAGTAGGAGTTGCCGCCGTCGATGATGATGTCGTCGGCGTCGACCAGCGGGCGGAGCTTGTCCAGCGTCGGCTGCACGATCCCGGCCGGCACCATCAGCCAGATCGCACGCGGCCGCTCCAGCATGTTCACGAACGTGGCCAGGTCGGTGGACCCGGTGGCGCCCTCAGCCTCGAGGCTCTGCACCGGGCCGGCGCTGATGTCGTTCACGACGCAGTGGTGACCGTCGCGCATCAGCCGGCGGACCAGGTTCGCGCCCATCCGGCCGAGCCCGATCATTCCTAGCTGCACCGGCTTGTCAGTGGCCATGAAACGTATGCCTCCCCGTTCTTCAGCGGTTCTTGAGCATGCGGTAACGGCGGATCAGGGCGTTGGTGGACGTGTCGTGGTGGAGCTCCGGCTCGTCCTTGCTTTCCAGTTCCGGGATGATCTGCTGGGCCAGCACCTTGCCCAGTTCCACGCCCCACTGGTCGAACGAGTCGATATCCCAGATCGTCCCTTGAGTGAAGACACTGTGCTCGTACAGCGCCACCAGCGTGCCCAGCAGCCGGGGGGTGAGGATCTCGGCCAGCAGCGTGTTGGTCGGCCGGTTGCCCTCCATCACCCGGTGCGGGACGACCCGCTCCGGGGTTCCCTCGGCCCGCACCTCGGCCTCGGTCCTGCCGAACGCCAGCGCCTGGGCCTGCGCGAAGACGTTCGAGGACAGCTTGTCGTGATGGTCACGCAGCGGATTCAGCGACTTGCCGAACCCGATCAGGTCCACCGGGATCAGCGTGGTGCCCTGGTGGATGAGCTGGTAGAAGCTGTGCTGCCCGTTGGTGCCGGGCTCGCCCCAGTACACGGCGCCGGTGTCGTAGTCCACGTGCCGCCCGGTCAGCGTGACGTGCTTGCCGTTGGACTCCATCGTGAGCTGCTGCAGGTACGCCGGGAACCGCTTCAGGTACTGGTCGTAGGGCATCACGCCGACGGTCTGAGCGCCGAAGAAGTCGCGGTACCAGACGGCCAGCAGGCCCATCAGCACCGGCAGGTTCGCCGCCAGCGGCGCGGTGCGGAAGTGCTTGTCCATGGCGTGGAAGCCGGCGAGCATCTCGCCGAACTGGTCCGGGCCGATCGCCACCATGATGGACAGGCCGATGGCGGAGTCCATCGAGTAACGGCCACCGACCCAGTCCCAGAATTCGAACATGTTCGCGGTGTCGATGCCGAACTCGCGGACCCGCTCGGCGTTGGTGGAGACCGCGACGAAATGCTTGGCCACCGCGGCCTCGTCGCCCAGCTGGCCGACCACCCAGTCCCGGGCGGAGGTGGCGTTGGTGATGGTCTCCAGGGTGGAGAAGGTCTTGGAGGAGATGATGAACAGCGTCTCGTCGGCGGACAGATCCTGGATTGCCTCGACGAAGTCGGTGGAGTCGACGTTGGAGACGAACCGGAACGTGATGTCGCGGGTGGAGTAGTGCCGCAGCGCCTCGTACGCCATGACGGGGCCGAGATCGGACCCGCCGATGCCGATATTGATCACGTTGCGGATGCGCTTGCCGGTGTAGCCGGTCCACTCCCCCGACCGGATCCGGTTCGAGAAGTCCGCCATCCGGCGCAGCACCTCGTGCACCTGCGCGACCACGTCCACACCGTCCACGACCAGCGACTCACCCTCGGGCATGCGCAGCGCGACGTGCAGCACGGCGCGGTCCTCGGAGACGTTGATGTGCTCGCCGCGGAACATGGCGTCCCGGTGCTCGGGCACACCGGACTCCTCGGCCAGCTCGACCAGCAGCCGCATCGTCTCGTCGGTGACGCGGTTCTTGGAGTAGTCCAGGTACAGCCCGACGGCCTCCGCGGTGAGCCGTTCCCCGCGGCCGGGGTCTTCGGCGAAGAGGTCGCGCAGGTGGCGCCCGCCGATCTCGTCATAATGGCGCTGCAGTGCCTGCCACGCCTTCCGTTCCCGCAGCGGCGTCGCTGACATGTCTCCTCCTTCGTCCGGCCACACCCGGTAAACCCAGCCGCTAAGGCCGGCCAATGAGCCCGGCCAATGAGCACTGTGCCTCGACGAGATCGTTTCATGCGCCGGTGAACGCTCGATCACGACCTCGCTGCTTGGCGAGAAAAAAATCTCGGTAACGGAACGGGCGTGGCTAAGAGTCGAACCCCAGCCCGAGCCGATCCAGGGTCCGCAGCCACAGGTTGCGCCGCCCCCCGTCGCGGTCGGCACGAGCCAGCGACGCCCGGGTCAGCTGGACGACCGCGGAGCGGACGGGCTCCGGCGGGAAGGGCACCGGGCGGGAGCGAACCAGCTCCAGGGCGGTCCGCTCGGTCCGCTGCCCGGACAGTAGGTCGAGCATCACGTTCGCCGCAAACCGGCTGGCTCCGACGCCCAGGCCGGTGTGCCCGCAGGCGTAAGCGAGACGGCCGCGTCGCGCGGTGCCGTAGAAGGCGAAGAAGCGGCTGCACGTGTCGATCGCGCCGCCCCAGGCGTACTCAAACGCAACCTCCTCCAGCTGCGGAAACGTGGCAAAGAACTGCCCGGCCAGGCGTGCGAACGTCTCAGGCCGCTGGTCGTGCGACGGGCTGACCCGGCCGCCGTTGAAGTAGACGGCGTCGTAACCGCCCCACAGGACCCGGTCGTCGTCGGTGAGCCGGAAGTAGTGGAACTGGTTGCCCGCGTCGGCTGCCCCCTGCCGGTTCCGCCAGCCCAGGCTGGCCCGCTGCGCGGCGGACAGCGGCTCGGTGACGAGCACGTAGTCGTAGACCGGTACGAAAAAGTTACCGACCCGGCGCAGCAGCGGCTGGTAGGCGCCGGTGGCCAGCGCGGCCTGCCGGGCGCGTACGCGGCCGTAAGGCGTCGTAAGCACCAGGCCGGCGCCGTCGTCCCGGATCGCGCCCACCCGCGTGTGCTCGAACAGGCGCACGCCGGCGTCCAGGCAGGCCTGACGCAGGCCGCGGGCGAGCCGCGCCGGGTCGACCATCGCGCAGGTGTCCCGGTACCAGGACCCGCCCAGGAAGGTGGGGGAATCGAGCTCGCGGCGCACCCCGGGCGCGTCGAGTTCGGTCACGTCGTGACCGAGACGGCGGGCGGCTTCGGCCTCATCGTGCAGGTCATTGAGCTGCCAGGGCTGAGTGGCGATGGTCAGCTCGCCCACTGGCGCGAAGCCGCAGTCGATGCCGCGGGCGGCAACCGTCTCGCCGATCTCGGCCAGGTTCTGCGCGCCCAGTTTTTCGAGCAGCGGCATCTCGGCCGGGAAGCGGGACAGGCCGTTGCCGATGCCGTGGGTGAGGCTGGCGGAGCAGAAGCCGCCATTCCGCCCGGACGCGGCCCAGCCGGTCGTGTCGGCCTCAAGGAGCACGATCTCCGCCGAGGGGTCCCGCTCCCGGGCCAGCAGCGCCGTCCATAGCCCGGAGAACCCGCCGCCGACCACGGCGAGATCGGCGGTGAGCGTCCCGGTCAGCGCGGGCGCCGGATCCGGGGCGCCGGGCTGGCTGGTCCAGAACGATTGCGGGAGCGCCCCGGCCAGCGCCCGGACCGCGCGGTCCAAGCTGGCCGCGGTACCGCGACGTTCCTTCGGGATCATCACGCCTCGTTCCCGTTCATCCGGGGTTTGTGGGCTGTGTCACACGGCGATGCTACGATCCTGGCAGTGGCAGAGCACCGCCTGCCCGCTTCCGAGCCGCCCGTGGCCCGCGCCGCGGCGGCGACGAGGACAAGGGTCTTCGACTCGCGGTCTTTTCGCCAGGTCATGAACCTCGGTATACCGTCAGGTCATTCATCTTGGCGAGCCGACGCGGGCAGTCTCGCCGGGAAGAGATGATCATGACGCAGAACAAGGCCCAGAAGGCTGCCGCCCGCCAGCGCATGGCCCAGACCGGTGAGCCCTACAGCGTGGCCCGGCGAGCGACAGCCGGGGATCACATCCCACCCGAAGGCCCCCTCTCACCCGAGGAGCAGTACGCCCGCGAGGCCGAGGCGGCCGGCCTGAGCACGGCCGAGACCGAAGCGCACACGGCCGCGTTCCGCGTGCAGGAGGCCGCGGACCGGGCCAGATACGCCGCCGAGCAGGCTCGGGACCTGGCCGATCGCGCCGAGGGCACCGCCGAACAGGCCGAGCAGCGCGCGATGCAGGCACAGGAGGCCGCCGAACAGGCCGAGGAGTGGGCCGACCAGGCCGAGCTGGAGCGCATGCAGGCCCGGGCCGGGGTGCTGCAGGAAGCGGCCGAGCAGGCCAGGGAGCAAGCCGGCCGGGCCGAGGAGATGGCCGAGGCGGCGGAGGAACGGGCTGAGATGGCGCAGGACGCCGCAGCCGAGGCGCAGCAAGAAGCAGCCGAGGCGCTCGCTGGCGACGCCGGTCCGTGGCACCAGACCGACACGGCCTGGGATGAGACCGGCCGCGCCTGGGAGCAGGCCGGTGCCCCATGGGACGAGGCCCAGGCCGCGCGGGACGAAGCGCGGGCGGCGCGGGATGAGGCGCGCGCGGCGCGCGACGAAGCGCGCGCGGCGCAGCAGGAGGGACGAATCGGCCGGTTCCAGGACCGGGCCGGACGGATGCAGGACCGGATCGGCCGGCGCGCGGCCCGGCTGTTCGCTGATCCTCCCACCGCTCCCCCGGCGCCACCTGCTCCCCCGCTGCCGCCTCTCCCGCCGCGGGCGCCCTAGGCATCTGAGGCAGCACAGAGACCGCGCTGGCCGCAGCCACGGGCACATGCGTCCAGGCCTTCCGGCTAAAGTTGCGCGCCGGTAGCGTGTTAGCCAGGTCTTGGTAGTCCGGGAGAGGGGGCCCTGTGATGGCAGCTGCACGCCCTCCGGTCGATGGCGGCACCGTGCTTATCACCGGTGGCTCCGCCGGCATCGGCCGGAGCCCCGCAGGAAAGGTACGGGGATGAGAATCAGCCGGCTGGTACTGACCGGGACAGCTGTGGGCACGATTCTTGGCACCGGCTACGCCGACCTCAACCGCACGCACGTGTTCAACCCGCACTGGCCGCCCCACGCCCGGTTCCACGGCGCCGCTGGATGGGGCACCGTAGCCGGCTCGCAACTGCTCGCCCTGTGGCTGCTGTGGCGCCCGGGCCAGCAGGCGAGCGAACGCGACCTGGCCGTAACGACCGCCGCGTGGCTTCCCGCGATCTCCTGGGCACCGTTCTTTTTCGCCTTCTCCACCCCGGGCACCGCAGTTGAGGACGAGCCCGGGCACCTCCCCCGCTTCGCCGGCGTGCCCGCCAACCTGGTGCCCGCCACGTTGATCCCGGCCATGTCCGCAGTTGGCTACGCCTTGCACCGCCGCGGACGGTAGGCACCAAGGCTCATTCGCCGATGTAGCTCATGACGTGCTTGATGCGGGTGTAGTCCTCCAGGCCGTACATGGACAGGTCCTTGCCGTAACCGGAGTGCTTGAAGCCCCCGTGCGGCATCTCGGCCACGATCGGGATGTGGGTGTTGATCCAGACGGCCCCGAAGTCGAGCCGCCGGGACATCCGCATGGCGCGGCCGTGGTCCTTGGTCCAGACGCTGGAGGCCAGGCCGTACTGGACGCCGTTGGCCCACGCCACGGCCTCGTCCTCGTCGCTGAACCGCTGCACGGTGATCACCGGGCCGAAGATCTCGTCCTGGATCAACTCGTCCTGCTGGCGCAGCCCGGATACGACGGTCGGGGCGTAGAAGTAGCCGCGCTCGCCGACGCGCTGGCCGCCCGCCACGACCTCGGCGTGCTCGGGGGTCCGCTCCACGAAGCCGGCCACCCGGGCGAGCTGATTGGCGTTGTTGAGCGGGCCGTAGTCCGCGTCCGGCACGTCCAGGCCGCCCACGGTGGTACCGCGGGCCTGCTCGGCCAGCGCCTCGGTCAGGTCGCCCGCGATGCCGGGGGCGGCCAGCACGCGGGTCGCGGCCGTGCAGTCCTGCCCGGCGTTGAAGTAACCGGCACCGGCTATCCCCGCCGCGGCAGCGGCGAGGTCGGCATCATCGAACACGATGACGGGGGCCTTTCCCCCGAGTTCCAGGTGCACCCGCTTGAGGTCGTTCGCCGCCGCGACCGCCACCTCCCGGCCAGCGCGGACCGACCCGGTGATCGACACCATCTGCGGGATGTCGTGCGCCACCAGGGCCCGGCCGGTGTCGCGGTCACCGCAGACGACGTTGAGCACACCTGGCGGCAGGAACTCCGCGGCGATCTCGGCCAGCAGCAGCGTGCTGACCGGGGTGGTGTCGGACGGCTTGAGCACGATCGAGTTGCCGGCCGCCAGCGCCGGGGCGATCTTCCAGATTGCCATCATGAGCGGGTAGTTCCAGGGCGTGACCTGCGCGCAGACCCCGATCGGCTCGCGCCGGACGTAGGAGGTGTGGTCGCGCATGTACTCGCCCGCGGACAGCCCCTCCAGTACCCGGGACGCCCCGGCGAAGAACCGGAGCTGGTCGACGATGGGCGGGAGCTCCTCGCTCATGGTCAGCGCGACCGGCTTGCCCGTGTTGCGGCATTCGGCCGCGACGAGATCGCCGGCGCGGGCCTCGACCGCGTCCGCGATCTTCAGCAGCGCGAGGCTCCGCTCCGCCGGGGTCGCGTCCCGCCAGGTCGCGAAGGCGTCAGCGGCGGTCTTCAGGGCGGCGTCGACATCCCCGGCCGAAGAGACGGGAGCCTGGGCGTAGGCCTCGCCGGTACTGGGGTCAACGACGTCGCTGGTGCGGCCTTCCCGGGTATCGGCGTACTTGCCGCCGACAAAATTCTTCAGCTCAGTCATCGTCAGCCTCCTGCGCGCCAGAACGGGTTGGGTTCTCCCGTCCAACTCACGACCTTCGCAAAGAATAGTGACCTGCACAAGTGATTCAGTGGTTATCTTTGCATGGAACTGCGGAATCAGTTGACACGGCCGGTGATGTCCCACATGATGCCAACAGGGAGGCGACCGCATGGCACACGGCCCGAGAGTGCCGCCGACGCCCACCGTCGTGCTTGACGAGATCTCTAAGCAGATCATCGAGCAGCTGCAGCAGGACGGCCGGCGCTCGTACGCGGCGGTCGGCAAGGCGGTCGGGCTGTCCGAGGCAGCGGTGCGGCAGCGGGTGCAGCGCCTGCTAGACGGCGGCGTGATGCAGATCGTAGCGGTCACCGATCCGCTGACCCTGGGTTTCCGGCGGCAGACCATGATCGCCGTCAAGTGTGACGGCGACCTGGAAGAGGTCGCCGATCAGCTGGCCAGTATCGACGAGATCGACTACGTGGTGATCACGGCCGGCTCATTCGACCTGCTGCTCGAGGTCGTCTGCGAGGACGACGACCACCTGCTGGAGATCCTCAGCCAGGTCCGGGCCGTCTCCTCGGTGACCAGCACCGAAACCTTCGTGTACCTGAAGTTGCGCAAGCAGACCTATTCCTGGGGGACGAGATGACCAATTCCTGGGGGACGAGATGACCAACCCGCCCGAAACCAACGTCGAGCTACAGCACACGGCCAAACGCAACCTCTGGATGCACTTCACGCGGATGTCTGCCTACGCCGACAGCGACGTCCCCGTGATCGTGCGCGGGTCCGGGCCGTATGTCTTCGACAACCACGGCCGGCGCTACCTGGACGGCCTGTCCGGGCTGTTCGTCAGCCAGGTCGGGCACGGCCGCACCGAGATCGCCGACGCCGCGCGGCGGCAGGCGTCGGAGCTGGCCTACTTCCCGCTCTGGTCCTATGCGCACCCGCGGGCCATCGAGCTGGCCGATCGGCTCGCCGAACTGGCCCCGGGCGACCTCAACCGGGTCTTCTTCACCACCAGCGGCTCCGAGGCCGTGGAGTCGGCCTGGAAGCTGGCCAAGCAGTACTTCAAGCTGACCGGCCAGCCGGAGCGGTACAAGGTGCTCAGCCGTGACATCGCCTACCACGGCACGTCGATGGGAGCGTTGGCCATCACCGGGCTGGCCGACATCAAGTACCCCTTCGAGCCGCTGCCGCCCGGCGGGGTGCGGGTGCCGAACACGAACTTCTACCGGGCCCCCGACTTCGTTGCCGACGACGTCACGGACTTCGGCCGGTGGGCCGCCGACGAGATCGAGCGGGCCATCCTGCGCGAGGGCCCGGAGTCGGTCGCGGCGGTGTTCCTGGAGCCGGTGCAGAACTCCGGCGGCTGCTTCCCGCCGCCGCCCGGCTACTTCGCGCGGGTGCGGGAGATCTGCGACACCTACGGCGTGCTCCTGGTGTCCGACGAGGTGATCTGCGCGTTCGGCCGGCTCGGCCACTACTTCGGGTCGGCCCGGTACGGGTACCAGCCCGACATCATCACCTTCGCCAAGGGCGTGACCTCCGGTTACTCCCCGCTCGGCGGGATGCTCGTGCGGGACGCGCTGATGGAGCCGTTCAACCGCGGGACGGCGACGTTCCTGCACGGCATCACGTTCGCCGGGCACCCGGTGTCCGCCGCGGTGGCCCTGGCCAACCTGGACGTCTTCGAGAAGGAAGACCTGCTGGGCAACGTCCGCGCCCACGAGGCGAGCTTCCGCGCCACCCTGGAGAAGCTGTACGACCTGCCGATCGTCGGCGACATCCGCGGCGACGGGTACTTCTACGGCATCGAGATGGTGAAGGACAAGGACACCCGGGAGACGTTCACCGACGAGGAGTCCGAGCGACTGCTGCGCGGGTTCCTGTCCACCGCACTGTTCGACGCCGGGCTGGTCTGCCGGGCCGACGACCGCGGCGACCCGGTCATCCAGCTCGCGCCGCCGCTGATCTGCGGCCAGGAGCACTTCGACGAGATCGAGCACATCCTCCGCGAGGTCCTCACCGAAGCGTGGCAAAGGATCTAGCCGCGGTTGACCAGGGTTACGGCGTGGCGCCCGTTACCGGCCCAGCAAGTCGGGGCCGCAGGCCGCGGCGAGTGGCCGGTGCATTGGCCGGCACCGCAACGGGACGGCGAGACGATCGTTACCGGCCCAGCGAGCCGGGCCTTGTGCCCGGCGAGTGGCCGGTGTGTCGGCGAAGTACCACTGCGCGGGCGCGAAGCGCACCGGGGGGTTCCGGGGGTCCCCCCCCCC
>Ga0209839_10001550_pt1 | contig 11717 bp, 4 predicted proteins | sample OrgsoiDNA2013050_FD_185800 | JGI IMG/M metagenome (GOLD analysis project Ga0209839, IMG submission 185800) | Permafrost soil microbial communities from the Arctic, to analyse light accelerated degradation of dissolved organic matter (DOM) -... | ecosystem: Environmental > Terrestrial > Soil >... | reverse complement strand
CAGGTCGAGCATTCCGGCTTCGGCGAGGCAACTGGCGCGGCCATCAAGAGGTACGCATCTGCGTACGGGATCGAGCTTCCGACTTTCCCGCTCCTGACCCCGGAGTTCAGCAACCCGCTGTACCTGAAGCTGACCTGCCGGGCGGTACAGACGCTCGGCACGACTCGCTTTCCCCTGGGCACCGCAGGCCTCACTACCGTCGTCGATGCGTTCATCGAGGCGGTGAACGCACGTCTGTCCGACGCCGAGCGCTGCGACTACGATCCCCGGCTTGATCCCGTCGGCCAGTGCGTGCGGCAGCTCGCCCGGCTTGACCGGGACACCTGGCGCGCAGACGAGGTACGCCGGATCGCTGAGGGGCTCCTCCCAGGCCGCAGCTGGTCTCGGTCGCTTATGAACGGTCTTATCTCCGAGGGCATCATCCGTGAAGTCCACGACCGCCGGTTCACCTTCGGCTACCAGCGGCTGGGTGACGTGGCCAGGGCCGCTGCGGTCACCGAGAAGTCCCCGGACGGAATCCGGGAGTGGCTGAAGGGACTTGGCGATGAGCTGTGGGCGGAGCGTGGCGTCCTCAGTGCCCTCGCGGTCATGGTCCCGGAACTTCACGGGCGAGAGCTGGTCGACCTTGACGCCGACGAGGAGGGCAAGGTCACCTGGGAGGTCGTCGACGGGTTCCTCGACAGCCTGCTCCTGCGGGCACCCGAGTCGGTGACGCCCCGAACCGTCGAACTCGTGGAGAAGATCCTGCGCGACGGTCACCGGACCGATGAACTCCTGGAGTCCCTGGTCCGCGTTGCCTGCATCCCGGGGCAGGCTCTCAACGCCGAATGGCTGCACGGGCACCTCACGCCGCTCGAAGTCGCGGACAGGGACTTGACCTGGACGGCCTGGCTGACCGGCGGCACGGACGCGGAAGCCGAGAGCGGCGTCAGACGGCTCATCGAATGGGCCTGGCCTGATGACCTCCGGGAACGGGGTCCGGTCACCAGCGAGGTCGCGTTCCTCACCGCGATCGCCTTGGGCTGGTTCCTGACAGCCACCGACCGGCGGGTACGCGACATGGCCACCAAGGCGCTCACGTGCGTCGCGGAGCGTCAACCGTCTGCCTTCGGAAGGGCGCTCGCGTTGTTCCGGGGCGTCAACGACCCCTACGTCACGGAGCGGCTGGCAGCCGCTGCCTGCGGCGCAGCGCTGAGGACCACCGATGTGGCCACGCTGGGGACGATCGCTGATGGCGTGCTGGCGCTCGCCGGGGAGCACTGGCCGCGGCACTTGCTGACGAGGGACTACATGAAGCGCGTCCTCACCACGGCGAGCGACCGCGGATGGCAAGGACCAGACGGACGACCACCCTACGGTTCGCAGTGGCCGGTCCCTTCTCGAACCGCAGAGGAAATCGAGGCCCTGGCCGGCCCACCAGGCTACGAATACAGTTCCATCTGGGGTTCCCTCACGGGGATGGGAGACTTCGGCAGGTACATCCTCCGAACCGCTCTCCGCAACATCGCGAGCGACGATCCGCAGGCCCTGGAACGCGCCGCCGAACACGCGATATTTGACCGCGTACTCGAACTCGGCTGGACCCCTGAGCGTTTCCGCGAAGCCGACCGCGGGCGCTCCTGGGACCGCGACCGCCCCGTTGAACGCGTAGGCAAGAAGTACCAATGGATCGGCCTCTACGAGGTGCTGGGCCGGATCGTCGACAGTCACCAGGTCACCGAACCGTGGGGAGACACAGGACCCAGCCGGTACGAGAACCCCGAGCAGCTTACCTACCGCGATATCGACCCCACGGTTCTGGTCAGGAGCCCAGCCGCAACTCGCACGATGGGGCGCCCCTGGTTCTCCCCGGCAGAAGCCGGCTTCCCCTCAACGGTCGTAGACGACTACCCGTCCGACATGGCGCATGTCCCTGATCCCCTGGAGTTGATCGCGGTCCAAGATCCCGAGGGAGTGCCCTGGCTTGTGCTGGCCAGCCACCCGCAGTGGAAGCAACAACTCGCTCCGGAGACCGAGGCACTCAGCATCAAGCGATGCGAGGCCTGGATGCACATCACGGGCTACCTGGTACCCATCGCCAGCGCAAGCGCCCTGCGGTCCTGGGTCCGGCAGCACAGTTGGGAGGGGCGTTGGCTGCCCGAGGCACCAGACGCCTACAACGTGCTCCTGGGCTCCTACCCCGATGACCCCGGATGGTCAGCCGCAGACGGCACCGTCACCCACTGGGATCAACACCGCGGAGGAACGATGCCAGATGGTCTGACGCTGGCCGCCGCAGCGTACAGCGGTACTGGCACCGACCGGGACGCATCCGCACGCGCCCAGGCCGCCGGGTACGTCCCAAGCCGCCAGGTACATGCCCTGCTCGGCCGGCCCAGCGGAATTGACCTCGCATGGACCGACGGCTCGGGGATCGCGCTCCAGGACCCTTCGGCCGCCATGTGCGGCCCCCAGACCCTCGTCATGCGCCGCGATCTTCTCCCCCGCCTCACAGACGCGGGCCTTGCAATCTTCTGGGCCGTACTGGTCGGCAACGAACTCCACAGCACCGACCCGTTCGCCCACCCTGGCCGTGAGTACCGGTGGGTCGGCGCTAGCGCCTCATACATCTTCAACGGCGACTCGATAGAACTGATCAGCGCGACCGCCAACCGCTGGGCTTCCGGACCAGAAATCGAGCACAGAATCGACTGGAAGCCACGTAAGGGCGAACGCTAGCTGAGCCAGGCCCGGAGCAGCCGGTCACCAGCGGCTCCCTCCCTCCGTCCATGCGAACAGGCTTGCCCTTCCCAGCCTGTCGAGTTCTCACAGGGCCCGCACGCGGTCATCCCATAGGTGACGCCTCAGATCATCCCGATGGTCATGCCCGGGGGGTAGAGGCTCATCCCGTCCTGCGGGTTAACGCCGACGAGGTTCCGCACGGTGATTGTCAGCGGCAAAGTGCCGTCGGGTACCCGCGCACTCGTTCCCAGCCGACAGGCGCTTGCTTGGTCCTGACCATGCGCTGGCGTTCCGCCATCGTCGAGGGCAACGCCAACAAAGCTCAAGACCATCAGACGGCAGATGTACGGCCGCCTTCCCCTTCTCCTCCGGCCGTCGGTCGCGACGGCGGGGGGCAGCCGGCAAGTAGGCGGCTCAACCGACACCGCCGCCGACAAGCAGGTGGTCGAACCGACATCTTCAGGGGTTCCCTGTAACCGCGTTGCCCTGCCCCGCCAGCAATTTTTCCGGGGAGCGCGTGAAAAAAGGCCCTCAAAACCCGATTTCTGTAGTGAACGGAAAAGCGGCGGCAGGCGGGACTAACCAGCCCATGACAGATCCTTCAGCCACCATAACGCGCTGCCCGCGGGCAGGCACGCCCGTACCGGGCTGCCCGCCGGAAGCGGGCACTGGCACGACGGTGGCGGGCACCTTCGCGATGCGCGCCACCGTGCCCCCCTCGCGGTACCCGCCCGGCGGCCGGCCCTCCTCAAGGGTCGCCCCCGCCTGGCCGGGCGGGCACCGGCCTGTCTCGGCGCGTGGCTGGGGGCCGGGTGCCACGCCCGGCCCCGCGCCAGGCCGGGCCGACTTGACGGGAGGGCCGGAGTGGAGGGTGGATGCCTGCGGTCCCGGGCGGCAGGCCAGCCCGCCCCGCCGGCCGGCACCAGGGGCGGCCGCCACTGCCCCCGGCAACGGCGGGACAGCGCCGGAGGTCACCGCCCGGGACCCCGCGCCCGCCCCTGCCGGCCTTCCCCTCCGCAGGGCCGGGCCGCCCGCCAGCACCCGCCCCGCCGCGCAGGCCGACCGCGGGGCCTTTCCTCTTCTCCCGTTTCCCCGCAGCAGCGACGGGCTGGCGCATGCCGCCGGCCGCCCGGCGGGGGCTGGACTTGACGCGGCGGGCGGAGCGGAGCGTCCGTCGATCCGGACCCACGGACGGGCCGCCCCCGGGAACGCCAACCGCTCCCGGCCGGCCCCCCGCCACCCCGGGCGCAGACCCCGGTACCGCGAAGGATCCGCTGCTGACGATCGAGGAGGTGACCGCCGAGCTGCGGGTGTCGCGGGCCGCGTTCTACCGCTGGCGCCGGCAGGGAGCAGGACCGCCGGTCGTGCGGCTGCCCGGCGGCGGCGTGCGGGTCCGGCGCAGCGCGCTGACGGCGTGGCTGCGCCGACTGGAAGCAGACACGCACGACGGACAGGAGCAGACAGCAGATGGACAGTTACGACGTCAGGTTCTGGGACACCAAGAAGATCAGCGACAACGGCAGCGGCGGCCGGTACCGGGTCCGGTGGGCCGTCGACGGCCGCGAGCACTGCAAGTCATTCAAGAGCCGGCCCCTCGCCGACGGGTTCCTCACCGGCCTGAAGGACGCGGTCCGCGACCGGCGGCCCTTCAGCCCCCGCACCGGCCTGCCCGAGGCCGAGACCACCGAGGGCGAGATGATCACCTGGTACCAGCATGCCCGCACCTACGCCGAGGCCAAATGGGGCAACCTGGCCCCGGTCTCCCGCCGGTCGGTCGCCGAGGCCCTGGTCACCGTCACCATTGCCCTTACGGGCAAGGAGCCGGGCGCGCCCGAGCCCAAGGTGCTGCGGCAGGCGCTGTTCGCCTGGGCGTTCAACCCCGCCACCCGCGACACCGACCCGCCGGAGAAGATCGCCGGTGCCCTCGACTGGGCCGAACGCGCCTCCCTGCCCGTCGCCGGCCTGGAGGACACCGCGACGGTGCGGCTGGCTCTGGCCGCGTGCGCCAGGAACCTGACCGGGAAGGCGGCGGCCGGGTCGACCCAGCGGCGCAAGCGGTCGGTGTTCTACAACGCCCTCGGCTACGCCGTCGAACAAGGCCACCTCGCCGCCAACCCGGTCGACCGCATCCAGTGGACCACTCCCGCCGTCGCGGCGAGCGTCGACCGGCGGGTGGTGGTCAGCCCCGCCCAGGCCCGCAGCCTGCTGGCCGCCGTCCGGGCACTGAGCGGCCGGGGGCAGCACCTGGAAGCCTTCTTCGCCTGCCTGTACTACGCCGCGCTGCGCCCCTCGGAGGCCGTCATGCTCCGCGACAGCGACCTGCACCTGCCCAAGAAAGGATGGGGCCGGATCGACCTCGCCGCCTCGGCGTCACGGGCGGGCACGGCCTGGACCGACCACGGCACCGCCCGCCAGGAACGCGGCCTCAAGCACCGCGCCGCCCACGAGACCCGCACCATCCCCATCCCGCCCGAACTCGTCCGGCTGCTGCGCGCCCACATCAAGCGGTACGGCACCACCCCAGACGGGCGGATCTTCCAGACCGCCCGGGGCGGCATCCTGCAGGACTCCGGCTACAACGAGGTCTGGACCGAGGCCAGGAAGACGGCGCTCACCCCCGCCCAGTACAGGTCGCCGCTCGGCCGGCGCCCGTACGACCTGCGGCACGCGGCGGTGTCGCTGTGGCTGAACTCCGGGGTGCCCGCGACCGAGGTCGCCCGCCGCGCCGGGCACGGCGTCGCCGTCCTGCTCAAGATCTACGCGCACTGCATCGACGGCCAGGCCGACGCCGCCAACCAGCGCATCACCAGCGCCCTCGCCCCCCAGGACACCAAGCCTGAGCCCAGTGACGACGAAGACGGCGACAGCGAGCAGGCATCCTAAGCCGTACACCCGTGCCCCGGCGCTGAGCCGGGGCACGGCTGTACGCTGTCGATGGTCATTAGCTGAGGCTAGGGGTGGGAGGGCTCGGTTCGATTCCGGGCTGGCTGCTCGTCCCGGTCACCTTCGCCGTCCTCATTACCTTGCGGTCCGTAAGCCTGGTCCTAGGAGATGCAAAGCCAGAGGTCACAAGAACGCAGAAGGAGAAGGTGACGCCTATGACTCGCGCCAAGTCGATAACGTCCATCGCGGCTGAGACGGTATGGGCGCTCGGGACAAACATGCTGGCTGGTCTGCCACTCCTCACCTGAGCTAATGACTGCAGCCGATGGCGGATGCCTAGTCGGCAGTCCCGCAGGGTGCCCCTTGAGCAGTAGGAGCACCGCCCGCCTGTTAAGCGGTTCCCGCGTGGCGATCTCGATCAGGACCGGATACAGCGATGCGCTGTCGGTCGCCAGCCACATGAAGTCCGGTTCCCGGTCGCTCAGGCCGGGCAGCTTCGGCTTGGATATCACCGCGAGGGGGAAGGCGGGGTGACCGGAATCCCCGTCAACGCTGTGGGAGCCGGGCAGCAGCGACGGGTGCCGCTGCAGGAACGCCTGGATCAGGCTCTCATCGCGGGAATCCTCGCTTTCGAGCAGTGCCTGCCAGCGCGTCGCGAGGAACTGCTGGTACGTGTCCTGGTCTGGACGGCCAGGGGATGTCCGCTCGTTGTGAGTGAGGTAGCCGGGGAGATGACCGACGAAAGGGACACGGAAACTGCTCACGAGGGAATGATCCGCGGACTGGGCCACCAGCGCAGATTACCCAGGAGTCGTTGCGCATATCCGGCCCGTCGCGAAGGGCCGTTTGCGGCTTCGTGGCGGGGTCATGGAAATCCCGTTGTAGGTCACCTACCTGGACGGGACGATGGGGCGGTGGTGCGAAACGCTCAGCGCTGTCGGCGCGGGAAGAGGAGTAGCGGGTGAGAGACGACCTCGTCGAAGGCCGGGAGACGCTGCGCCTGGACGACCTGGAGCGCCTTGAGATTATGGCGGTCCAACTGGACGAGGCTAAGGCTTTCCTCGCACGGGGAACGGCCAGCCATGCTCGCCTGGCGTTCATCCTGCTTGATAACGCGGCTGAGGTGATCATGCGCCGCAACGTCGAGGTACGACTGGTGTACAACCCCTTCATGGAGGGTGTGCTCATGAAGTGGAAGGAGATTTTGCGGCAGCACCCAGATGACGCCAGAGCGCGCAGGAATCACGACGAGGTAGCAACAAAGGTCGTGACCAGGGCCGCGCGCAGGGACCTGGCCCGGTCGTTCGACGCCAAGGTTGACTTCATCAAGGACCACGGCGACGTGCAAGAGACAGAGTCCAGGGTCCTCAAGAAGCTGCACCGGTACCGCAACGAGCTATACCACCGCGATCGAATCCGGCCAGAGACGGTCCGGTCGGCCTGCCTGCTGTACTTCGACGTGACCTGTGCGCTGTTCGAAAGACTCACCCAGTACACGATCACGACCGCGTCAGCGCACAATGAAGCGCCGGCGGCCCTCAGGAAGTTCAGTGCCCGAGACGACGCCGCGGGCTATCCGACTGAGCAGCAGATCGCCGCCAGGCTGCGGGCGGATCTGGGCATTGAGGACGCTGGCCTAAAGAAGATCCTGGCGGCGCACCTGGCGAGCCGCCTCGATGACATGGACGAAACCATCTCAAGGGTGGGGCAATGCTTGTTTGGGGTAATCGCGGAAGCCGCCTCATCAGGGCCGTGGAGACAGACCACCATTCACCTCGCCCAGTGGGAGAACGGGAATCTTCCCGAGACGATCGAGGAACTGCTGGCTGCCCGAGTCCGGTACAGCGAGGCTGACCTCACCGCCTGGCGGCAGAAGGTAGCCGACTTGCAAGGGGTCGGCGACAGGCTGGGGCTGTTCGCTGCGTTTGCTGACATCGAGGACGCCTTCGAGCCCTTCGAGGAACAGGTGACGGACCTGGACGTGCGGATCGAGCATGAATTGGAACTCGAACTGGACATACGGCGCGGAAAGTAGCTGCAAGGCGCCGCAGAAGGCGCCCGTCCGTAGCCCGCGCTTTACGGCAGGCGCCCCTCGCATGAGGAAGTCAGGCTCAGGGCCAGGCCTCGTCCCGAGCGTCGTTTAGGGACTTGATCGCCGTGATGGCCATGGCCCCGAGATCGGGGTCGTCAACGTACGCGCGCAGCAGTTCGCAGCTGTCGGTGTCGCCGACTGTGGCCAGCAAGCCGATCAGTGTTCTTCCCCGGTCCTCCCACACGTGGGGGAAGAGCGATGCCGTTGCGTTCGGATGCCCGATACCCCACTCCAGGATGGGGCGTATCTCGCCGGGGAAAGCTGCCGTGATCGCCGCGATGAGTGAGGAGCTGTCCTGGTAGTAGAAGTGACTCGTACCGTTCAGCCAGTACAGCGGGTCGGCCGCGGCGTGGAGAAGACTGGTGCGCAGGCGCTGCCAGTGAGGCGCGCACTGGTGGCAGATCTCGGCTGGGGTGATGCTGGGGCGGTGCATCCAGAAGATGACCGCCCCGTAGCACTCCCATGCGGCGCGGGCGTCGCCCCCGGACCCGGCGAGTTCGGGCGGTTCAGGCATGAGCTGCGCCCAGCCCTGGACCGCGAGCACATAGCACCGGACGGCTTCCTGGGGATTGGGGGTGTCCGTGTGCAGGGCGGTGGTCCATCGCTCGTAGGCGGGCAGGGCTCGCGGGTCGCGGGACTCCGTCAGCTGCTGGAGCAGCCAGTCGTTCCAGAAGCCGTAGTGGGGCGAGCCAAGCGAGGCCAGGACGTAGAGCATGCCCCGTTGCTGAGGATCCAGGTCCCCGAGTACAGAGATGTACGGGGCGGCTACGACATCCTCGAATTGATTGCCGACGATGCTGTAGGCCAGTTCGCGTGATTCCTTGTCAGCCGGGGTGTCGAGTACCTGGCTGACTTGCGCTCTTACCAGGTCCTCGTCGTACGGTGACTCGATCAGCCCGTATGCGTCGAGCGCCTCGACGAGCATCGACGATAGCCCCCAGTGGTCAGTGTCGATCTCCGAGAGGGCGTCGACGATCTGCTCCCGGACCGCGTGCCCCTCGACGGCCAAGGCGAACGAACGGGTCATCGCCAGGCTCTCAAGCCGGATGTGATACGCCCCGCTCGCCCAGCACAGGCGCAGTACACGCGGGACCAGCGCGGCGGCCTCCAGACCCCCGGCGGCATGGAGCAGGTAGCACAGGAGGAACAGCCGCCCGTAAGTCTGCGCGGTAGCGCCGTCCAGCAACGCGGAGATGACGCGGACGACGGATCGCGGCTCTGTGTCGGCCCGATGCATCCGACCCACGGGCCACCCCGTCCGCGCCGATCCCAGGAGGGTATGTGCCGCTGCCCAGCGCCTGCCCGGAGCTACGACGGATGGGTTCAGGACCGCTGAGACGATCAGCGACGGGCCCGGCCTTCGTCCCCCTGCGCGTTGCTGCTCGTCCGCGGACCGCTGGCAGGCTGCGTCCGTCGAGTCGAGCAGGGCGCCGATCTCCCCTGTGAACTGGCCATCCGCTGCGACCGCGCCGATCGCTGCGATGAAAGCGCAGTCCCCTTCGCCGAGTTCGCAGCCGCCGGTCATAGTGGCCTCGAAGTCGCCGTGGATAGTGAAGTTGGTGAGCGCCAGCCCGCCGGTAACTTTTGCGAGCAGTCCGGAGGCAGTGTCTCTCGCGGTTCTTTCTGCCGTCAGGCCGACTTCACCGCGCAGTACTGCCGCGTATACACGGTGGTCGGCGAGGCCGTTCAGTAGCACGGCCAGGCGCGCACGGTCGGTTTCGAGTTCGGCGGCCAACTGGACGAGGTCAGCGTGCCTCGGAAGGCGCAGCTCCCGGGCGAGTGACGCCGGGTCAGGGTGGTCGCGGCGGAGCGCTTCGAGAGCGAGGAACCGCCCGAGGAACTCATGGGTGAATGAGAGCCTGCCCTGGCTGGTCCTGGTCAAGGAGCACGCGAGGACCTCGTCGATGACGGCCACGGGAGATGACTGCCGTGCCAGATGTTCTTCGCTGACCCGCCAGACCTCGTCCAGCGGCAACCACGTCGTCAGGCTGTGGCCCATCGCCAGCGCGAGCTGGCGCAGCACGTCCCGGACCACTGCGGGCGTCCGCGTGCCGCTCAGCCGCTTGCGGACGAAGCTGGTAAACAGCGCGCCGCGGGTGACCGGGCCGTACAGTTCAGCGGCACACTCGGCCGCGATCGACAGCTCGTAGGGCGTGGTGAACGGGCCGCACAGCGGCAGAATGCCCTCGGCGCCATAGGAAGCCAGGACGGCGCGGCGGTCTGTATCGGCCAGGTCGGCGTAGTAAGCCTCAGCGCCCGTCAGCCCAGGTGGGAGGGGCACCCTGGCCTGCGTGGTGATGATGGTCCTGGCGCCGGTCTGCAGGCAGAAGGCGCTCATGTCGCCAGCTAGTGCCTCCCGGAACCGTTCCGGGCACTCGTTGAACCCGTCGACCGCCAGCAGGACACGCTGCCCGTTAATCGCCGCCGCGCGCAGCAGCCCCCGGGTGCCGCTAGTCGTGAACCGCGCCACACTCCGGTCGATCAATGGGGACAGCCGCCCCTCGTACATGCCGGCGTCCACCACGATCGGCAGCACGGGCTCGCCCATGCCCAGCAGCGAGTGCTTCAGCAGGTGACTCTTACCGCAGCCCGAAGGGCCAATGACCTGAAGGTGGCCGGCAGCCTCGACGACGCCGGAAAGCCCCGCCGGGGCCACTGCTGCGCCGTCGTGCAGCACCGGCAGGGGAACAAGCTCGTGGAGGCCGCTTCGGTGGAACGCGTCGAAGCGCTGGCGGTACTCCGATGCCAGAGCACCGGCCGCTGTCTGGTGCCCGGCCTCGGTGCTCTGCCCGGCGGCGTTCACCAGCCCCAGGTCGCGGATGAACGTCTCCCAGTGCAGCGGACTCCACTCGGGATGCCTTCCTGGCGAAGTCAGGAAGGCGAAGAATTCGCTGTAGCCAAGGGTCTGCACCTTATAGTCAGATGGCACTTCCGAGCTGTCCGCAAGACGCGGGAAAACGCATACCACGCTGTCGAACTGCGTGAAGAACCTTCTCCCGCCAGCGGGGCGCGGAACGCCAGCCTCACGCGCAGCCAGAGACGCCATGTCGTCGCTGAGCGCCATCTTGCAGCCAAGCGCCTGATGGTAGGGATTCTGACGGTCGATTACCTCGATTGTGCCGTCCGCCCGGAGTGACCGCCAGGGGCCATTAGGTGAGCCTTCGAGCGCGTGCTCGTAGTTTTTGAGCTCGACGTGGCACACGTGGCCGTCCACGGCGATGAGGAAGTCGACCTGGCGGGACCCGCTCCGGGTAAAGAAGTTGACGAGGATGACCGCCTCTAGACCGCGGGCCAGGAGATCGCCTTTAAGCTGCACCAGGAAGTCGCGCTCTGATTGCACCTGGGGCTCGTCGCCCCAGAAGATCCGCACTGCTCCTCGTCCCATGCCCCTCCCGTTGAGTCCGTCCCTTGGCCGCAGCGAGCCGAGCTTGCCCCGCCCTCGGCTGGCCGGTACGGCGCCGATCCCCGTGCTGAGGATAATGGGACGGACCGACACTCTGGCATCGGATCCAGGCATCGGCGCCGTCGTGCGCCTGCTCGCAAGAGGGGTGGGACTGTGCGCGGGTGGCGACTGGCAGTAGTGGTTCTGGCTGGGTTGGCGGCGGCGGTGGTGACGACGGTCGTGGCTGTTTCGGTGAACGCGCTGACCAGCGGGCCGTCTGGTTGGTACCGGCTTATCGAGCGGCATCCGTTGTGGTGGAGTGCGGCGGCGACAGCGGCCGCAGGGGGCTCGGCGCTGTTGGTATGGCGGGTCCAGGCCTGGTACGACCGCGGATCTGCCGAGCTAGTGCCGGCGGTGGAAAGGCCCGAGGCGTGGATGGTGGACCGGCCTGCCGAGGTGAACCAGGTGGTGGCAGCGTTGTGCCGCGTGTCCGGGGGGACGGTGGGCGTCACGACGGCGGTGCAGGGGGCGGGCGGATTCGGCAAGACGACGGTGGCGAAGATGGTGCGCGCGGACCGGCGGGTGGTGCGCAGGTTCCGCGGGCGGGTGTACTGGGTGACCTTGGGCCGCGATGCCGGC
>Ga0209839_10001549_pt1 | contig 11731 bp, 14 predicted proteins | sample OrgsoiDNA2013050_FD_185800 | JGI IMG/M metagenome (GOLD analysis project Ga0209839, IMG submission 185800) | Permafrost soil microbial communities from the Arctic, to analyse light accelerated degradation of dissolved organic matter (DOM) -... | ecosystem: Environmental > Terrestrial > Soil >... | reverse complement strand
ACGGCGGGCCGTTCGGACGGGTGCAACTGGCGGCACTGCCGAGCAGGCGGCTGAGTGATCCAGGTAGCTGAACCCCTCCGCCGCGCCTCCTGGACTTCTATTCGCCCGACGAGATCGAGGCCATCGCCCGCGCCCTCGAGAACGGCTACCACCGGCCGGCCGTGTCGGCCCGCGGCGAGCTAGAGCTCTTCGAGGACCAGCACGACAGCGAGGCGGTGCGTGTCGCCTCCTATTGCGGTCTGCGCCTGGGCGAGCTGCTTGCTCTGCGCTGGCGCGACGTCGACTGGACGGGGTCGGCGCTCACGATCAGCCGCTCGCTCTCCTCCGGCATCGAGGGCCCGACCAAGTCCGGGCACATCCGCCGGGTCCCGCTCGCCGACCAGCCCGCTGCTGCGCTGGACCGCCTGTCCCGGCGTCACGATTTCACCTCTGCGGATGACTACGTCTTCTGAAACGCCCTCGGCCGACCGCTCGATGGCTCGGCCCTCCGTCCCCGCTACAAGAACGCTCGCGACGCCGCCGGCCTGCGCCCACTGCGCTGGCACGACCTGCGCCACACCTTCGGATCACTGCTTGTCGCCAGTGGCGTTGACCTCGTGAGCATCAAAGACGCCATGGGCCACTCCCAGCTGACGACCACAAGCCGCTACCTCCATGCCCGGCCGGCGACCGAACGTGCCGCCGCGTTCGGAGGCAGCGCCACCACGGCTTCGTCGTTCCGAGGCCGAGACAGCCTCGAGCAGCCGGACACGCCGTAGCGAGAACCCTCGGCGGAGGGTGTTGCCTGTGCTCGGCTGTTTGCTGTTCGGGCAAACAGGTGGGCTACGGGAAACATCCGAGACCCTTGAGTGAGATGGGTACTTGATAAGGCTGAGTTCCGCGACACGCGGAACATTGCTGTTTCTCAAGACCGTGGGCTATAGTTCCGTGTAAATGCCATCTTCCGCGTCAGCCAGAGGATTAGATTTAAGCGAAATCGCAGCGCCCGAGCGGGAGCAGGACGTGCTGCGCCTGGCGGTCGACCTTCTGCGCGACCGCATTCCCGAGTCGTGGACGATGACCGCCGCCCCAGCGCCCGGCTCGACGGGGGGCTGGACGGTCGCGAGCGTCACGGGGCCCGACGGCAGCCGGGTCGATCTTCTGCTCGCGGCCGTGACTCGCTCGCCCGCCCCGCGAGATGTTCCGGTTCTCGTCGAGCAACTGGCGACAGTAGCCTCGAACATCGCCGGCGAATCGCCGGTGATTCCCGTGGTGGCCGCACGCTACCTGACCCCCAGCGTGCGGACGCGGATTCGCGCGATGGGTGCCGGCTATGTCGACGCGACCGGCAACATTCGGATCACGGCCGAGCGCCCGGCTCTGTTTCTTGCTGATCGGGGCGCGGAAAGCGACCCATGGCGCGGTCCCGGTCGGCCACTAGCCGGCTTACGCGGCGAGCCCGCCGCCCGCATCGCCCGAGCGTTGGCGGACTTTGCGCCGCCCTACACGGTCCCGGAACTCGCCAAGAAGGCAGGAACGTCGACCGGCGCCACATACCGGGTCGTCGAATTCCTCGAGCGAGAAGATCTGCTCACGCGGAAGGCCTACGGTCCGGTCAGTGACGTTCGCTGGCGCGATGTGCTGATGCGCTGGAGCCAGGAGTACAGCTTCGCCGGCACCAACGCCGTGTCGTCTTTCCTTGAGCCTCGTGGGCCGGACTCGCTGATGGGTCGCCTCCGAGACTCCACTGGTCTGAGGTACGTGGTCAGCGGGTCGCGAGCTGCTGCGCCGCCGGCGCGGATCGCCCCGGGGCGACTCTCGATGATCTACGCCGACGATCCCGCCGGGGTTGCTGACGCGCTCGGCCTGCGATCGACCGATACAGCGGCCAACGTCGTTATTGCGGCACCGAGGTACGACATCGTGTTCGAGCGCGCGGAGAACGTCGAGGGTCTGCAAATTGCGGCGCTCTCTCAGGTCGCGGTCGACCTGGCTACGGGTCCCGGAAGAAGTCCGAACGAAGCGGACGCCTTGTTGGACTGGATGGAGGCCAATGAGTCCGGCTGGCGACGCTGAGCTGCTTGTCCGGGCCCGCTGTGTGTTGCTTGACGCGCTTGCCGCGCTCGATGCACAGCGCGACGCGCTGGTGCTTGTCGGCGCGCAGGCGATCTACCTCCACACCGCGTCGGTCGAGTTCACGGTCGACGAGACCACGAAGGACAGCGACCTGGCGATAGATACACGTGCGCTCCGGTCGATTCCGAAGCTGGAGGAGGCGATGACGAAGGCGGGCTTTCACCGCGACGTGACCCAACCCGGTAGCTGGCTCTCGGACGACGGAATCCCGGTCGACCTGATGGTGCCCGAGGCCCTGTCAGGCACTGGCGGCCGACGCGGAGCGCGGATCCCGCCGCACAGTTCGAAGGCGGCCCGCCGGACGCCCGGCCTTGAAGCCGCAGTTGTCGACAACGAGCCGATGCCGATCCACTCGTACGACCCCACCGATCCCCGCCAAGCCACGGTGAAGGTCGCGGGACCGGCAGCTCTGCTGGTCGCCAAGCTCCACAAGCTCGGCGAACGCGCGAGCCAGCCTGACCGACTCGTCGACAAGGACGCCCACGACATCTACCGCCTGCTCGTCGCCACCGAGACCGCCGCCCTGGCCCGGCGCGTGAATGCACTGATGGCCGACGAAATCGCAGGGGCTGCTACCGGCACCGCAGTGGACTATCTGCGCGAGCTGTTCAGCGGTCCGGCCGCGCTCGGCCCGACGATGGTTGGCCGTGCTGAGGAGCTCACCGGCGACCCGGCCGTTGCAACGGCCTCGGCGGCTTTCCTCGCGCAAGACCTGCGCGCGGCAATCGGACGCTGATCGGGGCGCCGGGCTGAGATGAGGGCGCGCGCGTCGATGCTTCCGCGCGGTGCTGTGACGCGGCAACCCCACCTCGGTTCGTCGCGCACGGCGCGCTGGCAGAGACGAGATAGCGAAGCAACGGTCCGGTCGCTGCTGTTGGCCTCACGTTGAGCGGTACGGTTCGCGCGTGAGCCAGGACGACCGCCAGGCTGACCTGCTGCGTCAGTTCGACGCGATCATCGGCGGAGCTGACCTCGATGACCTTCGACAGCTCGCCGGCGCTCTGTCGCGCCTCGGTGACCGGCCTGGAGAACAGGCACCACCTCGACGGCCCGAGCTGCGCCGGCCCCGGCTCGCAGAGCTGCAGCGCTTCGTGGTGAGGGTCGATCTTCGGCACGCGAAACCACCGATCTGGCGTCGGCTGGAGGTTCGCTCGGATTTGACTCTCGATGTTGTCCACCGGGTGCTGCAGGCCGCGTTCGGTTGGACGGATTCGCATCTGTGGCGTTTCTCGCTCGGTGGTGATCCGTTCAGTTCTTCAAGTCAGGTGTTTCTCTGTCCCTGGGATGTCGAGGAGGGCGAGTTTGAGGACGAGGGCGGTCTCCCTGCCGCCGCCATACGGCTGGACGAGGGGGTCCAGATTCCGGGCGAGCTCCTGTCCTACGCCTACGACTACGGCGATAACTGGGAGCTCACGCTACGGCTCGAGCATGTCCTGCCGGCGGCTGCTGGCACGCCTTCGGCCGTCGCCGTGGACGGTCGCCGCGCTGCACCACCGGAGGACTGCGGGGGGCGCCGGACTGCGGATGAGCTGGCGGAAGTCCTCGAGGAGCCATCACTGTTTGACCTGGAAGAGGTGAACGAGGCGCTCCGAAACCCGTTCATCGTGCTGCGCGACCATGGGCTCGATCCCCGACTGGCGGCCCTGATCGACCGTCTGACCTACAGCCCGGTCGGCGAGGATCTCGCGTCCCGTGCACTATCGCTGCTCGATGAGCGGCCCGTCCCGGATGAACAGGCGCTTCGCGCGTCATTGACGCCCTTCATCTGGTTCCTCGATCGGGGCGCAGAAGGCGGGATCCAGCTCACCGCAAGCGGCTACCTCAAGCCCGCAGATGTGACGGCCGCTGCCGAGATGCTGCCGACCATGCACGGGTGGATCGGGCGGGCGAACCGCGAGATCGACACAACGCCGGTCCTGCACTTCCGCAAGGCTCTCCAGGGGCTGGGGCTGCTCCGCAAGCACAAGGGCTCGTTGCTGCTGACACGTGCCGGACGCGATTCGCGCGCCGCGTGGCAGACCCTGTGGAACCAACTGGCGGACCGCCTGGTCCCGAACACCGAAGGGTTCGAGACCGACGCGACGCTGCTGCTGCTCCTCTACGCGGCAAGGTCCCCCGACGGCGAGCTTCCGCTCGACACGATCGCGGCAGCGCTCACCCACTTGGGCTGGCAGAGTCACGATGGCACACCGATCGTCGGCTACGACCTGTACCGGCTGCGCGCGTTTGATGTTCTCCGCAACGTGTCGACCGCGCACGTCAGCCGAAGCGACCGTTGGCGGATCGACGACGAAGTCGCAGAGCTCGCGCGCGCAGCGCTGCGAACGCTGTAACGGCGTCACGGCGTCACGGCGAGAGCGCCATCGGCAGGCTTTCCTCTCACTGCGCGACCGGACCGAGCGCGAGCTTGGCCTTGTGCCGTGCCATGTTCCCGATCGGGAGCGTCGCCGGCTTGATCGACCGCGTTGCTGCCCAAGTGCCCGAACGGGAATATTGAGAGCGCGGCGTTCACGAAACGCTGTAATGGCCCCGGTCGGGATCATGGCCTCGGCCCCGCTGGGCTCGCATTTTGCAGTGATTTCGTGAACCTGCGTCCCGCTTGCGCGGGGTCAACTCTGCTTGCTTTGGTATCCGTCTCGTCCCCGTTTCGGCTCTGGCGGACGCTGGTCGTCGGCGGCGCGAGATACCGTAGCTCCGTGGCCACCACGACCGCTGACGCAACGAGCCCTACGCTCGCCGACCACCATCCGATCGGCGTCTCAACCGGCGTCTTTGAAGCTGCGCGCGGCGACTGGCCTGCGCTTGTCGAGGAGGCCTGCAGGGTCTCCACCTTCGCCGTCGAGCTGTCGGCGCTTTCGGGCGATGAGCTGCCCGGGCTGGTCAGGTATCTCCTGGCCAAGCCACGCCTGCCGTTCCGCTACGTCAGCGTTCACGCACCCGTCAAGCATCAGGGGTTGGATGCGCCGGTGCTCGTTCAGCAGCTTGCCGAGCTCCCGGTCTGGGTGAGATCGATCGTCGCGCACCCGGATGCCCTCTCGGATCCGGACGCATGGGTCCCTTGGAACGCGGTTGGTGCTCGAGAGCATGGACGACAGGAAGGGCACCGGCCGCACCGCCGACGAGATCGAGCCCTTCTTTGAGGAGTTGCCCGACGCGGGCTTCTGCCTCGACGTCGCACACGCGTGGTCGAACGACCCGACGATGGCCGTGGCCCACGAGCTGCTCGACCGGTTCCGCTCCCGACTCCGTCAAGTGCATCTCAGCTCACTCAGCGTAGGACACCACGTCCCGGTTGCGTCAGATGACGAATCGCTGTTTGCGGACGTTCTTGATCGCTGCCGCGACGTCCCGTGGATCCTCGAGGCGCCCCCGCCCACGCGATGGACCTCGCAGCTCCGCGCGACAGGATTGGCGCCAGCCGGCGTGGCGTCCGGCAGCCGCAACGCGTGACCGGTGACCGCGGAGTCGCTCGGCTGGAGGCGGCATCTGGAGTTTCGTTTCAGCACATCGCTGCCGCGCGCGCTGAAACCGAGCGGCGGTTGGTCGAGCGCCGGTCACGGATGGCGTCCGTCCAGGTCGACGAGGACGCCGCCGTCGTCCTGATGGGTCCATGGGGACGGCGCGAGGTCACGAGCAAGAGCGACGACGACTTCATGGTGCTACTAGTGGCGGCGCCCCGCGACAACGCTCTGCCGTCGATTGAGGAAGTCGCAGACGCTCTCGGCGGACGGCCGCCTGGTCCAGAGGAGATCTTCGGCCGTCAGGTCCGACTCGACGAGCTGCGCGGGAAGATCGGCCGCGACGAGGACACCAATGCGAACCTGACGAGACGGATGCTGCTCATGCTCGAGTCCGTCGCAATCTGCGGTGACAGCGTTGCTCGACTACCTCGATGAGCGCATGTCGGTCCCCCCCGCTGACCGGCTCGCCGACGCGTTCGTCGATCGCGGCGCCCTCGACCCCGGCGTACGAGCACTCGACGCCTACGACGAGTTCCTGGCGGTTCTCGACGACCGCGCGAAGCGGCGGGAGCTGAGCGATCTCGGAGTCGAAGAGGCGACCGAGTCGCCGCTGTTCGCCCGGATCGCCGAGCTCGGCAAGGCATTTGAGGCGGGCCTGCTGGCGCTGCTGTTCGACGATCCCGAGCTCCGTCGCTGGGTGCGCGAGTACCTCGTTTTCTGAGGCGACAGTCCTATGCGGCGTCGCCCAGCTCGTCGAGATCGCTGAGCGTGGCGGTGTATCGGTAGCCGTCGCCAAGTCCGTCGGCCTGCCCCAACGAGACGTTGTAGTGAAAGCCGTCGCGACCGACTGTCCTCTCGAGTGTCGCCAGGACACGCTCCGGGTCTTCGTAGGGACCGTTCACGTACAGGGGTTTGCCGTTCATGCCGAAAGTGATCGCGCTCGGGCCCTCCCACGATCCCAAGGCTCGCCGCGCCCGCCGGAAGTCGAGGTGCGGCTTGAAGCCCAGGCTGCGCGCGAACGCGACGGCGCCGAGCACCAGGTTTTGGGCTAGCTCGAGTGGGATCGGTATGCCCTCTGACTCCCACGGCCTGAAGTAGTGGCGCTTGAAGGCCTCGAGCTCGCGCGGGCTCATTCGTCGCGGCCCGATTGCGTTCTTGACCCCGAGGCACCACGTGTCCACGAAGTAGCCGCAGACGGACAGCTTGCTCGGTCGCTCGGGCGCAGCGATGAGCACGCAGGCGACGCCGCTGTCGATGGCCTCACTCGGCGCGTCGGCGTCGTCGGGCCAATCAGCGTGGCCGTCGATTCGCAGCCCGTGCCGCCAGCCGGGGCTGACCCAGCAGCCGGCCTGGCTCTCGGCGCGGTGGTTGCTTCCATTGCCCGGGACCGCCGAAGTCCGTTGGCTCTCTCGCTCGCATGCCACGACGCGAACGAGCCGAGCTGCATCGGCCTTGCTGATACCCACCGCGCGGGCGATCTCGGCTGGCGTGAAGCGCCGCGCTCGCAGCGTGCGAACCGTGCCAAGCAGCTCCTGCTGATCCATGAACTCAGTTCTATGGAATGGACCGGACGGAAGTCCGACTGGCGTCACGCGGTCTAACTCCTTTGAGCCAGATCGGACAGAGATCGTGGCCGCCACGCGCCTCGCTCTCTCTGATCCACGCAATCGGCGCGCGTCCTCCGACGGCATCCCGTCACGGCGGCGCACGATCATCGTTGCGGAATCGACGGTCTGGGTGTAGCAAAGGCGTAGCAACGGATGCTACGCTACCTGAATGGCTCGCGAGATCTCAGTCCGCGAGTTGCGAAATCACACCGCCGAGGTGGTCGCCGCGGTGCGATCCGGTGAGCGCTTGTCGCTGACGGTCAATCGGCTACCGGTGGCCGACATCGTTCCGCACACCGCTGCGCGCAGCCCATGGGTACCGTCGCAGACGCTGCGCTCGATCGTCGAAGACGCCGGCGCCGACGCGGGACTCCTCACCGACCTGGCCGACGTTCGTGGCTCGTTGCTTGACGGCGAATGAGCCGAGCCATCGCTGACACATCGGTCTTCATCGCACGGGAATCCGGGCGCCCGCTCGGGGCGCTACCGGACGAGATAGCGGTGTCCGTCGTGACCGCGGCAGAACTCGAACTTGGCGTCTTGCGCGCGGCGGATCCAACGACACGCGCGGTCCGACTGCGCACGCTGTCACGCGTCCGGACCGACTACCCGCTGCTCGTGATCGATGACGAGACCTCCTCGTGCTTTGCGCGGATCGCCGACGAGGAGCTTCGAGCTGGCCGCAAACTGCGGCGCCACGACGCCTGGATAGCGGCCAGCGCGCTGCAGCACCATGCCGCGGTCGTCACCCAGGACGCTGACTTCAGCGCGTTCGTCTCGGTGCCCGTGATCAGAGTCTGAGCGACATTCCACTCAACGTGATCACAACGGTGGACTCGACCCGGCGAACCGGGAGTCGGGGACCTGCGCCCGCCAGGCGCCCATGCGGTCCGGCCGGCGGCGAGTGCCGGGACGATCTGCTCGCCAGGCCGCAGATCGCGGTTAGCGCCCCGGGTCGACCAGCTGTAGTTGACTGTCGGCTCGCCGGGCGCGTTTAATGGTGACGGTGCCGTCGTAGATCTCGGGTTCGTGGAACGCCTGCATGAGCTTGTGGTGCGCGCGGTGGCGGAGCGCCTGGTGTTCGTGGTGAACGGCGGCGGCATACTCGGCAGGGTCGGTGGGGCGCTCTTCGGGGAGCCGGCGGACGAGGATCTGGTGGGCAGCCCACGCGTAGACGGCGTTCGCGGCCGCTTCGACCTCGAGCATCCGGTAGGGCACGTACTCCGCGACCCGCTTCTTGGAGTATCCGCCGCGGCGGGCAGCGCGCTCGAGCTCCCGGAATTCCTTGCGGCCCTCATAGACGGTGACGATCCCCGTCTCGGGGTCAAACTCGGCCTCGATCAGCTGGTCCTCATCCTTGCGGGCGATCTCCCGCACCCACCCCGACGCGCGGTGGCGGACGATGATCACCTCCAGCTGGGCCTCGTGCTCGCCAGCGGTTGCCGTGACGATGAGGCGGGAGCCGGGTTCGACAATCACCTTCGCGCGAATGCTCCCGGCGATCGCGGAGAGCCCGCGCGCCCCGGGCTCGGAGAACTCCGTGCTGCGTAGAGAGAGCGAGAGGCCGGGGTCGGTGTCCACCTGGACCTGGGTGCCGGCGGGCACCTGGTCAGGGTTGGCGTGGATTGTGATTGTGCGCTGCTCACCGGGATGCATCCGGATCGGGGACTGCTTGAAGAACAACGCCGCGACCACCGGGGACGCAGCCGGCTCGGCCGAGTCGCGCTCGTTGGTCTCGCCGGCACCATCGGGCTCGACGGTCTCCCAGCTGTGTTCGTCTGGCGCGGCGCTCGCGGGCGCGCTGCCGGGCTCGCGGCCGCTGCTGCCGGGATGATCGAACGCGGCCTTGAGCGCGTCGTTCAGCGCGCGCAGGCCGACCTGGTCGCGGGCGGTGATCGCGCGGGCTGTCCCGATCAGGTGGGCGCCGGCGCGACGTTCCTCCTCGGCCACGATCGGCTTCAGGACCCGGTCGATCGCCGCGTAGAGCTTCTGCACGAGGGGGTGGTGCTCGTTCAGGCCCGAGCGGTCAACCTTGACCACCAGCTCCGGTCGCGGCGCATCCAACGCGCGCCGCTGCAAGGCCTCGATCTGCTCACACACCACCTCCCCATAGAGATGCCGGGCGCCCGCTCGGCCCTCGTATCCCGCCAGCGTGGTCTCGTGCGCGGCGCGGCCGGAGCGGATCGTCAGGCCACCGCGGCGGGTCGCGCGCGAGAACCCGACCGTCAATGCCTCACCGGCACGCCTGACGGTGATTCGGGCGGTGACGCCGGGGGTGATATCGATCTCGTCATCGAACAGGACCGGCCGCTCCGGATCTGGGTCGGGAGCCGGGTAGGACACGAGCTCCAGTGGCGCGCCAGGCAGGTCGAGATACAGCTCCCGGCAGGGGTCCTCGATGATCGGACGCAGCTGCACCAGTTGCGAGACCAGCGCGCGCAACCGCCCGGCCGACGGCAACCGCGGATCGGCGAGCGGGACCGTCACCCGGGTCCCGGACTCCGACACCCCGAGTGCCCGGAGATCCTTGTGCCCAGCGGCGCGGTCCTGGACGTGCACGAACGCATAGGGGTCGTCGCCCGGCGCCGGGAAGAACCACGACTCGACCAGCCGCCCATCGCGGATCCCCTCGATCCGGCCCGCCCCCTGCGCCAGCCACACATCCCGCAACCCACGGCCGAACAGGCCGCGCTGACCATTGCGCGGCGGCGCGACCCCCAGCGCGCCAAGGCGCTCATCGACCAGATCAGCGTGGACCCCCTCCCCGTCATCGCTACAGCGCAGCTCGTGCCTCCAGCTGACCAGCGCCGGAGAGCGCAACGGCCGCAAACGTTCCCGCCAACTCCCAAGGAACGCGGGATCGGGATCGCCGAACGCCAGCACAATCCGACCACGCTCCCGCCCCGACGCGGTGATCGCCGCATCCGAGTTCGTCACCAACTCCGGGATGATCTGCACCAGATCGACGCCACCCTGCGCAAAGTTCTCCCGGAAGTACCGACCGCGCGCCCTGCCGACCCGCACCTGACCAAGATCGAACCCCATACTCGTACTCATCACGCCAAGTATCCCGGGCGCTGCATGAGATCCCGCCGCTCGCCGTTAGCCGCCACGACTCCGTCGCTCCAACGCGGTGACAGCCTCAACCGGTCGGCAGGTGGAGTTCAATCGCGTTCGCCAGGTCCGGAACGTCGAGCTCGCCGGTCGCCACAGCGACGACCACTGTTTCGGCCTCGTCGACGCTGAACGTGAGGTCATGCCCGTTGAGAAGACAGAACACGCGCGTGGCCGCCCACGCGAGACGCTTGTTGCCGTCCACCAGCGCGTGGTTGCGCGCCAGGGAGTGCATCAGCGCAGCGGCCTTCTCGGCGAACGTCGGGTACGCGTCCGCTCCGAACGCACTGCTCCGCGGCCGTCCTGCCGCAGACGCGAGGAGTCCGCGATCACGAATCGCGACGTCGTCGAGAACGCCAACGCCGATGTCCAGGAGGTCTTCAACGCTGAGGTAGTCGACCGGCGGTTCGGTCACCGGCCGAGCCGGTCGAGCAGCTCGGCGTCCTCAGTTCGAATACGCTCGATCGCCGCGCGCAGTCGCTCTGGTCGGTCCGACACGTACTGAGCGATCGCGGATCGCGCGACCTCCTGCATCGAGCGGCCCTCCTCTGCGGCCTTGCGGCGCAGAGCGGCTGACTCGCTATCGGTCAAGCGAAGATTCATGGCCACGATCACACGGTACCACGCTGGTACCGGTCCCCTGTGGTGCTCCGTTCTGCGCGTTGGCCAGCGAATCCGACCGCCCGATGTGACGCGAGCCGGCGATCTCTTTTGCGGCAAAGCGCAAGCGAGGTTCGCGACCCGACTGAGCGCTCGAAAGCCGGTGGGGTAACCAGCCTAGGCTGGGAGTTGGAGCGCCGCTGGCTCTTTGGAGGATGGCGTTCCGTAGAGAGCGGTCACGCGCTCGAGGACGTGCCCGTCGGATGCCAGAACAAGATCCTGGGCGGCGTCAACTCGTGATGATCGAGGGCCAGGCCGGCAGGTGTCCCTCTCGCTGATGATGCGGCCGGGGTCAAGCAGCGCCCGCGCAACTCGTCCGAGCGCACGGTTGGAGAGCACACGATCGCCGACATCGCCGAGCGGTTCTCGGCTTGGTCCAGTTTCAGGAGGTGGGCCTGCCGCACGCCATCCAAACTGAGGTCGAAAGGGTGTCAGCCTTGCCAGCGATGCACGGGCAGCGGTTTGAGCGCCCCGACCTCGTCCGTGGACCAACTCAGCACGACCTCATCTGACTGTGTACCTGCGACCGCACCGATCGGAATCGCGATCTCCCGCTTGCCCCAGAGATGACCGTGCTCGAGGACAAGGTGCGCTATCTGTCCCCCGCCGTCGACGACGAAGCCGTCGACGTGTCCGAGGTGGTCACCGTTCGACGAGGTCACGGCGCTCGCGCGGCGGATCTCCACTTCGCCCTTCGGCACCCGGTCGTAGCTGAGCGCGACATGCGGGTCAGGGTCGATCGCCTGCATCCCGACGCCCATCCCGTCAACGCTC
>Ga0209839_10001548_pt1 | contig 11731 bp, 9 predicted proteins | sample OrgsoiDNA2013050_FD_185800 | JGI IMG/M metagenome (GOLD analysis project Ga0209839, IMG submission 185800) | Permafrost soil microbial communities from the Arctic, to analyse light accelerated degradation of dissolved organic matter (DOM) -... | ecosystem: Environmental > Terrestrial > Soil >... | reverse complement strand
AGCTGTAGCGGCGCGGACTGACCGGGTTCGAGCACCGTTTCGGTCGGCAACCGAGGATGCGCGGAGATGACGTCAATGTCGGGGGCATCGCTGAGCGCGACGGGATTTTCGGCGAAGCGGACGTTCAGGGTCTTCGAACCCGCGTCGTAGGTGATCGCCCGCGGCGTCGCCCAGACATGCAACCGGTGGCCGGTTGCATTTGTCACCTGGAATGTGACGATCCGATCGTCGCTGCCGTCTCGAGCAGGATGGACCTGGGCGACGCCGATCTCGAGTTCGTCGGGCATCAGCCTGCACCTCCTTCTGAACTCGGGCCCGAGATGGACTGGGCCTCGATGTGAGCGGCATGGACGAAACCGGCCTGCCTGATCGCCGCGGCCAGGTCGTAGTCGACATGGCGACTGTGCAGCTCAACAAGTCGCCGGGACAGGGCGATCTGCTCCTCGTCGGACAGGCGCATGCGGACCAGCACGGCGCGCAGGTCATCGGCCAGCCGAGCCGGGTCAGACGGTGGATTGCCATACAGGGTGGGAGCCCTGCCGAGCCAGTCAGCCGACCGCTGCGCTACGGCCGCCGGGAGTCGGCCGGCGATGTCCCCGCCCTCAGCCCCGAGCTCCCAGTAGAGGGCCAGCGGTTCAACCAGCGCCCACCGTGTCAGCTGGCCGATACTCCCCGCGGCGATCAGGGGTATGACCTGGCGCACCGCGCCCGGGATGTCGCGATGTGCATGGAGAGAACCGGGGGATGTCAGTGCGCTCTGCAATATCGCCGCCATGGCCGAGGCGAGCTCCGGCGTCGGCGGCGTGAGCGCCGGATGCCGGACCGCGGCGGGCATCGGCCGGTCTAGCTGGCCGGCAGCGTGCTGCACCACGGACGTCCTTAGCCAGCGGGCCGCTGCGGCAGCATAGACCTGGAGCAGCGGGTCGACGACGAGCGAGCGAACCACGGCGCGCAACTCGTCGTCGACCCGCATGCTGGCGGCGATATCTGCGCTGAACTCCAAGTACTGCGCGTATGCCTGGGCGAACAGCTGGCCTCCGAGACCGTAACGCGGGAGCATCGCGCCGCGCACCGCGTGCAGCCAGCGGGCGGGATTCTCGACTTCAGACCGATAGGCGGCGGTGACGACGAGGCACCCGCCAGTGCCCCCACCCCCGCACCCGCCGGTGTGGTCGGTGGTCAGCCGTTCCGGCAGGTGCAGTTGGTCACGCATGACATTCTCATCGGTCTCTGCGGCCTGCTCTTCCAGTGCGGGGGTCGCAGCGACCGTGCCGCGCAGCTGGTGGAAGGCGTGCGACATCTCATGGTAGAGAACGACCGGATTCGGGGTCGGGATGTGCGTGTGGCCGTCGAGCCCGATGGTGAAGATGCCCGACCCGTTGCATTGGCCGGTGTCGTAAAGGATGCGGATCACGTTTGCCAGCCGGTCGTGGAAGGTAACCCCGTTCCCGGTGATGTCTATTGACGTGTCCCCCGTGTCGAGATGCAGGGTGATGGTGGTGCCGCTCGGCAGTCCCGTCGCTACCACGGTGCCCGGGTCGTTGACCTCGTCCAGGACTCGCTGCGCGGTCGCAGTGGTGTTGGCCGGGTCCTTTTTGTAAGTGACCGTCTTCACAGTCGCGTCACCGGCGACGTTGTCGGTCCCAAACCCGAGATCCTGACTGACGATGGTGAACAGGTTGCCGAATACGGTGTTGGGCGTGCCCGATTGGTCGATGTGATAGGTCATTGTGCCCCTCTCGGAATGTGGGCCCTTTGCGCCGTTGCTCTAAGCTCTCAGCCGCTCGTAGGGGAACTCTCGTAGCCTGCATGGGCTGCTCCGTCTCTACCTCTTGGAGGGTCAACAGGCGGCTCTGATACAAAGTGCCTGGAGGAAAACGGGGCAGGCGCTGCCGGCTCCGGGCGCGACTGGATGGTTTCACCGGGACTGCAAGACAGTCAGTTCAGGCGATGATCCTTCATGTTCCCTGAAACTTCCTCAACAGTGAGACCGGCCCTGCTGAAGCGGAGAAAGCCCAGGCCCAGGGGCTATAGAAGTTATTGAGACCTCGGTGAGAGAGCAGGCCAGCGGACACGGGAACCACTGACCTTGCCGAATTCGGGAAGCAACTCGCGGCCGGCGTAGGGCACAGACCTCCTGCTCAGCGGGCGGATTGCTCGTGCACGAAGTCGGCGAGCTGGGCCAGGATGGCGGGGTCGGTGTCGGGCAGGACGCCGTGCCCCAGGTTGAAAATGTGGCTCTCCGCGATCCGCGCCTGCCTGAGGATATCGGTGGCGCGCGCGGCGACCACGGCCCACGGCGCCAGCAGCACGGCCGGGTCCAGGTTGCCCTGCAGGGCCGTCCCGGCCTCGACGCGGCCGGCGGCCTCGTCCAGCGGGACCCGCCAGTCCACGCCGACGACGTCGGCTCCGGCCTGCCGCATCAGGCCGAGCAGTTCGCCTGTGCCGACCCCGAAGTGGATGCGGGGTACGTCGTGCCCCTCCAGCGCGGCGAAGATCTGGCTGGTGTGCGGGAGCACAAACGTCCGGTAGTCGGCCGGGCTCAGGGCGCCGACCCAGGAGTCGAACAGCTGAACCGCCGACGCCCCCGCGGCGATCTGCACCTCCAGGAACGAGATCGTGATGGCGGTGAGCCGCTCCATCAGAGCGTTCCACAGCCGGGGGTCGGCGTACATCATGGCGCGGGTCCGGTCGTGGTGACGGGAAGGGCCGCCCTCGATCAGGTAGGAGGCCAAAGTGAACGGAGCGCCCGCGAAGCCGATCAGCGGCCGGTCGCCCAGCTCGCCCACCAGCGAGCCCACCGCCTCGGTGACGTAAGGGACGTCGCCGGGCTCGAGCGGGCGCAGCCGCTCCAGGTCGCGGGAGTCGCGGATGGGCTCGTCGATGACCGGGCCCACCCCGGTCTTGATGTCGATGCCGAAGCCGATCGCCTTCAGCGGCACCACGATGTCGCTGAACAGGATGGCCGCGTCAACGTTGTAGCGCCGCATCGGCTGCAGGGTGATCTCGGTGATCAGGTCGGCCTTGGTGCACGACTCGAGCATCGGGATGCCCACGCGGGCCTGCCGGTATTCGGGCAGCGAACGGCCAGCCTGGCGCATATACCAGACCGGGGTATAAGGCACCGGCTCCCGGCGGCAGGCACGCAGGAATGGCGAGTCCTTCGCAAGCGACGTCACAGCAGGGATCGTCTCACAGAACGGAGAACTGACACGCCGCCCAGCCTCCCGCGGATTGTCGTACACGCGTGCCAATATTTTGCTCAGCCCCGCAAAGTGCCGGCGAAGGAGGTTACGGGCCATGAGCCAGATGCCCTGGTACTGTCCCGGATGCGCTGGGGAGCAGCTGTTCGAGCAGTTCCACACCGACGCCGGGCACTGCCCCGACTCACCGGACGGGCACTGCCCCGAGTGGGCGTGCTGTGCCTGCGGGACGGCCCTGATCGTGGGCTTCCTTCCGCAGGAGCAGCCGTTGCGCGAGCACGCATCAGGCCGTTCCGGCCGTGCGGCATGAGCCTCACCGGCCCCGGCCATATGCCCGTTAACGGCCGTATTCGCGCCGGAACTTGCGTGAGGAAGCAGCGGGCGCGGCATACGCTCTGTACATGAGATCGGCCGACCGGCCCGTGCGAAAGCAGCGGGTACCACGGGACACGTCGCAGCGCAGCGACGAAGAGGTGGCTACGGCGGCGTTCGGTTCCGCGGTCGCCGCCTTTCAGGCCGGACTGGACGACCAGGGTTCGCTCCGGGCTGAATTCACCTTCGAGGACGTTCCCGCACCCAAACGGCTCGCCCCGTTTGCCACGGCGACCGCGGCTACCGTGCGGCGTGACGACGCCGACATCGCCTGGGGACGGCTCGTACTGCTGTACGACCCGGCTGCGCCTGAGGGGTGGCACGGCTGCTACCGGCTGATCAGCTACCTCCGGGCGGAGATCGACCCGGAGATCGCGGCGGACCCGATGCTCGGCCAGGTCGGCTGGACGTGGCTGACCGAGGCCCTGGACGCGCGCACCCCTGGCTACAACGCCCCGAGTGGCACCGTGACCCGGGTGTCGACCGAGGGGTTCGGCGGCAAGGAGGAAGAGCCGCCGATTCACGGATACGAGCAGCGTGCGTCCTGGTCGCCTACGGCTGCTGGTCCGGGCAAGGACCCGGGCAAGGACCCGGGCCAGGACCCGGGCCAGGACCCGGGCCAGGACCCGGGCCCGGACAGCAGCGATCCGGACCGACTGGACCTGGCCGCGCACGTGACCGCGTGGTGCGACTCGCTGGCGGCCGCGGCCGGGCTGCCGCCGCTGGCCCCGGGCACGTACGCGCTGCCGTCGCCGGGCCGGGGGACTGAGCAACGGCCGCGGCGGCGCCAGTGACCGCGAAAGATCAGGCCCCCGGGGACACCGGGCAGCCCCCCGGGGACACCGGACAGGTCGTCGAGGACACCCGTGAGGTGGTGCCCCTGCTCGAGCCGCGGGACGGCCTGCCACCGGTGGTAGAGACCGCCGAGGAACTGGAGCGGGTGACCCGGGCGATGGCGGCCGGCACCGGTCCGGTCGCCGTCGACGCCGAACGCGCGTCCGGCTACCGCTACGGGCACCGTGCGTACCTGGTGCAGTTGCGCCGCGCGGGCGCCGGGACCGCCCTGATCGACCCGATCAGCTGCCCGGACCTGTCCGGGCTCGACGCCGCGCTGGCCGAAACCGAAGCGGTCCTGCACGCCGCGTCCCAGGACCTGCCTTGCCTGGCCGAGCTCAACTACCGCCCGCGCATGCTGTTCGACACCGAGCTGGCCGGACGGCTGCTCGGGTTCCCCCGGGTGGCGCTCGGCACGCTGGTGGAGACCGTGCTCGGGCTGCACCTGGAGAAGGGCCACTCGGCCGCGGACTGGTCGACGCGGCCGCTCCCGATGGAATGGCTGCGGTACGCCGCGCTCGATGTCGAGGTGCTCATCGAGCTGCGCGACGCGCTCGCCGACATGCTCAACGCGCAGGGCAAGATGGACTGGGCCCGTCAGGAGTTCGCCGCGGTGCTGAACGCCGCCCCGCCCGCGCCGCGCCCCGACCCGTGGCGCCGTACCTCCGGCATCCATCGTGTGCGCAGCCGGCGCAGCCTCGCGATCGTGCGGGAGCTTTGGGAACAGCGCGACAAGATCGCCCAGGACATGAATCTCTCGCCGGGGCGGGTGCTGCCCGACGCGGCCATCGTCGAGGCGGCCCGGGCGCTGCCCACCAGCAACGCCACCCTGACCAAGATCCCTGGCTTCACCGGGCGGGTGGCGCGCAAGCATCTGCCGGAGTGGCTGGGCGCGGTCCGGCAAGCGCGGGCCCTCCCGGAAAGCGCGCTCCCGGACACCGGCGGGGCCACGGTGGCCAGCGGGCCGCCGCCGACCCACCGCTGGGCCGAACGGGACCCCGCCGCCGCGGCGCGCCTGGTCGCGGTGCGCGCGACGGTGGCCGACCTGGCCGCGGAGCACACCATGCCCGCGGAGAACATGCTCCCGCCGGACGCGGTCCGGCGCATCAGCTGGGAGCCGCCGGATCCACCCGACCCGCTCGCGGTGGAGGCGGCCCTGGCCGGTTACGGCGCACGGCCCTGGCAGCGCGCCCTGGCCGCCGGGCCCATCGCCGCGGCCATCGAGGACCCCGGAGCGCACGGGGCCACCATCGCTCACCCGGCCGTCATCCAGCAGGCCGATACCGAGCCCGAGACGGAAGCATGATCGTCCGGGATTCTTGATCGTTCCGGGATTGACAGGCGCGTTTTTTCCGTGATTGAGGAGACGATGAGCACACCCGCGCTGCCAGGGATCTTCCAGACGGTGGAGCCCCTGCTCAACCACTACGGGTATCTCGCCGTCGCCCTGTTCGTCACCGTCGAGGACTTCGGTATCCCGTTGCCCGGCGAGACCATATTGATCGCGGCCGCATTGTTCGCTGGAGCAGGCCGGCTGAACGTCATCCTGGTCGGCGTGGTCGCCACGCTCGCCGCGGTCGTCGGGGACAACATCGGCTTCGCGATCGGGCATTTCGGCGGACGGGCGCTGGCGCTGCGGTTCGGCAAGTACGTGTTCCTGACCGAAGAACGCCTGGACAAGGCCGAGAACTTCTTCGAACATCACGGCGGCAAGATCATCGTGGTCGCCCGGTTCATCGAGGGTCTCCGCCAGGCTAACGGCATCGTGGCCGGCATCAGCGGCATGCACTGGAGGCGTTTCCTCGCGTTCAACGCGCTCGGTGCCGCGCTCTGGGCTGGAGTCTGGGTCAGCCTGGGGTATCTGGCCGGCAACCACATCACAACCATCTACAACCAGATCACCCGCTATTCGCTGTACGCGCTGATCGCGCTGGCGGTGGCAGTGGTTGCGTTCATCGTCCGGTGGCTGTGGCGCCGGCGCCGGGGGCGGCAGGCGCGGGCCTCGGGCGCGGGGTCAGGCGCACCGGCGACCGCGGGGCTGGCCGAGTCCCGTGAGGCCCGTGAGGCCCGTGAGGCTGGTAAGGCCGGGGAGACGATTCCGGGGGCGAGGAAAGCTCCCGAGTCAGGTGAGACTTCTGAGATCAGTACGGCTACCGAGCCACATGAGACTTCCGGCCCCGCCGAGCGGCACGGGGTTTCCGGGATCACTGAGACAGACGAGCAGCGCGGTGCTCCCGAGGCCAGCGGTGCTTCCGGGACAGGCGGGTCTCCCGGGGCCAGCAGTGCTCCCGGGACAAGCAGTGCTCCAGGGACGGGCGGGACTCCCAAGGCTCCCGAAGCTTCCCGGACAGGCGGGTCCCCCGGAGCTCCCGAAGCTTCCCGGACAGGCGGGTCCCCCGGAGCTGACGGGGCTTCCCGGACAGGCGGGGCTCCCTGGACAGCCGGGGCTGACGGGACGGGCGGGGCTCAAGGGACTGTTGGGTCAGGAGAGGGCCATGGAGCTTCCGGGGCTAGTAGAGCTGCTGAGGCCTCCAGGACTCCCGATGACGGGCCGAACGGCTAAGCCCAGAGCGGACACTTCGTAGCGTTCCATTCCGGCGAGCGTGCTCTCACCGGCCTGGAGGACCCAGAAGCCGGCCTTGGGCACCGACGGGTCCGGAGGCGGTTTGGCGCCCAGGTACTCGCACGCGGCCCGGAGGAGTTCCGGGATGTTTTCCCGGTGCGCGCAGACCAGGGTCGGGACCCCAGTGGCCAGCAGGCGGGTCGTCGCGGACACAGGGTCACCGACGTCCGTTCGGCTCAATGAAGAGTCACCGGGGCGGTCCGGCACACCGAATGCGGTGTCAGCCTCAATGGGCGCGCCGAAGTGCGCGGCGTACGGCGCGACCGTCGCGGTGCAGCGCAGCGCGGGTGAGCTGATCACCCGGACCGGTTCGAAGCAGGCCAGGAGGGGTAGGAGGGCCAGCGCGTCCGCCTCCCCCCGAGTGTCGAGCGGGCGGAGCAGGTCGTCGCCGTCCCAGCCCTGTCTGCGGCCCGCGGAGGCGTGCCGCAGGACGATGAGGGGCACCGTGCGGTGCGGCCACTGCGCGAAATCCTCCAGCACGATCACGTCGTCCGGGTAGGAAACCCGGTCGTAGGCACGCTCGAGCGGGAGCCATTCGATCCCGTCGACCTCCTCGTTCGGGACGAACGGCGGGGCCGGAAGGCCCCTCGGCACCGGATCCGCGGCCGCCCAGTAGTACACGTGCTTGGGGCGGCCAGCGGCCAGGTAGCGCACCGACCGAAGGCGGCGCCCGAGGCGCGGGTGCAGGCCAGTCTCCTCGACGACCTCAGGACGGCGGTCTGCGGAAGCTGCTCCCCCGGGTCACGCTTTCCCTTAGCCAACGACCAATCATCCCGCCGCGGGCGGTGGATGAGCAGCACTTCCGGGTCGTTGGGCCCGTCCGGCCCGCGCCGCCATACGATGGCGCCCGCGGCTTCGATTTCACCCAGCTCCGCGGGGCCGGCCATCGGCTCAGCCATCGGCGGTCCGCACGCGGCGGTCCGCGATCAGTATGAACTGGAGGTCGCGCAGCGGCTCGCCGCCCGGCCCGCGGTCGTGGCGGGCCCAGACCCCATCGGCATCCAGCCACCACGACGCGATGCCGTCGTCCATGCCCAGGTCGAGCAGCCGCCGCAGCTCCCGCGCGTGCCAGCGGTCGGTGACGCGGACGATCGTCTCCACCCGGCGGTCCAGGTTCCGGTGCATAAGGTCGGGACTGCCGAGCCAGACCTCACCAGTCGAGCCCGGATCGGCTTCGTCGTGCTTGCCGGTGCCGAACGAGTAGACCCGCGAGTGCTCCAGGAACCGCCCCAGTATGCTCCGCACGCGGATGGTCTCCGACAGGCCGGGCACGCCGGGGCGGAGCGTGCAGATCCCGCGTACCCACAAGTCGATCGGCACCCCGGCCTGCGACGCCCGGTACAGCGCGTCCACGATGACCTCGTCGATCAGCGCGTTGCACTTGAACTGGATGCGAGCGGACTTCCCGGCCCGCTGGCGGTCCACCTGGTGCGCGATCCGGCCGACCAGCCCGGCGCGGAGGGATTCGGGAGCGACCAGGAGCTGCCGGTAGGAGTCCTGCCGGCTGTACCCGGTGAGGTGGTTGAACAGGTCGGTAGCGTCCTCGGCGACGGTGGGGTCGGCGGTCAGCAGGCCGAAGTCCTCATACAGCCGGGCGGTGGCCGGGTTGTAGTTGCCGGTGCCGAGGTGGCAGTAGCGCAGCAGCGTCCCATCGGCCTCCTCCCGCACGATGAGCAGGACCTTGCAGTGCGTCTTCAGGCCGACGAAGCCGTAGACGACGTGACAGCCCGCCTCTTCCAGCTTCCTCGCCCAGGCGATGTTGGCCCGCTCGTCACCGCGGGCCTTGATCTCGACGACCACGACCACCTGCTTGCCGAGCTCGGCCGCGTCGATCAGGGCGTCCACGATCGGCGAGTCGCCGCTGGTCCGGTAGAGCGTCTGCTTGATGGCCAGTACGTTGGGATCGGCCGCGGCGGCCTCGATGAGGCGCTCGACGCTGGTCGTGAACGACTCGTACGGGTGGTGGACCAGGACGTCGCGCTCGCGGAGAGCCGCGAAGATGTCGGTGTCCTTGGGAATCGCGGACGAGGACGGGACGAAGGGCGGATACCGCAGCTCGCCGATGTCCAGGTCCGCGATCGCGGTCAGACCGGACAGGTCCAGCGGCCCCGGCACCCGGTAGACCGCGCGCCGGTCCACGCTGAGCTCGGTGATCAGCCGGTCCAGCACGTCGCCGGACATCGAGTCGTCCACCTCGAGCCGGACGGCGGGGTCGAAACGCCGCCGGAGCAGTTGGCGCTCCAGCGCCTGCAGCAGGTCCTCGGTGACGTCTTCGTCCACTTCCAGGTCCCGGACGCGGGTGACCCGGAAGGCGTGATGCTCGATGATCTCCAGGCCCGCGAACAGTTGCGTCAGGTGCGCGGCGATGACGTCCTCGATGGGCACAAACCGCTGCGGGGAGACGGCGAGAAACCGGGGCAGCAGCGGCGGCACCTTGACCCGCGCGAACATCGTCGCGCCGGTGCGCGGGTCGGCCACCATGACGGCCAGGTTGAGCGACAGGCCGGAAATGAACGGGAACGGGTGCGCCGGGTCGACCACGAGCGGCGTCAGCACCGGGTAGATCCGCTCACGGAACAGCTCGCGCAGGTTGCCCCGTTCGGCGGAGGAGAGCTCCTTCCAGCGGAGGACTTCGATGCCCTCGCCGCTGAGCGCGGGCAGGATCCGCTCGGTGAAGCAGGCCGCGTGCCGCGCGGTCAGCCGGCCCGCGAGGTCCAGGGTCCGGTTCAGCACCTGGCCGGGCAACTGGACGCTGACGCCCTCGACCGGGAGCCCGGCGGCCATCCGCCGCATCAGCCCGGCCACCCGGACCATGAAGAATTCGTCCAGGTTGCTGGCGAAGATAGCCAGGAACCGGACCCGCTCCAGCAGCGGAACGCTCTCGTCCTCGGTCAGTTCAAGCACGCGCTGGTTGAAGCGGAGCCAGCTTTCCTCGCGGTCGAGGTAGCGGTTCGGCGGCAGCGGGGGCAGGTCCTCTGGCTCCCGCTCGGGCTCGGTCCCGAGCCTCGGTCCGGGACCGGAGCCGTTGACCGAGGCCTGGGCCGTGCCGCCCCGGCCGGCGCCGGCGACCCCGGGCGAGGCGTCAACGTCCCCGGGACTGGTGCCCACGTCCCCGGGGCTGGTGTCGACGCCTCCGTGGAGACGTGGCTCGCCGTCGCTCATGCTCCCATTGTCACAGGCCGGTGATCCACCGAGAACCCCCTGCCTTAGTGACGCTTCGTGTTCACCCTCACGAGCCGCGGCACACCGTCACCAGGGGCAACGCCAATTGCCTATCATGCTGGTGTGGTTTCCGGTGAACATGGCTCAGATGACATCCAGGAGGCGCCGCATGCCCGTGGCTCCGTGCCTGACCAGCCGTCGCGGATCGGCGCCATCGCCGCGCCGAGGCCCGGTTCGGGAGCGGTTGCGGTAGAGCCGCCCGGACAAGGGTCTGGGTACTGGGCGGGCGGCCCGTCCGCCGTGCTGGCCGACGGGGAGATCTTCCTCGCCTACCGGCTGCGCCGGCCGCTCGGCCATGGCCGCGGGTATGCGGTCGCGGTGGCCCGTTCGGCCGACGGAGAGCACTTCGAGCCGCTGACCATGATCAACAAGGAAGACATGGCCACCGATTCCCTGGAGCGACCGTACCTGGTGCGGACCCCCGAAGGAACCTGGCGACTGTACCTGAGCTGCGCGACGCCGGGCACGAAGCACTGGCGGGTCGAGGTGGTCGAAGCCGCCCACCCGGCCGAGTTCGACTCCCGCCACAGCCAGGTGGTGCTGCCGGGTGACTCCAAAAAGGGCGTCAAGGACCCGGTAATCGTGCGCCGCGACGACGGATGGCACATGTGGGTCACCTGCCATCCCCTGGACGATCCCGCCGAGGCGGACCAGATGGCGACCGAATACGCCACCAGCGCGGACGGCCTGACCTGGACCTGGGATGGGGTCGCGCTCAGCGGGCGGCCGGGGTACTGGGACTCACGGGGCACCCGGGTCACCTCGGTCTGTTTCGCCGGCGGCACCATCGTGGCCTACTACGACGGCCGGGCCACGGCCGCCGAGAACTACGAGGAACGGACCGGGGTCGCGACGGGTACCGAGCCATCCGTGCTCTCCGCGGTGGGCAGCGAACCGCTGGCCTGGTCGCCGTATCACGGTGGCGGGCTGCGCTACCTGCACATTTTGCCGTTGCCTGACGGGCGCAAGCGGCTCTACTACGAGATGACCCGGCCCGACGGCGCGCACGAACTGCGCACCGAAGTTCAGTAACCGGCGGGGCGACGGCGGCCAGGGCCCCTCCCCGCTGACGGGTCATCCCCACTGGGGGTCCCCCCGCTGGCCGGTCAGTTCAGCTGGACCGGGCGGCCGTTTCTCGCCTGCGACTGTCCCTCCGGGCGCGCGCCGACCATCCCGCCTGACCGGTCGCGCGGCGCCCGCCAGTCGCTGAAGTCCGTGCCGAGGACGCGTTCGAGCAGTTCCAGGTCCACCTCGAACCGCGGGATAAGCTCCTGGCGCTGCTGCCAGCTGAGCGGCTGCCGTTCCCGGTTGTGGCGCTGCAGGAACCGCTCGAGCCTGCCCATGACGGCTTCCGGAGCGGCCCCCGGGAGGAACCGGCCGACGGCCGACCCGGCGCGCAAGGCCTGGGCGACCGCGCGGTGCGCCAGCGTCGCCTCGGGATGAGCGGTGACGTTCTGCCGCGGCACCTCGGTGACCA
>Ga0209839_10001547_pt1 | contig 11745 bp, 5 predicted proteins | sample OrgsoiDNA2013050_FD_185800 | JGI IMG/M metagenome (GOLD analysis project Ga0209839, IMG submission 185800) | Permafrost soil microbial communities from the Arctic, to analyse light accelerated degradation of dissolved organic matter (DOM) -... | ecosystem: Environmental > Terrestrial > Soil >... | reverse complement strand
ATCCCCTCGTAGGACTCGAGCCGCTGGAGCAGGTAGTTGGTCTCGAGGTTCGCGTAGCGGTCGTTCGAGGTCTGGACATCGGTGCGCCGTGTCAGCAGCGCGTCACCTTCGTCGAGCAGCAGGATCACGTCGAGCTCCTCGGCGCGGGCGAACACGGCATCGAGGTTCTTCTCGGTCTCACCGATGTACTTGTTCACGACCGCGGACAGGTCTACTGCGTACAGCTCCTTGCCCAGGACCGACGCGAGCAGCCCCACCGCAAGCGTCTTTCCGGCTCCGCTCGGCCCGGTGAACAGCGCTCGCACGCCCGGTGTCAGCTGACCGGCGAGCAGCCCGCCGACGCACTCCCGCAGACGCTCACGGTGGCGGCAGCGAAGTTCGAGCAGTTCGAGCTCGCGCAGCGTCTCGTCGCCGACCGCGAGGTCACGCCAGCCGCCCGCGGTGGGGATCCGCGTCGCGAGCGTCTCGAGTGCCTCGCCGTGCAGCGAACGCATCGCGCTGAGCACGTCATCGTCGCTCGGCACGCTACGTCCGGCGAGGACAGCCTCGACGCGGGCGAGCGACGCCGCCCGCTGGATCGTCCCGCTTGGAGTGCGGAAGCGAGCCGCCAGCTCGTCGGCGTCGGCGCGGCGACCGAGCGCCGCTGACCAGAGCGCCGCGCGGGCGTCGACGTCGGGCACGCCGGTCCTCAGCGTGATCGCGTTGACGTCGGTGCGAACGCCGCCGCGAGCTCCGAGGACAACGCCGATGGGACCCACGTAACCTCCCCAGCGTTGAAGCTCGACCGTCTCACCGGGCGCGAGCTCCAGCTCCTGCATCGGTAGGGCGTTCAGGAGCGTCGCGAGCGGTCCCACCAGCTCCGGCGACGGGTCGGAGAGCTCGAGCAGACCGCGACCCGTCGCGCGCGCGACCGCGCCGAGCAGCGCGCGGCGCCCACTGCCGCGGGGCCCGCGGACGATCACCGGCGGCGATTCGCTCCCGTTAAGCAGGGTTGGAAGTCGCTCGAGCACCCGACGCGTCTCTTCGGGGAGCACGAGCACGTCGGCTGTCGGGAGCTCGGCGGCGGGCCGGTGGCGGGCCCACGGCGACGCCGGTGGAGCGCCTCCTCGCATCGCATCCCACACGACGGGAGGAAGCTGAACCGCCCGCCGCGGTCGCGGCGCGTCGGGGTCCGACTCGCGCAGCACTCCGGCGCGCAGCAGCGCCTGCAGGGCATCGCGGGCGCGATCGTCATCGGTCCATTTCGCGAGCAAGCCGACTGTCGGGCGATGCTCTCCGGGGATCCCGCTCATCGCCTCGAACAGGGCGCCGAAGCGCATGTCCTCCTCGACGAGACCAGCTGTGAATAGCAGCGTCAGCGCGAGGTGGTCTAGCCCACACGCCTCTCGCAGCGCCCGCAGCGGAAGGTGCTCGGCCGTCCCGGTCTCCCACGCGCTGAGCAGTTCGCTCCAGCGCGTGTCCGTATCCGGTCCGGGAGCGTCGAACCCGCCGGCGTCGATCTGGTCGTAGTAGCCCCGCAGGAAGGCAAGGCCGTTCTGATCGTCGGGCTCCGGCAGGCGGCCCCTGAGTCCCAGGACCGCGGCGTAGACGTGCAGGCGGAAGTGGGACGCAGGCGTCCTGGGGAGCTCGTCGAAGGTGTGCGCAGCGCTCATTCGAAGTGGAAGGCGAGGTGGCGGCCGGCGGCCGGGATCCACCCCGGGTCCCGGTCGAGGCCGGCGAGGCGGATCGCGATCGGCAGGTGCTCGAGGCTCAGGACCACGTCGACGTGGCTTGGGCTGACCAGTACTCGCGCTCGATGGGCCAGTAGCAGATCGGCGACCGGCTCCCCGGGGGGCAGGCCGAGGGCGACGCGCAACCGAGCCACCGAATAGGTGCAGAGCCTCGCGAGCCATCGGTCTAGAGGACGCCCCGGCTCGCGCGGGAGCGATGCGCGCACCGGAGGGCGATCGGGCCTGATCGGGCGCAGCCGGCGCAGCTCGCGCCGAAGCTGCTCCGCTGGCGAGGCGCTCGTCCGAGGCACTGCCGTGACCGGGAATCCCGCCGGATGGCTCAGGCGGAGCAGCCCGCCGGCCGCCGACCAGTGCCACACGCCGGCGTGGTCGAAGGGCTCCAGCCAGTCTGACGGCACCCGCCACGCGCGAGGCGGACCGAACCCGCGACCGGGTGGGTCGTCAGGGAGGCGGCCCGCGAGCTCCGCGAGCAGGCCCCAGACCGGGTCGGGCGCTCGGCTACCGAGCAGCGCAGTCCCGAGCAGGAACGTGAAGTCCCACGGATCGAGCGCGATCCCCGGATCCAGCGGGTGCGTGAAGTCGCTGTAGAGGTCGAGCTGGAGCGCGAGGTTGAGCAGGTAGAAGAGGCCGCCGAGGCTCGTGTCGATCGCGGTTTCGGACTCGGGCGCAGCCTCGGAGTCGGATGACAGCGCCGCCGGCAGCGCCGCCCGCCGTCGCGCCGCGGGCGGCGGTGTGCGACTGGCCGGGAGCCGCATCGACCGCTCCCCGGGGCGGGAGCGCGGTACGTCTTCGCCGTCAGGCTGGTGCGTCCAGCCGGGCCCCGCGCGCGGCCGCGCCTGGCCGGTTGCAGCCGGCTCACCGGCCGGTCGCGGGTCGCGGTGCTTGATCCTCGGCGCCGGCGGCCCCGCGGTCGCGTCTCCGCGGGCGGAGCCGTCGGGGTCCACATCCGCCCCCACTGTGCGGACTTTAGTGCTGGGGCGGACGCCGGGCGCCCGCGCCCCCTGCCGGTCCCGCTCCGGCGCCTCGGCGGCGGCGATGGGTGTGCGCAGGCCGGCTTCCCGGCTCCGCGGGGGCGCCCGCACCGGTCGCGGCGCGGCGCCGGCCGCCGCGGCCGTGCGCTGTCGCTCAGAGCCGAGCGGCGCGGCCGCCGCGGCGCAGTCAGCCACCGCGAGCCAGGCGGAGGTCAACTCGGCGAAGACGCGCGTGCGCGCCGTCGCGGGTGCGCGGCGCAGGCTCAGCAGGACTCCGAGCGCTAGCTCCTGATGGACCTCTGGGCGCGCGGCCGCGGCCTCAGGCGCGATCCACCGCCACGGCGGCTCGCGGCCGGATCCGGCCCCGGCGGGCTGGGTGTTCGAGGCGGTGGCCGGGGCGCCGGCCACGAGCACGGCGTGCAGCGCGGGGGCCCCGAACGCCGCCGCGGCGCGGGCCGCGAGTTCGTGCGCGGCCTGCGCCGGGAGCAGCGACGCGAACCGCGACGCCGTGTCCCACGCGGCGAGCAGCTCGATCGCGGCCGGCGCGCGCTCGGGTTGCTCGAGCCATGTGGCGATCACCGCGTCCCGCGGCTCGGCGCTCCCGCGGAGCAGCCCGCGCCACCACCAGCGCGTCCACGCGGCGCCGTTACATGCATCGCGCGCCAGGCAGGCGAGCAGCTCGGCGCGATCGGCGAACAGCACCGCCTCCGCGCCGGCGGGCACCGCCCCTAGGGCGGGTCGCGCGGCGTCCGTCAGCAGGCGCTCGAGCGCGCTCGCCAACGCCCGCTCCCACTGAGGCGGCAGCCGCTCCCCGCCCACGTCGAGGCGCAGCGTGCCGGGCCGCGGGTCGGCCAACCTGCGCACGCACAGGACCGCCGACGGCGGCAGCCCTTGCGGACGCCACTCGCCGCCGGCCAGCACCTGTTCGAGGCGCAGGCGAGCGAGCGCGGGGTCGAGCGCGTCGGACCACACCCTGACGCGCCCGAGCACCGCTTCGCCGGCGCTCACCGTAACCCTCCGAGCTCCGCGTCCGAGATGCTCGCCGCTCGCCTAGAGCCTCCAGAGGCTGGGGCCGACGGCCACCGACCAGGTCCGCGGGCCGACGATCCCGTCGATGATCACGGCGCCCCACTCCTGGAACGCCTTGACCCGCGCGACGGTCGCGTCCCCGTAGACGCCGTCCTCGGCCAACTTCTGCGCCGTCACGTCGAACCGCAGCAGCGCATCGTTGAGGGCCGTCTGGAGCTTCTTGACGACGTCGGATTCGTGCGGGTCCTTTTGCAGTGTCGGGGGGAGCGGGCTGTGGCCGGCCGACGCAGGATCCACCAGCTTGCTCCACGTCTCCGGCCCGACGACTCCGTCCACGTTGAGGTGCCGGGCCGTCTGGAATCGCCTGACGGCGGCGTTTGTCGCGTGCCCGAAGTCGCTATCGATCTGCGCCGGGGCGATCCCGTAGCCCTCCCCCGACAATAGGAACTGAGCGTCCTGGACCGCGTCGCCCTTGGACCCAAGCTTGATCGCCGGTGTCGCGTGCGGCCCGTGGCCTCCCGGCCTGTGCGCCAGATCCCAGAGCCTTGGCGCGGTACTGGCGGCCCACGTGCCGTAGCCGGCGACGCCGTCCGTCCTCAGGCTCGCCCAGCCCTGGAGGGCTTTGACAAAGGACTCTGTCGCTGCTCCGAACTGTGAGTCGACGACGAGCGCGGGAACTGAAGCCGCGAAGGCTAGCCTGGCGCCGTTCAGTTGCGTTTGCAGGATGCCGACGTCCGAGCCGACGGAGCCGAACTCGAGCGTCGTGGGAAACGACGGCGAGAGCGCGGTCAGAGCATCCCACGTCTGCGGTCCGACGATGCCATCGACCGCCAGCGGCGGATTGGCTCGTTGGAAGGCCTCGACGGCGGACTTCGTGCGCGGTCCGGAGTGACCGTCGATCTGCGTGGCACCGATCCCGTACCCGAGAATCGATAGGGCGAACTGCACGGCGCTCGTGTCCGGTGTGTCCTTGGCCACGACCGTCTGCGTCACGGTCGTGGTCCCGTCGTTGGGGATCCGGAGCTTGTAGAAGTCCGGCGCGAGCTTCTGGAGGTTGCTCGCCTGGATCTCGAAATTCCAGCCGTACAGCGAGCCGTCGTGGCTGATGAAGACACCGAACGAGGTCTGCGGCGCTAGCACCGGGAACTTTCGCCCCTTTGCGTCGGTGATCGTCTCGCCCGTCCGGTGGTAGACGTGGACCATGTGGGTCGGGACCTGCTGAGCAATCTCCCAGGCGGTGGGGTCTGCCTGCCTGCGGAAGCCCGCCAACTCGTCGATCGAGGGGCCGGAAGGGATCGGCGGCGATTGGGGAGGCACGACGACCGTCGGCATGTTGAGGGTCTGCACGTATAGGTAGACGTCGCGTTCGGGATCGCCACCGAGCGGTCCGAGCCCCTTGACGCTCACCGCAGCGGGCCGCGTGAACTGGGAAGCGGTGCCGAACTCCATGTTGCAGTACACGCTGTCGCGCCCGAAGTCGATCGCGCCCCCCGAGAGCTCTACCAGCATGCACTGGTGCAGCGGATGGGTCCCGACCGGCGGGAAGTCATTGGTACCCGGCTGCGTCGCGGTCGTCATCGTCCAGTCGAACGTCAGCTCGCCGGTCGTGCCGGCGGAAATGGCCGGCCCGGTCACGTCGTCGCCACCCGGCAGGACGTCCTTCCACAGCGACGCGCCGGTCAAGTCGGGCACCGATCCCCAGTCCGCCAGCCGGAACCGGGCGTGCAACTGACCGGCGGTGATGGCGCTGGCGCTGTCATTCCTCGGCCGGACGAAGAACGTGTTGAGGGCAGCGAGCTTGATCGTGTTCGGCGTCGCGTTGCCCATCGCGTCGGTGTTCTTGGTTCCGATGCTGGCCGTGTCGATCCAGACGCCTGCAGTGCACGACGTATCTTCCGCCCCGCCGCCGACCCGCACATCGCCCCAAGCCTGCTTCGGGTCGGAAGCAGGTCCGCTCGGGTTCGGGACGGTCGTCGCCGTCGCGTGGCCGGTGATCGTCCTCGGCCAGGTATGGCGGATGAGCTGGGTGCCGTTGTTGACGTCGGGGGCTGACGCCCGCACCTCGTACCAGAACTTGAACGTCGACGGCCCCTCTATCCCGACGAGGTTGATGCCGGTGTCGTCCAGTGGGGCCCCGGACGTCGTCGCGGGGACGCGGAGATTCACCGCCCACCACTGACTGCCGGTGGTGGGATCGACCCAGCTGCGCTCGTAGGTCCTGATCCAGGTCGGGACCGGGCCCGCGTGCGGCGTGATGTTCCACGGAGCTCCGGCGGCTCCCGGGCTCGCGTCGTAGACGTTGGGGAGAGCTGGCCCGTTCGGGTCCGTGCCCCCGTTCGGACCGTGCGACTGGCCGGAGCCCGGTATCCCCGTGAACGCGGGCAGTTCGATCACAAAGGTGTTGCCCGCCGCGCTCTGGAATCCGACCCACAGCTCGTCCTGGTCCGGCGACAGCTTCGGCGCGATCTGGATCCACCACGACAGGTAGAGGAAGTACGTACCGCCCTGGGTGTTGTATAGCGCGCGGAAGATCGCGTGCTCGGTGGCGGTTCCGGATCCGCTCTGGAGGAAGGTCTGCGCGATCGATCCCTGCCACCGGGGGTCATAGATCTCGGCGCTCAGAGCGGGCAGCGTCGTGAGGTCCCACCACGTCGGTGGACCGCCGGCGCTCGGTACGCCAACGGCGAAGGGGATGCAGGTGACGGCCATGGTGTGTGTGTCCTTTCGACTCGCGGGCTAGTGCTGAACGGTCAGGGTGTAAGTCGTGTCGGTCTCGAGCGTGCCGCCGTGGGTCCGTGCCGAGACCGTCAGCTCCGGCTGATCGGCTACCGCGGTGGGCGCGGTCACGTCAACGTGGACGATCTTGTGAGCGAAGCCGTCAGAACCGATGTCAGACGCCACGACGGTGTAGGTCGGAGCCGTGGTTGGCACGTTGTTGGTAACCACCCATGCCGAAGTGGTGGGGCGCAGGTTGACAGCGACGTCGTAGCTGCCCGCCTTTGCAAGCTGAATGTCGAACGTGAACTCGGCGGCAGTCGATGGTGCGAGGATCAGGTTCGAGCCCGCCAGCGTACCCGCGTCGACGCCGCGGAACTGGGCGCGGGCGTTCGGGTCCGGCGGCGCCGTGGTCTGTCCAACCGTGAGCTGTTTCGGCGTCGATGCTGCGGCACCGCCGCCGGCGGCCTCGACGGTGGCCGTGAATCCCGTGCCGCTCGCGATTCCGGCCGGGATTGGGATTTGGACGTTGAAGGGCGTCTGGCCGTGCGCCGGGATCGTGATCTGACGGGAGGCCAGGACGGCGGGAGGGTTCCCCCCGTCCATGATCTGGATGCCGGTCCATCCGGTGGAGACAGAGGCGCTCAGCGCGACCGTGACGGCGGGAGCTCCGTCCGAGGTCGCGACGAACTGCAGCATCGCCGGCTGTCCGGCCGCCAGTGGGGCCGGGCTGGCGCTGACGAAGCCGAGGTTCACATTGCCTACAAAGCCCTGCGGTCTGGGCAGCAGCGTGACCAGACGGGTAGCGGTCGTCGATCGATTCGACACCGCCATCGTGACCTGCGTGCCGGCGTCCGCCAGCCCGGGTACGTCCGGAACGATGAAGATCAGCTGACTGTCGCTCGAGTTGGGGTCGAAGTCCGGCACGATCGTGGAGTTGAAACGAACGACGGCTGCGCGCGTGCTGAAGTCGAAGTTCTCACCGGTGATCGTCATCTGCTCGCCGACGCGAGGCGTGGTGGGCGACCATGAGATGATCTGCACGCCGGCGCTGGGCGGACCCAGCGCCTCGAGCGCGGCGACGCGATTGTCGAGATCGGCGAGCAGACTGACGATCGCGTTGGTCAGATCGGTTCGGATGAGGTCGCCGGGCCTGACGGGGTTCGTGAGCGCAGCGTGAATGACGTCGGCGGGTTCGACGGATGGTGCAGTGGTCGCCATTGAGTCTCCCTAGTCGATCTCGGCGTAGTTGGCGAGGTTCCAGTGCGCAAGGTCGAACCTTGCATCGGCCTGGTACGGGACGTGGCCCGTCGTGAACGCCACATAGCTCTGCGGTGGCGGCACGTCAGCGGTGGCGGCGACGTTCTCGCGAACGAGATACAGCCACAAGACCCCTACGGCGACCGATGCGCCTGGGCCTCCGACAGTGGCGTCCTTGGTCAGGTCGGCAACGTCGATCGGGGGATATGAGCGCGCCGTGTCGAGTAGTTGAATCAGGCGCGAGCCCTCCAGGGTCGCTGGCCCCCGGGTCGTGGTCGCCGAGAAGAACAAATCAATGTCGAAGGCGCCGGCGGCCAGGCCTCCGATCGGTACGAGGCCCGCGGGCGGAAGCCAGTCGAATGTCGCGGCGGCCACGACCTGCTCCGGATGCGGGCCAGCCTGCAGATCGCGCAGTTGGTCGGTGAATTGCAGGAACATCGCCTCGGCTTCGGTGCGCCGGCGGTCCCCAGCGAGCGCCGCCAAGCCATCCTCCGCCGACCGGCGGGTGATCCGGCGCCGGACCGACCAGAGGTCGACGAAGTCGATCCCGGTGTCGGCCGTCCAGCCGATCACGGCGAGCGGGACCTCGTCGTCGCTGAGCGTCTGGGCGCGAAGCTCGTCGATCAGTCCGTAGGTTGTCGGTGGCGCTCCGAAGGGATCGGCGATGAAGCCGGCGAGGGCTTCGGGGGCGAAGCAGAGGTAGGCGACGTGGTTGCGCAGCTTCTGCGTGTCGGAGAGCTCGGCGGTGGTCAGGGCGAGGCGGATCAGGCGGAACTTGACCGTCTCGATCTCGGTCGCGACGTTGCAGGGTGAGGAGGCGTTCCCGAGCCCGTTGACGGGCGCGAGGCCGTCGCCTTGCTGGGCGGGCGCGATCGTCAGCAGGTAGACACCGGCACCGGCGGTGTAGGTGCCGGGCGCGTACGGTTGGCAGTCGGCGAACAGACCGCCGGGCTCGCTGCCCGCGGTGGCGACCGCCCGCGCGAGCGAGATCTCGACCGAGGAGGACAGCTCGAGCGCGACGCCCGAGCGGCTGAGCGCGACTCCCGCCGCCACCGCGACGACCGGCTGCTCAGGCTGCGAGCCGGCCTGGGCGCGGACTTCCAGGCCGTAGGCGACGCCGTCGCCGACAGCCCGGCCGAGCCGCTGGGCCCGGGCGACCTGCGCGTTCTGCTCGCTGCTGAGGTCATCGCCGGTCAGCAGCCGGCCGTTGAAGAAGTTGACCGATCGCAGCGCCGATCCGCTCAGAACCGGCGTGTCGATCGTCTGCGTGGTCACGGTCCGACCTCCTCGATCCGGACCATGAAGCCGCCAGGCACGGCGGCGCCGGTGGAAGTGCGCAGGCGCACGACGATCCCGACCGAGGGCGGCGAGAGCCCGGGATCGCTGTCGGGGATCGCCTCGAACGTGCTCGCCGCCGGGTCGGCCGCGGAGGCGACCGGCTGGCCGGTGACGACGTAGTCGGCGAGCGGATCGAATGCGGGAAAGTGCAGTGCGAACAGCGTCGGGGCGAGCTTGTGCGCGGTAAGCCCGCCGGTCGCGGCGACAGTCGTGGCGTTGGCGGAGAAGCGGCCTGCCACGTGGGCCGGCGCGCCCTCGCCGGCCTCGGCGGCGACCAGCAGGCATTCCTGCAGCAGCTTCAGGTGCAGCAGCGTCGGGCGTACCGTGTCGTCGTCGGTGACCACGACAGGTGCGTTGTCCGCGACGAGCAGATTCCCGGTCGGCGCGTCTGTGACCAGCGCGACGGTGAGCTCGGCCAGCCGCAGACAGTCGGCGTCCTCGTCCAGCAGTCCGGGTCCGCCGGCGCAGTCGCACTCGCACCCGGGTAACGCCGAGCGCAGCTGCGGGCGGAGGTCAGAGACCCAGAACGCGAACAGCGCCGCGAGATAACGGGCCGCGGCCGCGCGCGGGATGCTGATCGATGCGGGCGGCGACGCGTACAGGAAGCTGAGCAGACCCGGCGGTGAAGGCGGCGAGGACGCCTCCAGGTCCATCATCTGCCGGATCTGTTCGATGAAGGCGCCGACGTCGCCGGGGGCCGTGTCGGCAACGGGGATACGCCTGACCCAGGCGACGAAGTCTCGGACCGCGTCGTCCTCGATCTGCGGCGGCGAGGCGGTCCGCAGCTGCACGTCGAAGCTGTCCTTGACGCGAGAGGGCTTGCGGAGCTCCGCGTCACTCCGGCAAGGCTCGCCCGGGATCGGAACGTCGTCGGTCTCGCACGCCCCGTAGCACGCGACCACCGCGAGCTGGATCGACGTCGGTGACGGTCCGGCGGCGGCGAGCACCACGTCACGGTTGGCCAGCAACCAGTCGTTCAACGACGCGCACTGCGCGGGCGAGACGCAGACGAATTGCCCGGATCGCGTCACCAGCTCGCCCGGCGCGACGTTGACCCGCGGGCCGGCCGCGGTGGTTTCAACCGTCACCCGCAGCCCGGAGACGACGCCGTAGCCGAGCAGGTCGCGCACGATCCGCTTGTTCCGAGCGGAGCTGTAGGTGAACTCCTGCTGAAAGTCGTCGACTCCGAGAACCATGCCCAGCTGGTAGTCGACGTGCTTGGTCGGGTCCGGCGGCGCGATCTGTGGCAGCGCGGGGGCGAAGCTCGTCATTGCGACTCCTCTCCGGTATCACGAAGCGCCTCGAGCGACGCGGTTCGGTCGATGGTGTCCGAGGCGGCGGCTCCGGCGAGCCAGGTCTCGCCGATGTAGTCACGCCCCAGCACCGCCTCGGAGACGAGCTCGGGGACGCGACTGCCGGACGCCAGCAGCGTGTCGTCGCCGATGCGGGCGTCGCCGATCCGGAACGCGGCCCAGAAGAACTTGATGGCGAAGAGGGTGTGCGCGGGCTTCTGCAGCTCCACGACCCGGCTTGCGAGGTCGCGGAGCTGAGTCTCGTCGAGCGTCACGCCCTGGCTGTCGGTCACCGTCAGCGGCCATGGCAGCAGCACCGTGAACCGGGACGCCTTCGCGCCCATCGGGATCACCACGGACTCGAACTGGAACCAGTCCCGCAGCGCCGGCCCGTCGGCGGGGAGCGTCACCGACGCGAGAACATCGTCGAACGACGCGGGCTTCGCGGCGCCGGACAGCCCGTACGCAGCTGCGAGCGCGGCCACCCCGGGATAGCGCCGGGACAGAAATGCGCTCCGCAGGCTCGGATCGGGAACCGCGGGCACGAACCCGAGCGCGGCGCTCGAGAAGCTGCTCCACGGCGCGCTCAGAGCACCACCCGGATCGGCGATCGGATATGTGCCCTGACCTGTCTGACCCTGCTCGGCCAGCAGGGCCTGCCAGATGTCCGTCAGCCCCTGTTGCTCGAGGAACGCAAGCCAGCCGGCGGTCAGCACGTCGCGGCCCTGGTCGGGCGTCCATCGCGGCGTGGGAACGACCGTTCGCGGCGCAGCCTGGTCGGTCGGGTCGCCGAACACCACGCCCGGAGTCGAGCGCGTGCGATACGCCTCGACGATTCGCGGCGCCGACAGGGCCGGCGGCTGCGGTATGGCGAACGCGCTGGCGTCGATGCAGCGCTCGAGCACGAACCTGAGCGCAAGCGAGACGCCGCGGATCGTGCCTCGCGCCTGGAAGAAGGCGCTCGCGTTGGCGAGCAGCAGTCTCCGCCGGGACTCGTCCCACATCGGATCGAGCGCGAGGTCGAACCAGCTCGCGAGCCAGTCGAGGTCGGCGGCGGGAGCCGTATCGGCACGCATCAACACCTGAGCGGCGGCGATCCGGTCTTCGATCGCGGTGTAGAAGCCCTCGAGGTTCGCCAGGTAGCGGTCCAGGAAGGACGCCGAATCGGGGTCCTGGCGATACACCCGCGGCAGGTAGCGCTCGAGATAGGAGAACCGTGGGTACCAGGCCCGGAGCGCCCGCATTCGTGGGGTAGCACGGCCATTGCCGCTCAGCTCGAGCAGGATCTTCAGATACCGACCCTGTGCGCGCTGGAAGAGAAGCTCGTACGTGTCGTAGGGGCCAGCGTCGACGAACGGCACCTCGGGGCCGGTTGCGCGGGGCAGCGGCGCCGGCTCGGGCATCCAGTCG
>Ga0209839_10001546_pt1 | contig 11746 bp, 7 predicted proteins | sample OrgsoiDNA2013050_FD_185800 | JGI IMG/M metagenome (GOLD analysis project Ga0209839, IMG submission 185800) | Permafrost soil microbial communities from the Arctic, to analyse light accelerated degradation of dissolved organic matter (DOM) -... | ecosystem: Environmental > Terrestrial > Soil >... | reverse complement strand
GAGGGTAAGCCAAGACTGCTATTGACGACATTGACGATGGTCTTCGTGGTAAATGGCTTGGTCAGGTAGGCCTGGGTGCCCGCGAGACGCGCTTTGAGACGATCTATCACACCATCATGACGGGAGAGAATCACGATCACCGTTCGGCTCCACTGGGGCTTCGTTCTGAGGTAGCGCGCAATCTCGTAGCCGTTCATTTTGGGCAGGTCGATGTCCAGTATCACCAGGTCCGGTAGGCGCGCGATCTGCCGATTCGTGACCGCTCGTAACGCCTCGATGCCGTCCGCATAACTGACTACTTCCAGCCCCTCTCGTCCCAGGCTTACTTCCAGAATCTTTCTTACCGTGGGAGAGTCGTCGATCACCATCACCAGCTTACTCATGTGTGCTTATCTCTCCTAAATATCTACCACTATCTATGTACGCATGCTTGTGAGCATAATGTTGCACATGCCTTTATCGCTATCGCTTCTCGTACTAGTATGCAGGTTAGAGGTTATCTGCTACAATAGCAACTAGGGCACAACTGTAGTACATCTTTGCACCCATCTCTTTGAGGCGTTCTATTTTCCCTGCGCGTCTTGCCACTTATTGCCTGTATATGTCGCGCGCGATCGCCAGCGCGTAGGACTTTCTCGGATATTGCTCGCTCTACCTCTTTATAGGGACTGGCAGAACATGATACAATAGTCCCATTACAAGGGGATAGGTGAACGCACCCTTGCTCGACTACATTGATCAGGAACTTGACTTGACCACTACGACACAACAAAGCGGATACATAGATTTTAGTATGTTCGATATCATTTTACGGCTGGCGCAGGACTTCCATGCGCAGCAGAAACAACTCTATATGGTAGGTGGGACCGTGCGCGACGTACTGCTGCATCGCGGTAAATCTGCCGACGCGGACCTGGCGACCGACGCTCATCCCGATGAGATCAAGCGCCTGGTGGCCCCCACGCGCCCCAATGCGATCGTGCTGGTTGGCGAGCGCTTCGGAACGGTGCGCCTCCACTACGAGAGCAATATCGTGGAGATCACGACGTTTCGCACGGAACGCTACAATCCAGAGTCGCGTAAACCGGAGGTGTGTTTCGGGACCGATCTGCTGGAGGATCTGCGTCGGCGCGACTTTACCATCAACGCGATGGCACGCGATCCTCTTAATGGTCACATCATCGATCCCTTTGGTGGACGACAGGACCTGGAGGCGCATATTTTGCGCGCCGTGAGCGATGAACCCGATAAGCGCTTCGATGAGGACCCTCTGCGCCTCCTGCGCGCCGTGCGCTTCGCCGCCCAGCTCGATTTTACCATCGAGCCACAGACGCGCCGCTCTATTCGACGCCAGGCAAGCAAGTTACAGAAGATCAGCCGCGAGCGTATCCGCGATGAAATGAACAAGTTGCTGCTCTCCGATCATCCGGCCAGGGGACTCGATCTCCTCGTGGAGTTGGAGTTGATGCTGTCGATTGTGCCCGAAGTCGTAGAGCTGCGCGGCGTGAGCCAACAGCCAACACCGCGCGCGCCAGCTACCAAGGATGTCTACGCCCATGTGCTGCGCGTCGTCGAACGCTCTTCACCACGCCTGGTTGCTCGTTGGAGCGCGTTGCTGCACGATATCGCCAAGCCGCGTACAAAGACCGTTGAGGATAATAAGGTACACTTTTTTAACCACGAAGATGTTGGAGCTTATATGGCGCGCGATATTCTTAAACGCCTGCACTTTGATCGTGACTTCATAGAGAGCGTCTCGCGCATCGTGCACCTGCATATGCGCGCCAATGCCTACACAGCGGAGTGGACGGATGGAGCCGTGCGCCGCCTGATGATCGATGCCAACGACGACCTCCCCGATCTGCTCGATCTGTCCCGCGCCGATATCACCAGCTACCGTGTAGACAAGGTTGCCAGAGCCTCTGCCCGCGTCACAGAACTGGCGGAGCGCTGCCAGCGTCTTAAGGAGGAGGCGACGCGCGTCCCCCTGCGCAGCCCCCTGGATGGCAATGAGCTGATGGAGATGTTTGGTCGCGGCCCCGGCCCCTGGCTGCGTCCGATCAAGGACCATTTGCTTGGCCTGGTGATCGATGGTGAACTCTCGCCTGATAATAAAGAAGAGGCGGCACGCATCGCTCGTAGCATGCTTGCAAATCTGTAGCGTGGAAAACAGGCTGATAGCACGGAGCGAAGCGGGTGCAACCGGCGCTCTATACATACATAATCCGCGACGTTCTTCTGGAACGTACCTGCGATAGTAACGAAAGGGTGTCATGATGGCAAATGATAATAATTCTCGACAGAAGTCTGCGTCGAGTACACCGAAGACTGCCAATACTACCAATACTACGAATAACACAAATGCTACCCAGCAACAGGTAGCGGCGACCCCTGCACCGGCAGCAAAAAAGGGGGGCGCAAAGGGCAAACAGTCGCATGTCGGCGGTACCGCTGTGCCTGGCGCGAAGTCGACCCTCCCCAAACAGATACCAACAAATAATAATTCCGCCCAGCAGCAGACGGAGAGCTATAACCGCGATATGCGCCGCCGCATGCAACATCTGGGTACGGGTCCGAACGAGAATAAGGCGAATACGGTGCAGGAGCAGCGCCGCAAGCGTATCGAACGCCGCAAGCAGCGTGTGGAAGAGGAACGTGCGCGCCTGCGCCGCTCGACGCCCGGCGGCAAAATAACGCTTGGACGCAGAAACCTCTATTTTATCCTTGGCACCGTGGCCCTGGTCGTTTTGCTGATCGTCATTTTTGTTGTCTTAAGGATAAACCATATCATACAGTCATAGTCCAGCGTTGCGCTCGTCTCGGGCATAAAAACATGACCCCCATTGTTATCACGAATGTAGGGGCGCGGTTCACAAGCCCGGGTCCGGTCCCAAACCAGCGCGCATCGGCCTGTAGAGCGCCACGGGCTTGTGAACCGCGCCCCTACACCAGAATGAATCGTGCTCCATACCGGGAAATGCTTGTATTTTGCTAACCACTATGGTACACTTTTAAATGGCTAAATCTGACTTATTTCGACTTTTATTTGCTCTTGCGGGCAACGCGTAGGAGTGATACTACATATATTCATCTGGCTTTTACTCCTGTTGGCAGGAATGGGAGTGGAGATAAATACAATAAACGAACGTTTTTTAGTTTATAGGCTACACATATGGTGTGGTTTTAGGAGGTCTTTTATACCTTGACAATAGAAAAAATTCGACTTCTCCCTCTCGGAGGTCTGGGAGAGATCGGAAAGAATATGCTGGTCGTTGAGTACGGTAACGACATTATCATTGTTGATGCCGGGGTGATGTTCCCCGATGATGAAATGTTTGGTGTCGACCTGGTTATTCCCGATGCGAGCTATCTTGCAGACAAGAAGTCTCGTATACGCGGTATCCTCATTACTCACGGTCATGAAGATCACGTTGGCGGACTGCCTTACATTCTGCCAATGCTGGATTTCCCTCCCGTCTATGCGACGCGCCTGACACAGGGCCTGATTAATGTCAAACTCAAGGAACATCGGCTGCTCGATAAGGCAACGGTCAATATGGTCACGCCCGGCGATCAACTGAAGCTGGGTGAGAGCGTGATCGAGTTCTTCCGCGTCAATCATAGCATTCCCGATGCCGTCGGTCTTGTGATCCGCACGCCGCTGGGAAATATCGTCCACACGGGCGACTATAAGTTCGACTATACACCTGTCGATGGCAAGCCTGCCGATTTCGGGATGCTCGGTCGCCTCGGCAATGAGGGCGTGCTGATGATGATGGGTGATAGCACCCGCATCGAATCGCCCGGCTATACTCCATCGGAGCGCGTGATCAACGATACGTTTGATAAGATCTTCGCCAACGCGCCCGGTCGCATTATGCTGGCGACTTTTGCCTCGCTGATCTCGCGTGTGCAGCAGGTGATCGATACCGCCGCTCGCTATGATCGCTTTGTCGCGCTGGTCGGTCGCAGTATGATTAACAATGTGCAGATGGCGATTGAGCTTGGCTACCTGAATGTTCCCAAAGGCATGCTTATCCGCGTCGAGGATATCAATAAGTTCAAGCCCGAGCAGGTGGTGATCATCTGTACCGGCAGCCAGGGCGAGCCAACTTCGGCCCTGACGCGTATCGCGAACCAGGACCATCGCCAGATCCGTATCCAGCCGGGCGACACGGTGATCCTCTCGGCAACGCCTGTACCGGGCAACGAGAAGATGGTGCATCGCACGATCAATAGCCTCTTCCGCCAGGGCGCGGAGGTGCTCTATCAGGGCATCTCGAATGTGCACGTCTCCGGTCATGGCGCTCAGGAAGAGCTGAAGCTGATGCTGAGCCTGATTCGACCGAAGTTCTTCATGCCTGTTCATGGTGAATATCGTCAACTGGTGCTGCACGCAAAGCTTGGCTACTCGCTGGGTATTCCTGATGAGAATATTGTGATCGCGGAGGATGGCGATATCGTCGAGTTCACTAAGGATGAGATCAAGATCGTCGACCATTTCAGCAGCGGCAATGTCTTTGTAGATGGCCTGAGTGTTGGTGATGTGGGTCAAATTGTGCTGCGCGATCGCAAGGTGCTGTCCCAGGATGGCATTCTGATGGCGGTGCTGACCGTCGATAAAGAGACGGGACAGCCTATCGCGGGCCCCGATATCGTCTCGCGCGGCTTCGTCTATATGCGCGACGCCGAGGAACTGCTTGAGAGCGCGCGTCAGCGTGTATTGGATTCGTTTGTCGGCCTGAATGGCCATGCCTCTGATTGGTCTTTTGTGAAGGACAAGATCAAACATACGCTCAGCGAATACCTCTACGAGAAGACGCATCGCCGCCCGATGATTATTCCGGTGGTGATGGAAGTATAAGAGAAGCTTAGCAAGCAAACAAGCAAGAGGGCACTCAGTTCGAGTGCCTTCTTTGTTGTAATTGCTTAACATGGGTTTCTATGGATGGGTTCAGGAGAGCTGCAAGCTTGCCTGAACCCATCCATAGAAACCCATGTTAAGTAGTAATGGCTATTGCTAATTTGGAACATCTGCGCTATCATACTGGTGTCTCAACTGTCTCGTGAACGGGAAGGAAGCGCTATGGCAGGTAGGAATCAGAAGAAAGCAGCGAAGCACCAACAAGGCGAACGGGTTGTGCCAAATAGTGAGAATGGCTCCTCGCGCGTGAGCAGAGCGGCGGGGCCTTCATTCCATGCTTCAAATGGGCAGCAGAGCGTAAAGGTTGAGCAACGCTCCAACGTTTCGCCCGCTAAGCGCAGCGCAGGCGGTCGCTCCACCACAAAGTCGACGACGCGCAGCAAGGCCAGCGATAAGAAAGGCACCTCGTCGCGCCGCCCCACGCCTGCTTCTTCCGCGCCCGATCCACGCGATACACAATTTATCCGCTGGGCACATGGCAAATGGAGGGGCATGGAGCCTCATCACCAGCGGAGCGTCTCTGGCTTCTTGCTGCTTGTTATCTTCCTCCTCCTGTTTGGCGCGCTTACCGTCTTCAAAACCTCGCGCATCGCTGCGCCGATCGCTGGCTCCTTTCTCAATTTCTTCGGCTGGGCTGCCTATCCGCTGGTCCTGGGCCTGGTCGCCTTTGCTCTTGCTCGTATGATAGAGGGGGTACGCGGACAGCGTTTTTTGAGCTGGCGTGTTGTCGTTGGCCTGGTTCTCATCTGGCTGCTTGTGCTGGTCGAGAGTCGCCTGATCTTTGGGCCGGTGGGCATTCTGGCCGAATTGCTGGTCTATCCATTGGCTGGCTGGTCTTCTACCGTCGGCCATGTGATCGTGCTCGGCCTGCTGCTGATCGTTACTATTTTTACGTTCCGTCTCACCTTTGGTCACATCCTGCTGGCCTGGGACTGGTGGATGCACCTGATCTCCGATGATCCCGATGCAGCTTCCAGGACGCCCGCCGTTGCCGCCTCGCCGTATCTTGGAAAGCGTCCGCAATACAGCCGCTATGGCGGTGCGGGCGCTCCTCCGGTCGCTCCCCGTGCGGGTGCAGGCGTGCAGCTTGCCCACACGCCGCGCCGCTCGTCGGCTGAGGAAGATGCCACTATCGAGGAAGATGACGACGAGTTTGTAGATGATGATGACGCGACAATCTCCTTCGAGGCCGATTTCCCGGACGATGATCCGCTCAACGATATTAATATTCATAAGCAGCAGATCGGCACTGTGCCGCGTGGCGCGCGCCCGCCCGCCGGTGGCCCACCCGACCCTGTGCGCGCCGCGAATCAGCAAGCGCTGCCATTCGACGAGGAGGCCCAGAAGCTTGTTCTCAAACGAGCTAAAAAAGATGCGGATGCAGGTATGGAGCCGCTACAGCCTAATCCCAGACGCGCGGCGAACCAGGCGCAAGCGGCCAGCCCGGTTTTACCAAATATCGTCTCGCCCTGGAAAGTGCCCGATACCTCGCTGCTGAACAATCCGGACGATGTGAAGCTGCAGATGCTCGGCGACGATACGACCACGTTGGCACGGACAATTCAGGAGACGCTACGCAGCTTCCGCGTGGACGCGGAGGTCAGGGCGGAGGATATTAGCATCGGTCCGACGGTTATTCGCTTCGGCATTCGTCCAACCGGCAAACCCGAGATGAAGCAGGATGAGAAGACCGGCAAGATGGTGCCAGTGAAGGACGCGGCTGGCAACATTGTCTATGAAACACGCACGCGCGTCAGTCGCATTATGGCCCTGCAAAACGATCTCGCCCTGGTGCTGGAGGCCAAGAATATCCGTATGGAGGCACCCGTCCCCGGTCGCCCGTACGTCGGCGTCGAAATTCCGAACAAGAATAGCCGTCTCGTGACGCTGCGCGAGGTGTTGGAGAGCAAGGAGTACCAGGCGTCAAAGGCGAAGTCGAAGCTTTCGGTGGCCCTGGGTCGCGACGTTGCTGGCCTTGTGCGTATCGGCGATCTGGCACGTATGCCTCATCTGCTTATCGCGGGCGCGACTGGGGCTGGAAAAAGTGTGTGCATAAATACTATAATTGCTAGCATTTTAACTCAAGCGACGCCTGACGATGTACGTATGCTGATGGTCGATCCAAAAATGGTCGAACTGAACATGTACAACGGCATTCCGCACCTGCTATCGCCTGTCGTGATCGACGTTGATAAGGTGGTGTCGCTGCTCAAAAACGCCATCAACGAGATGGAGCGCCGCTATCGTCTCTTCTCGCAACTGGGCGTGCGTAACCTGGACGGCTATCGCAAGATGCGCATGGAGCGGATCGCGAAGGGTGACACCTCGCTTGCCAATATGCCCGCAATCGTCATTATCATTGACGAACTGGCGGACCTGATGATGGCGGCTCCCGAAGAGGTGGAGGGGATGATCTGCCGTCTCGCCCAGCTAGCGCGTGCTACGGGCATTCACTTGGTGATCGCCACGCAGCGCCCTTCGGTCGATGTCATCACGGGTCTGATTAAGGCTAATATTCCGACGCGTATCTCCTTCATGGTCAGTTCAGCCGTGGACTCGCGCACGATCATCGATATGGGCGGTGCTGAACGCCTGCTCGGGCGCGGTGATATGCTCTATCTTCCCGCTGATGCCGGTCGCCCTGAGCGTATTCAGTGCTCTTTCCTGGCGGATGAGGAGGCCGAACGGCTGGTCCAATACTGGCGGCAACAGATTATAGACCACGCGCAGGTCGTGAGCGGCGGTGAACAGGAAGTGGCTCCGGCCCCGGCTCGCCCTGTAGTCGAGCCGGGTTGGGAGGTCAGGGAGGAGAATTCTGACGACTTCGAGCTGGATGATGATCTGCTGGACAAGGCCGAGGAGATTGTGCGCGAGTACGGGCGTGCCTCTATTTCGCTGTTGCAACGCCGCTTGCGTATCGGCTATTCAAGGGCCGCGCGCCTGATTGATCTCCTTGAGGAGCATGGCATCATCGGCCACTTTGAGGCTGGCGGACGCGCCCGCGAGGTGTTGGAGGGCGGAGGTGGCGACGATGAGGGTAGGACGCTTGCCGACGAGGTTGACGATATCGTGGCCGAAGAGAAGGCGCGCAACGATTTTCTGCGTAAGCAGGCAGAGGGAAGACGCCCACCTGCGCCGCGTAATCCGTCCGTCGAGAATGACGACGAGGAAGAATAGGAGACGAACTGTGCGCTATCAACCCACTGCCAGTGGCGACTGGGGCCACATGCAGGGATCAGAGACGGTAAGCGTTGCTACGGAGACGCTGGCGATGGCGGACGGCACCAGTATCTTTCTGCGTATCTGGAAGACGAATAGCGCCGATGTCTTACTCATCCTGCATGGGCTGGGAGGGCACAGCGGCTGGTATATTGACATGGGCAACGAGCTGGCGGCACGCGGATTGAATGTCTACGCGGTAGATCACCGTGGCTTCGGGCGCTCGGGCGGGCACGCGGGCCACGTCGATAGCTATCATCTGTACGTGGAGGATACGGCGGCTGCCCTCGCCGAGATCCACGCTCGTCATCCAGGCGCGCGCGTCTACGTGCTTGGTCACAGCATGGGCGGTATCTTTACCGCGCACCTCGCAGCCAGGCACGCTGATCTCCTGGCGGGCGCGATCTTCCTCAATCCCTGGATACAGGAAGCCTCGCAACCACCCCTCGGCACCACGCTGAGGATTGTTGCCGGTGGCCTGCTCAAATCCCGCCGTACCTGGCAGGTAGCGAGTGGTCACGAGACAATGACCGCCAATCCAGAAGCGATCCAGATGTTACAGGGCGATATCTACTGGCGTCGCTCCCAGACCGCTTCATTCCTCGTCCAGATCCTGCAGATGCGCCTGGCCGTCATGAAGCTCGCGCCGCGCATCACGCTGCCCACGCTGGTATTGCTGGCCGAGGAGGACAGGTCGGTTCTCGCAACGGCAACGCGCAAATTTTATACCGCCCTGGCGAGCCGCGATAAAACGTGGAAGAGCTACCCCAACTATCACCACGATTGCGAATTCGAAGCTGACCGCTCGCTGCTGGACAACGATCTTGCGAACTGGATCTCCGCCCACGCGCTACCACCCGAATGAACATATTTAGTAGGGATGGGGCTTGCCTCCATCCGCTTCCCCCAGCACGCGGCTCCCGAACCGGATGGAGGCAAGCCCCATCCCTACTGAGAAGTTCTATCCTCTTCGTCAAGCTCCTTGAGTATCTTCACATCCTGCTTGCTGCTCAGGTCGAGCTGCGCGAACAGATCGGGACGGCGCTGGCGCGTCGTGCGCAGTGCCTCTTTGCGTCGCCAGCGGGCCACCATCTCGTGATGACCGGAGAGCAGAATATCGGGGATGCGCCAACCCCTGAACTCGGGAGGGCGCGTATACTGCGGATATTCCAGCAGATTGTTGCTGTGCGACTCCTCCTCCGCCGATCCCTCGGTCAGCACGCCGGGAAGAAGGCGGCTCACGGCATCGACAACGATTATCGCCGCCAGTTCGCCGCCCGTGAGCACATAGTCGCCGATCGATAGTTCGTCGGTCACGAGATGTTGGCTCACGCGCTCATCGATGCCTTCGTAGTGTCCGCAGAGCAGGCTGATGCGCGGCTCCTGGGCCAGTTCACGCGCGATGCGCTGGTTGAACATACGTCCCCGAGGCGTGAGCAGGATAATCGGACCGCCCTGGTAGACAGCTTCGAGCGAGGTAAAGATGGGCTCCGGCTTCATAACCATGCCCGCGCCACCGCCGTAGGGATAATCATCAACGACGTGATGCCGGTCGGTGGTGGCGTCACGAATATTATGGAGTGCAATACTCAGGATATTGCGCTCCTGGGCCCGCTTGAGAATGCTCTCGCTGAACGGTCCCTGGAACATAGCCGGAAAGAGCGTGAAGATGTCGAAATGCATATACTTCGCCTTGCTAGTGATGTTGAACGGGGGTAGTATAGCAACTGCCCTTCTAAAAGACAAGGGTCTTTGCAATTGAAGAGTAAGTGTCATTGTTTTGCACAAAGGAATTTCCCAACCAACCCACCACTGATGTAGGGGCGTGGTTCACAAGCCCGTTCCCACCCACATATGACCCGTGCGTCGGCCTGGGGAGCGCCACGGGCTTGTGAACCACGCCCCTACATCAGTGGAAATGAGCCGTGTCTCTGACCCTCTTCCCTGCTATGCTACAATGCCCTTGGTTACGTATCATCAACTAGCCAACAAGATGGGATATCTTGTGAATATAAAGACCAGGAGAAAACATAGATGGTATCGGTCGGTATTATAGGGAGTGGCGCGTGGGGAACTACGTTGGCACTCTTACTGGCAAAGAAGGGCGTTGCCACCACGCTCTGGGAGTATCGGCCCGAGCGCGCCCGCGAGATGCAGCGCGAAAATACAGCATTTCTACCCGGTTTCTATTTCCCCTCCTCACTGCAGGTGACCGCTGATCTGGCGGAGGCTGTCCGTCATAAAGATATGCTGGTCCTCGTGACGCCATCACAGCGTATGCGCGAGAATGTTCGCCAGCTCGCTCCCTACCTCGAAGAGAGAACGCTTCTGATCAACGCCAGCAAGGGCATTGAGATGAACACGCTCAAGCGCATGACCCAGGTTATCTGCGAAGAGCTGCCCTCGGCCATAGAGCGTATAGCGACGTTGAGCGGCCCCAATCTTTCGCACGAGGTCGCCGAGGAGAAGCCCACCGCCGCCGTTGTTGCCGCGCACAATCATGATGTCGCGGTCCAGTTTCGGAACCTGTTCACGACCGCCTACTTCCGCGTCTATACCGCCGTCGATGTTGTCGGTGTGGAGTTAGCGGGGTCGCTCAAAAATATTATAGCGATCGGCGCGGGCATCAATGACGGTATGGGCTACGGGGATAACGCCAAAGCGGCCTTTATCACGCGCGGGTTGGCTGAGATCTCGCGCCTGGGCGTCGCCGCAGGGGCCAATCCCCTGACGTTCTCGGGTCTGGCCGGTATGGGCGACCTGGTTGCTACCTGCGCCTCGCCTTTGAGCCGCAATCAGCAATTGGGCCGCCGGCTGGCTAGTGGAGAGAAACTTTCCCATATTCTCCAATCCACGCACACGGTTGCCGAAGGGGTGACGACGACCAGGGCCGCCCTGCAACTGGCCGCGCGCTACGGAGTCGAGATGCCTATCACGGCACAACTCGCCCTGGTCCTCTTCGAGAATCTCGATCCGCATCAGGCCGTGCCCGAACTGATGATGCGCGACCCCAAAGGCGAATTGGAGTAAGCACTACATCGTCGTCCAACCCGCCAGGCTCACGTTGCCCCTGGTTGTGCTCGCGATGCCGGAGGGCGTTCCACCGACGAGCGCGCCTACTAGAACGGTTGATTGTTTAGTCTCGTTGTTCGTGGACTGGACGGCGTAGAAGTTGCCATCGCGCGAGACGTTCGACCAGGGAAACTGCGAGGTCGGGTTCAGCGCGAAGTCGGTGCCGTTCATGGGCAGATCAAAAAGAACCTTCTTGCCGGAGCCATCCGTCTTCATCGTCCAGCCCTGGTTTCTACCATGCGTCAGGTCACCAGTAGGGTAGGTCTGAGCTATGATGAGCAGGCTGTTGGCGGAGATGACGCGCATATCCTTTGAGCAGACGGTCTGTCCTTGATGGTAGAGCGTTTTTTGCGCCCCGCCCGTTGCAGGTCCCACTGAGATGGTAGTATCAAAGGGATTAGCGGCCTCCAGGCAGTATGCGACAAACAACTGGCTGCCGTCATAGCTGCTATCCAGCGACAGGTTGCTCATGCGTATCGAATGCACCAGTACCTGCTTGAGATCGCTGCCATTGGTATCTTTGTTCGTGGC
>Ga0209839_10001545_pt1 | contig 11747 bp, 7 predicted proteins | sample OrgsoiDNA2013050_FD_185800 | JGI IMG/M metagenome (GOLD analysis project Ga0209839, IMG submission 185800) | Permafrost soil microbial communities from the Arctic, to analyse light accelerated degradation of dissolved organic matter (DOM) -... | ecosystem: Environmental > Terrestrial > Soil >... | reverse complement strand
GGCATATTAATCGGCCCTCCAAAGGCACTGGACTGTCCAAATCCGATATCATCGATTAAAACAACAATAACATTGGGCGCCTTCGCAGGTGGTTTTACTTCAAAGCGCGCAGGGGCTTTCGTATTTCGCGCATCCAGGGTTGTGTCTGCCGGATAGCTGGGACCGACTATTGGCAATACGGTACGATCCAGCCCGGAATCTCCAATTTGTGTAGCCGTTGCAGCTTGAGCCGGTTGATTGTTATTCTGACATGAAACCAACATCCAAGCCATTAAAAAATAACAAACGATACATTTTAATAATACCAAAATTGCTTTCGATTTTTTATATAGTTTAATCATAAACATTTTTTGATTTATACAATTGTCCGGGTGAGATTCCAAATAAATACCTTTCTAAATATAGAAAATTTGATATTGAACGCAAATTAATTTTTGACATCGAATATCTCATTGGATATTACTTAGTTTTACCCTTTGAAGTCGGTTTTGGTTTTAGCGTCTTGACATAATGGTAACTCATGAGGTTATTTATTTATCATTGCGTGGCTGGCGTTTTTCCTGTTAATGATTCATTGCCGTAACCCGTTGATTTCTCCCTGAACCCAAAAACAAACAGTACCGTAACGACTGCGGCGAAGAGTAATGGAATGATCCAGAAATCCTGCCATTGATGAAGTGAATTGCCGTTGCTCATGATGCTGTTAAAGATCCAGCCTGCCGCCAGGGTTCCCAACCCCTGTCCCACCCCATATGAGACCAGCACGAAAAGACCCTGTGCCTGCGCGCGGATTTCAGGTGTGGCTTTTTTGTCGATATAGATCTGTCCGGCCACATATACAAAATCATAACAACAGCCATGTAATAATATGCCTCCCATGATCATCCAACTAACGGCACCAGGAGCGGCCAGCGCAAATAATGCATAACGGCAAACCCAGGCAAGCATGCCCGTCAGTAAAACCCATTTGAGACCAAAACGGGCAAAGAACCAGGGTAGTATCAGCAAAAAAATGATCTCGGACATTTGCCCGAAAGTCATTTTGAATGCCGGGTTAGCAATATGGGTCGATTGCAGAAAAACCGGCACATAAGAAAAATAAGCAGCAAAAGGCACACTGATGAGCAGCAGGCTGATGATGAAAATGATAAAGGGTCTTGATTTCAGTTTGACAAAAGCATCTATACCGATCAGGTCCCGGAAAGATATTTTTTTACCCGCACCGGCAGGAGGAATATGCGGCAGCGTAAAACTATACAATCCCATCAGCACACCGCCAATTCCTGAAATGCGCATAGGAAGGGCCGTGGCATCGCCCTGAAGGATTTTACTGACGACGATCCCCGCGGTGATCCATCCCAGTGTGCCGAATAAACGTATTACCGGAAATTGTTTTTCCGGTTTGTCCAACAGGTGAAATGCCGTTGCCGCCGCCAGGTTCACCGTGGGCATATAACAGAGCATATGCAGTAGCAGGAATCCGAGAAACAAGGGGGTTGACACAAAACTTCCTTCCGCGAAGAACGGCGCACAAAAAACAAAGATGCCGCTAAGGATATGCATCACCCCCAGCAATTTCTGCACGGGAAAAAATCGGTCGGCGATCAGGCCCAGAAAAAAAGGAGAAATAATGGCGCCGATGGCGCTTGTCATGTAGGCGAGATAAATCACATTCGCCATGCCATGACTCTTCATGTAATTTCCACCCGTAGCATACCAGGCGCCCCAGATAAAGAATTGCAAAAACATCATGATGCTGAGGCGGGCCTTTAGGTATCGAAGCATGGTCGTCGGTTAGGTGAAACGGACTATGCCATCACAGCCTGCTGAACCTGTTGTTTCATGTATTGAAGGGAAATGCGCGTGGCATGATCAACCTCTTCGATTCCGGCCAGCTGGTGATTTTTTATCACCGGCAAACAATATTCTGACGTCAGGTAGCCCTTATATCCCGTATGGTATAACGCTTCAATGAAAGCGCCATAATTGATTAAATCACCTGTGGACGGAGACGGATCCTGCACAATTTCGCCATTTTTTTTCTGGCTGAAATTCCAGGCTCCATAGTGCGTGTGCACGATATGTCCCTTGCATTTATCCACGGCTTCGCGTATATATTCGTCACTCTGCCGCTCGTAGAACAAAGGAACATCAATACAAAGTTCTACGTTCCTGCGATCAATTTCCTGCATCATGGTCAGTGTGTCTTCATAGCCTTTTGACAATACAGGCGCATGATTCTGCAACGCCAGGGTAATGCCCATATCAGCGGCCATATCCGCCACTTCCCGAATGCCGTCCACACAATGGTTCCATTTACGAAGTTCAGCAGGCCACAGACGTTTGTAATAATTGCCTCGTTCAAATTGTCCGTACAACGCAATATCTTCTTCGTCATTAATCAGTCCCGGCCAGGCAGCAAAAACTTTCACCAGGTCAACACCCAGATCCCTTGCCATTTCCAGCACATAGCGCATCATGGCCAAATTGTTTTCCCGTTCTTCCATATGTTTTCCCGCAAAATTCGACATGCTTTCAACCGCACACAATGCAATACCCTCATCGGCAGCCAGATTTTTTATACGGATACGATCCGTTTTGCACAAATCCAGTGGAGAAGCAACCGGGCGTTTGGTTTCAATAGCTATTGCGTCAAAGCCAAATTCTTTGGCCCGGTGGATCTGTTCGTCAAGTGACAGGGCTTTCCCCTTGTAAAACAACCCGCCATACGTAACGGTTAATAAGGCAAATTTCATATCGCTAGATTTTGCTTGTTTGTACCTGTAATATAATAATTTTTTTGGTGGCTCTGTGCTGTACCTTTAAAAGGTCGTCCCTGGTCGGGCATGGTATACTCAAACCTTTCAGTATATCCTTCAATTTAATAATATGGACTTCAATTTTCAATATGGTGCTGTTGGTAAAGAGGGTATTCCGGTCGTACATCAGGCAGCAGCCGAAAAAATCAGTGAAACCGGGTTTCTGACATTCAGGGTGAATTTCGCGGGCACGCCAGCGTTCACCATCGCATGCAAAGAAATTCCGAACTCTACCACATTGCAATGGAATCAAATTTTGGCTCCCGGTGAAGAAAAGCAACAGGATGATTTTATTGGGGCTGTTGGCAAAGGGATTGAAAATGATATTTTATATGGCGGGAATAAAAAAAACCAGTATTGAAACAGTAACGATTATGGGAACATTTTGTAAAAGAGTATTATCGTTTACCCTGGTTGTATGGTTATGTGCCAAAGCATCCGCACAAAATATTACCGGCACCTGGGAAGGTGCTTTACATATTCAGGGAAATGAAATTCCTGTTGTTTTCCATATAGCAAAAGACAGTACAAATAAACTGGTGGCCAGTTTTGACAGTCCCAGCCAGCATGCTTTTAACCTTCCCTGCAATGAAGTAATCATAAAAGAAGATAGTGTTATTCTAAGGATGGCTGTGTTAAATGGAAAATATGCGGGTGTGCTTAGCAAGGACGAAAAACAAGTTACCGGCTTATGGTTTCAGGGTGCGGGGTCCCTGCCACTAACGATAAATAAAACAAGCGACTCGGCGACTGTAAAAGAACTGAAAAGACCGCAAACACCAAAACCGCCCTACCCATATCATTCGATGGATGTTGTATATCTGAATGCGGCTAAAAACATACAATATGGCGCAACCCTCACTTATCCGGAACTGGATTCTACAAAACACTATCCAACAGTGACTACATATCCCGCTGTTATCTTAATTACCGGCAGCGGACAGCAAGACAGGGATGAAACTATTTTCAACCACAAATCATTTGCCGTTATTGCCGATTATCTTACAAAAAGGGGCTTTGTGGTCATGCGGGTAGATGACCGCGGTATCGGAAAAACAACGGGCATTTATGATACATCCACTACGGTTGATTTTGCGAAAGATGTGGAAGCCAGTTTGGATTTTTTAGAAAAACAACCACAGGTAAATAAGGAAAAAATCGGGCTGATTGGCCACAGCGAGGGCGGTATGATCGCGCCCATGGTTGCGGATGAGAGAAAAGAAATAAAATTTATTGTGCTGCTTGCGGGGCCCGGCATTCCCATTATAGATCTGATGCAACTGCAAATAGAGGCTGTAAGCAGTTCCGAAGGAAAATCATTTGCAGAAGCAAAGGCCAATGGTTTCCTGATGCATACCGTCTGGGAAGAACTCAATAAAAATGAGGATTCTGCTACGACCGTTAAAAACATCAGGATGAAAATAAGTGACTGGTCAAAAACTGCCGATACCGCTGTATTGTCAAAAGTGAGACCCGGTGATACGACCAAAATAAATGACCAGATAGCCCAGGCAATCGCCGCTTTAAAAAGTCCGTGGTTTAAATATTTTATTGCCTATAACCCACAACCCTATTTGCAAAAATTAAATTGCAAAGTGCTTGCATTGAATGGCAGTAAAGATGTGCAGGTAATAGCGGCTCCAAATCTGGCGGGGATAAAATCGGCCTTACAAAAAAGCAAATCGCCCGAATATGATGTAACTGAAATACAGGGGCTGAACCATCTTTTTCAAACCTGTATCAGATGCAGTCCTTCGGAATACAACGATTTGGAAGAAACTTTTTCGCCAAAGGCGCTTGAGATCATAGGGAATTGGCTGCAAAAAAATGTACAATAATTCGTTAACGCGACAACCTCCATTTTTAAGTACGGGTCAGATATATATGTGACAGGTTACACTACGACCTTCATTTCCGCTTCGACCGTATCGTTGGACAGTGCCATTTACTGGAAAAATGGCATGGAAAAAAGTTTGTCTTCTGCTGGGGAAGCGAATTCGATTTATGTCCAGTAATATAAGGGTATCGGTTCGAAATCATTTAGCGCTGACGGGGATTTTTACTATCCGACTAAAGAATAAATCATGCTATTTTACGAGTAGAACTCGCTAATAATCAGAAAGATGTAAAAATATGCCCCAGTATCTCCCGATAGCGCAATAAATCAGTTTACGGGTTGTTTTATAAAAGTCAGGTGACTATTTTGTTGGGTCGTATGCCTTATACCGAATAGCCCCCTGGTCAAAACAACATCCAATGAAAAGCCGATTACGGAAAGTACTGGTCCGGTTCCTGCTCATACCTGTAATTTCCCTCCTCATTTTGGTCATTGCAGCAACGACCATCTTATATTATCAGCAACAACGCCTGGTAAAGCTGGCTGTACAAGAGCTGAACAAACAGTTGCCGGGCGAACTGGTGGTTGGAACCAGTGATATTTCGGTTTTTCAGAACTTTCCCTATGTCTCCATAGCTGTAAAAAATGTGCGGTTCTACGCGAGCAAGCTCAAATCGGGCAAATCCATATTTGAAGCAGAAAAGATTTATGTTGGTTTTAGCCTCAGGGACATATTGAAACAGCAATATCACGTGAAAGTGATTTTCCTGAAAAATGGTTTTCTCGACCTGGTGCAGGATAAAAACGGCACACTAAATATTTTAGAAGCAAGCCGGCTAAATCAGGATACGACGACTGTGTCGGGTGATACGGCAACCGAACTTGACCTGGCCATGAAGAAAATAGTATTAAAGAACATAACCGTTTCTTTTCTTGACAAACAGAGCGGGCAGGAAGTTGTTTCACATATCGATAAAATACAGTCTTCTTTCCGCAACGAGAGCACGCAGATATTTGCTGACCTGCAGGGAGCAATGGTTGTTGATTATAGCCGGCCCGGTGACAGTTCCCTCTTTCGAAACAAACACCTGGAGACGGAAATAAAATTGTCTTATGAAAAAGCCACCAAAATACTCACACTGCCGGTGGGTAATCTGAAACTGGAGGATGCCGTTTTCCATGTCTCCGGTACAGCAGACCTGCTTCACGACAATAGGATCGATCTTCGGTTCTCAGGAGAAAAAATAGATTTCAAACAATTGTCGGCCTTTGCCCCGCAAAAGCTGGCGAAGGAACTGAAGCATTTTAAGTACGACGGGCATCTGGGCTTTGCCGGAACGGTTAAGGGAAAATTGAAAAGCGATCAGCTTCCCAGGATAGAACTTACCTTCTCGTGTACGAATGGCTGGCTGCACAATATGGAGACGAAAACGAAATTAGATTCCGTTGCCTTTAAAGGATATTATACTAACGGAGCGGGCCAGTCACTGCATACATCAGAACTTCGACTTCTAAACGTCAACGCCAGGCCCGGCCAGGGCGTTTTCAGGGGAAACCTTGTTCTGCGTGACTTTACCAATCCGAAAATACTGATGCAGGTGAATTCAGATCTCGAACTGGGTTTTATTGGGGATTTCCTGGGCATAAAAGATCTCCAGCGCATTACCGGACATATTACACTCAAAATGGATTTTAAAGAACTGGTAGATATCAGCCTGCCTGCACAAGCGATGGGCAAACTAACCGGGGGCATACAAAGTGAGTTAACGGTGCGTAACCTTACATTCCGGATCCCTTCCTACCCATATATCGTTGAGCATCTCGACCTGAAGGCAAATATGAAAAACGGTTTTGTAAAACTGGATACCCTGTCTTTTAAAATTGCCAATTCTGATTTTCATATGAATGGCTCGCTAAGCGATCTCCCGGCTATTTTTCACCAGCAGGATAAACCCGTACTGCTGACATTGAATGCCAGCAGTAATAAAATGGTGCTGAAAGAACTCCTGGCATTTGATACGCTCAGAAGTAAAAAGGCGAAGGAAGAAATAAATGGTTTTACCATTGGCCTGTCGCTGGAGACCTCTGTGAATGAATTGAGACATCCAATGCCGCTGCCCAGGGGTAAGTTCAGAATCGGGAATCTCAATGTTTCATTTAAAAGATATCCGCACGTTTTTCATGATTTTGGTGCTGAGCTGACAATCAATGACACCGCACTGCTGCTCAGGAATTTCGCCGGTCGTGTTGACAGCAGCGATCTAAGCCTGAGGGGGCGCGTGAACAATTACGCACTATGGTTTGACAAAGTGAAAAGAGGCAGGACACAAATTGCATTCGATCTGAAATCACAGAGGCTGGCCCTGAATGAACTGCTTGGGCGACGCGGTCGTAAGTTCATTCCCAAAGAATACTCCCATGAGATATTCTCAAATATCTGGCTGCGTTCGAAGATAGACCTGAAGTACGATTCTGTTTTCAGATTCGCTAACATCAAGATCGCTAACATCTCCGGCGAACTTACAAAACATCCATACCGGCTGGATAGCATCAGTGGAAATATAAAATTCAATACGGAAAACTTTGTTAAGATAGATACCCTACGGGGAAAGATCGGGCGCAGTGATTTCAATATCAGCATGCGTTTGTATACCGGTAAGGATACGGCCAAAAGGAACAAAGAGAATTATCTGCAGTTTTCTTCCCGTTTCCTGGATGTGAACCAATTGACGAACTATGTGCAGACCGCGGAAGAAGATCTGACGCCTCCGTTAGCCGATACCGGGCAGGTTACCACGGTGGCCCAAACCTCCTCACACGCCAGCGCATTTAATATATTCAATATTCCGTTTATCAATTTCACTGCAATGATAGACATTGGCAAAATAAAGTATCGTCACCTGGGTCTGAAGAACCTGTCTACTAAAGTGCGTATGCTGGCCAACCAGCAACTGTACCTCGACACATTTGGAATAGAAGTGGCCGGAGGAAGGATTGGCGCACGTGCACACTTCAATGGGAGTGATCCGAATAAAATATATTTAAAAAGCAGGATTCGCGTGGACGATGTGAATATAGAAAAGCTGATGTTGAAAATGGATTATTTGGGACAGGATTACGTAATCAATAAGAATATAAAGGGCCGTCTTAGCGGGCAGGTCAAATGCTATATACAGATATATCCTGATCTGACGCCCATTATGGATCATTCCGAAGCACAAATAGACGTAAACATTTATGATGGCGAATTGGTAAACTTCACACCCATTCAGGCCATGTCAACGTATTTCAAAGACAAGAACCTGAACATAGTGAGGTTCGATACCTTGCGGAACAAACTATCTTTTAAGAATAATACCTTATCCATTCCGTCCATGAATATCAATTCTTCCCTTGGCTTTTTAGAAATCTCCGGTACGCAGGCCATGGATAAGCATATGGAATATTATCTCCGCATTCCGCTAAAACTGGTAACCCAGGTTGGTTTCCGGAAACTTTTTGGCAAAAAGCAGGAGGAAGTGGATCCCGACCAGGTGGATGCCATACAATACCGGGATATGGACAAGAAAACACATTTTATAAATCTTAAAATAACCGGCACGCCGGATGATTATAAAATGGGCTTGGGCAAGTCGAAATGATAATCTGCAAAGCCCCAAGGCTATTCCCCGGGAGCTGTTTTTACTGAATCGTTCAATACATACAGCCGATACTCCCGCTTACACCTTTTGGGCAACCCGCGGTTTACTGGGAATAAGGGTAGTTGATATCTGAATTTCAAGTACTTACGTATAAGATAGATTTAAATTCCCGAAAAGTTCAAATTTCTTTTTAACTGCAGAGAAAAGGGTTATTCCTAAATTGTTGAAATAAGCGATTAATATGTTTTCACAGGCAGATTAATATTATTATATTTCAATAAGTTAGCACCGAAAATTATTTTATTCTACTCTTTCTGCTATAATTGTCCCGACAAAAATCCAGTTTCCCCATATCCGTAAAAACTGCTCTAGTTACCCGGATAGAGAATTCTTTACTAATGTGCGAAGTTGAGCAGAAATAAGTTTTCGGTCAGGGATATAATTTTTTCATATTTGAAGGAAAATAGACATCATCCGGAAAAGTCAGGATGCAGAAAATAAAAATTCCCTGGGGCATCTCTGACGAATTTGAAGAGAGCCTTTTTACATTTTTTATTTTAAGGGCGCACGGGCTTTTAAAAACCACAACAACAGCCGCGGTGCGGGATAAACATCAAAATCAGCAGCACATGAAAAAGAAAATGTTGGGTATCTGTTGCTTATTTTTTTTGGTCTTCGCCGGTGCCCGGGCGCAGCAGCAACCCTATTACACGCAATACATGTTGAACAACTTCATTCTCAACCCGGCGCTTGCGGGAATCGAAAACTACTGGGATTTTAAAACGAGTTATCGCAGCCAGTGGGAAGGAATCAATGGTGCTCCGACAACGGCCTACCTAACCGTCCACGGCCCGCTGGGCAAAAATATCGGATACGACAAGGAGACGCCCACCACGGTTCATACTGCGGATGAAAACCAACTGGGGGGCAAAGCATTTTGGATGGAATATACGGCTCCCCCCGCCCACCAGGGAATAGGCCTTACGATTCTGGATGATAAAACGGGACCCCTGAGCCGGATTGCCGCCTATGCCAGTTATGCGTATCACTTGCCGGTGGGTAAAAAAACAAGTCTGAGTTTGGGTGTATCCCTGGGCGCCCAGGAGTTGATGGTGGACATGAATGAACTGAACTTCGGGCAGGCAAACCCGGTAGATCCGGCTGTATTCGGAAGTAAATATTTAAATCAGATAAAGCCCGATATCAATGCGGGCCTGTGGCTGTCGAGTCCGAATTTTTTTATCGGCGCCTCGGCCCAGCAGATCGTTCCCCTTCCCGTGGATTACAATGATGAAAAGATCTCCGGCGACAGCATTACGCTGTTAAAGGGTAAACTGGTTCCTCATCTTTTTCTTACGACAGGCTGTAAGCTGCTCCTCACTGATGAGGTCAGTGTACTTCCCTCGGTGATGATAACCTATGTTCAGCCGGTGCCCATTGGGTTGGATATCAATGCCAAAATACAATATCTGGATGTGTTCTGGCTGGGATTTTCCTACCGGTACAAAAACGGGTTCGCCGGCCTGATGGGTCTGAATATAAGCAGCATGTTTAACCTGGGTTATTCCTATGGTTATGCCACGACGGCCCTCAATACGGTCAGTCACGGGACGCACGAAATCGTGCTGGGTTTTTTACTGAGAAAAAATAGTGGCTCTTCTACCAGAACAGATTATTGATGTATAACATGATATTGCCAGTCTCCGGATCAATAAAAAAAGTGAAATCATTTTTCACTATTTGTTTATTCATACTAACTGGGATATTAAGTACAAAAACAAGTCATGCCCAGGCAACCAATTTCCAGGATTCACTTGCCCTTGTGGATATTTACAATAGCACGAACGGTAATAACTGGACCAACAATTCAGGATGGTTGCAAGGTCCGGTGACAAACTGGTTTGGTGTTACTTTAACAGGTACGAGAGTCGGCGGTTTGGCTCTGGGTAGAAATAACTTAGTTGGAACCATCCCATTTACTATTGGAAATTTAACAAGTCTTACAAATCTGAATCTGAGTTTTAACCGGTTAACGGGCGGGATTCCGACCGCACTTAGTAATTTGCAAAATTCCTTAATTCAGTTAAACCTAAGTAACAATCAATTCAGCGGAACGATTCCGTCAGGATTCGTCAACTTAATAAATTTAAATGCGTTCGACCTGAGTGCAAATCAATTGACCGGTCCAATTCCCGCAGGCTTTGAAAATCTCCATGGTTTAATTTCGTTTAAACTCGATTCCAATAAATTCGACTTTACCGGAATGGAAGCTATTGCGCTAAATTTCGCCAGTCTTCTGGTTTACTCTCCACAGTTTCCAAAATTACACCTCAATTTTAGCGTTCCAAATAATCTCCTGTCAATTAGTGCAGGAGGTACAGTTGCAAATAATACCTACCATTGGTTTAATAACGGTGTGTCGGTTGCCAATAAGACAGGTGATTCAACATTTAATCCTTCCGGATGCGGTAAATTTTGGGTAACCATAACGAATAGCTTAGCCACGCAACTTACACTTAGCAGCGATACCTTTTCAATTGGTGTCGTCCCGGCAATAACGATCGCGGGTACGGCAAATAATATTTGCGCCGGTACGCCTGTCAGTTTTACGGCTACGGTGTCAAATGGCGGAACTGTACCTGCTTATCAGTGGCTTTTGAATGGTCAGCCTACCGGTAATAACACGTCCACTTATATCAGCGGCTTATTAGCCAACAACGATGTGGTCAGCTGCATTCTCACAAGCAGCGACCCCTGCGCAAACCCGACAAAAGATACTTCTAATCAGATTGTAATGCTGGTGAGACCTGTTGTCATTGCAAGTTTTGCGCCGATCGGACCGTTTTGTCAAAATTCAATTGCATCAGTGCTGCCCGCTACATCCTTAGAAGGCATAACCGGAACCTGGAATCCGTCAACAATAAATACTGCAACTGTCGGAACAACTGGTTATATATTTACTCCCACTGCCGGTCAATGCGCAAAGACAGATACGATAAATATTACGATCACTGCACAGGTCACACCAACCTTTAACGCGATCGGACCGCTGTGTCAGAACTCTGTTGCACCTGCACTTCCTGCCACATCGAAGGAAGGAATCAGCGGAACCTGGAACCCCGCTGTTATCAGCACGGTGACTGCAGGAACAACGAATTATATATTTACGCCGACAACCGGTGCTACATGCGCTGTTCCCGCCACGCTAAGTGTTACGATTACCACACAAGTCACACCAACCTTTAACGCGATCGGACCGCTGTGCCAGAACTCTGTTGCACCTGCACTTCCTGCCACATCGAAGGAAGGAATCAGCGGAACCTGGAACCCGGCTGCTATCAGTACGGTGACTGCAGGAACAACCAATTATATATTTACTCCGACCACCGGCGGAGCCTGCGCTGTTCCCGCCACGCTAAATGTTACGATTACCACACAAGTCACACCAAC
>Ga0209839_10001543_pt1 | contig 11760 bp, 12 predicted proteins | sample OrgsoiDNA2013050_FD_185800 | JGI IMG/M metagenome (GOLD analysis project Ga0209839, IMG submission 185800) | Permafrost soil microbial communities from the Arctic, to analyse light accelerated degradation of dissolved organic matter (DOM) -... | ecosystem: Environmental > Terrestrial > Soil >... | reverse complement strand
CCGCAATCGTCCTGCACCCGGGCGGCGACCGGGCCGGCTATCCCGGCCGGGGATTATCGCGGCTAGATGAAGATCACGCTCGGAGGGGGCAGACGATGAACAGCAGCCGTACTGAGGTGTCAGCGGAACTAGGACTTGGGCTGGTCAGCCCGGAGAACACGATCGTGCCGCTGATGGCAAGCTTGTCCTACACCAGCGCGGATCCGTACGCGGTGCGGATGGCGTTCGACGTGGGCACGGACAAGCCGGTGGAGTGGATCCTGGCCCGCGACCTGCTCGCGGCGGCCCTGCACGCTAGCGAGGGTATCGGCGATGTCCGGGCCTGGCCGTCAGCGGCATCGTGCGACCCGGACGCGGGGATCGTCCCCGACGTCAGCACGATGGGGGCCGGCGCCCGGCACGGGATCTTGAACATCGCGATGAGCTCGCCGTTCGGGCAGGCCCAGTTCGAGGTCAGCGCGCAGGCCATCGGCACGTTCCTGGAGCGGACCTACCGGGTCGTGCCGGCCGGGCAGGAGTCCGGGTACCTGGACTTCGACGCCGAGCTGACCGAACTGCTCAGCCAGGCGTGAGCCGGCTACATCCGTCCGGCGGCCCGCGGGCTCGACACGATCGCCTCGATCAGGTGCGGCCCGGGCTCGGCGTAGGCCCGGCGTAGCGCCTGATCCAGGTCCTGCGCCGTGCTGACCCGGGTCGCGGGCACGCCCATCCCGGTGCTGATCTCGGTGAAACCAGGCGTGGGGTCGGACAGGTCGAGCATCCGCGAGGCCCGCTCGCCCGCCTCCCCGGCGGCGGTGCGGGCCAGCTCCATCCGGAGGATCGCGTACGCGGCGTTGTTGATCAGCACCGTAGTGACGTCGAGCTGCTCGCGGGCCTGGGTCCACAGCGCCTGGATCGTGTAGAGCGCGCTGCCGTCGGCTTCCAGGGCCAGCACCGGCCGGTCCGGGGCGGCCACCGCCGCGCCGGTCGCGACGGGCAGGCCCTGCCCGATGGCGCCGCCGGTGAGCGTCAGCAGGGTATGCCGGGGCGCGCCGGCCAGCGCCTGGGGCAGCGCGGCCCCCATCGTGTTGGCCTCGTCGGAGATGATCGCCTGCTCGGGCAGCGACGCCGCGATCGCGGCGGCCAGGCTGCCCGCCAGCAACGGCCCGCGGCCCGCGGCCGGCGTCGCCGCCGCCGCGAGGACCGGCGGGGTGCCCGCGGCGAGCTGGCCGGCCAGCAGCTCCAAGGCGGCCGCGACGTCCTGGTCCGGCTCGGCCAGGACGGTCACCGAGCAGCCCGCGGGCACCAGGTCGCTGGCCCGGCCCGGGTAGCCGAAGAACGACACCGGGGCCCGGGCCCCGGCCAGGATGAGATGGTCAAGCCCGGCCAGCTGAGCTTCGGCGTGCTCGGCCAGGTAGGCCAGCCGGGCGACGGCCGGAACCCCGGCGCCCCCTTCCATCCGGGCCGGAAACGTCTCGGCCAGCAGCCGCGCCCCGGTCGCCGCGCTGATCCGGCTGGCCGCGGCGAGCCCCCGCTCGGTCAGCGCCGTCCCGCCTAGCAGGAGCAACGCGGCCGGCCCGGGGGCCAGCAGCTCGGCCGCCGCCTCGATCTGGCCGGCCGCCACCGGATCCGGCCTGGACCGGGGCCGGGGCGGGGCGAGCGCTCCCCCGTCACCCCACGACACGTCGGCCGGCAGCACCAGGGTGGCGATCTGGCCGCGGCGGGCCGCCGCGACGGCCCGCATCGCGTCGTGGGCCAGATCGCGGGTCGTGCCGCAGGTGTGCACCCAGCCGGACACGGTGCGCGCGAGGGCCTCGATGTCGGACTGCAAGGGCGAGTCGTAGCGGACGTGGCCGGTGGCGTGGCCCCCGACGATGGTCACCACAGGGGTGCGGGCCCGGCGGGCGTTGTGCAGGTTGGCGAGCCCGTTGGCCAGGCCCGGGCCCAGGTGCAGCAGCACCGCGGCGGGCCGTCCGGCGATCCGCGCGTAGCCGTCGGCGGCTCCGGTCGCGACCCCTTCGAACAGCGCCAGCACCCCGCGCATCCGCGGCACCGAGTCCAGCGCGGCCACGAAGTGCATCTCCGAGGTACCCGGATTCATGAAACACGTGTCGACGCCCGCGCCTACCAGGCTGCCGATCAGTGCCTGCGCCCCGATCATGGCCATGATCGTAAGCTGTTCCGATGACGAACGGGGACGGGTTCCGCGCCCGGGACGGCGCGAGCTAGACCCCCATTAGGCCGACGGCACCGACACCACCGGGCCGTGCGCGTGGTTCAGCACCGCGTGGGTGACCGCGCCGGGGCCGTGCGGGCCAGGGTGCCTGCCGATGACGACCAGGTCGGCGCGCGCGGACAGGCCGGCCAGCGCCCGGCCCGGGTGGCCGTAGACGACGTCCTGGCTGACCGGGACGTCGGGGTACTTGTCCCGCCAGTCATCGAGCAGCGCCGCGAGCTTGCTGGTGAGCTGCTCTTCGATCGCCCGCGCGCCGGGGGCCGCCAGGGCCTGGAAGGCCCGCGCGATCTCCGATCGCGGCGTGTTCCAGGCGTGCACGGCGAGCAGGCTGGCCTGGCGCAAGGTGGCCTCTTCGAACGCGAAGGCCAGCGCGGCCGCACCGGTCTCCGGGTCCCCGATGCCGACGGCGACCTGCCGGTGCGCGGACGTGGTCTCATCGCGGACGACCACCACCGGGCACGGGGCGTGGGTGGCGGCGTACCGGCTGACCGATCCGAGCACCAGCGCCGTGAACGCACCCGAGCCCCGGGAGCCGACCACCAGCATCAGCGCGCCCGATCCGCTCTGGGCCACCGCCTGGGCGGGCGCGCCGGTCAGGTGATCGGCGTCGACCAGCAGGTCGGGGGACACCTGCGCGGCGCGCGCGGTCGCCGCGGCCAGGGCCAGGTCCCGGTCCTGGGCCAGGGCGTCGGTCACGATGGCGAGGCCGGCGTCGTCCCGGCGCTCCATCATCCGGGGCAGCATCGCCGCGGCGGACACGATCCGGAGCGGGGCGCCGCGCAGGACGGCCTCCCGGGCCGCCCAGTCGACCGCCCGGAGCGATTCCTCCGAACCGTCCGTCGCGGCCACCACGGGCTTTGCTGACATGCTGGACCTCCCTGGGGGTGTGCCTGCGAGAATGTTCTCATGGAACATGGCTCATCACGTCCCGCGGGCTCCAGGGGTTCGGCGGGCTCCATCCTGAGCATCGGCTCGGTGGGCTCGATCTTGTCGATCGGCTCCGCGGGTTCCATCCTGAGCATCGGGTCGGCCGGCTCGATCCTGAGCATCGGCTCGCTGGGCAGCGTGCTCTCCATCGGATCGGTGGCGAGCATCGGCTCGATCCTGTCGGCGCTTTCGGCGGGGTCGGTGCTGGCGTGGCGGTCGGCGGGGCGAGCGATCGGCCGTCAGCGCGCCGAGTGAGCCCCGGTCATCATGGCCGCGAGGTCGTCGGGGTGGAGGAAGGACGGCGGCGGCGGCGATCCCCAGGCGAATAGCCCGCGGGCTCCTTCCAGGTCTTCCGGTGTCCACAGCTGGTCATCGACGATGCGGTCCATGTCGGAGTAGTACTCGGAGAAGTTGCCCCACCTCCAGGCTCACCCGGACGCCGGTGACCGGCTCGACCGCACTCCAGCTGCGAGCCAGCGCGGGTAGCGCGGGCACGCCGAGGCGACCCAGGCTAGCCCCGGCCCGGGCCAGGTCGTCCGCGTCGTCGACGCCCACCCGCAGGCCGAGCAGGCGCCGGGTGGGCGCGGGCAGGATCTGCAGCTGCCGGCCGGCGTCCTGGGTGCTGAACCAGCCTCCGGCCTCGGGGGCCAGGCCGAATTCGGTGTAGTACGCGGCGGTCTCGGTGACGTTCGGCACGCCGATGGTGACCGAAAGCAGGCCGTGCGGGCTCATCAGATGCTCCCGTCCGCCGCGACGAACCGGTGGCTCATCTCGCCGATACCTTCGATGTAGCTGGTCAGCACGTCGCCGGGCGCGAGCCAGCGCTGCGGGTTACGGCCCAGGCCGACGCCCGACGGGGTGCCGGTGAAGATGATGTCGCCCGGCAGCAGCGGGGTGACCCGGGAGAGCTGTTCGATCAGCTCGGGCACGCCGAAGATCAGCTCCCTGGTGCGGCCCTTCTGCATCTGCTCGCCGTTGATCGAGCAGCTGAGCTCCAGGTCCCCGGGGTGGTCGAACTCGTCCGGGGTGACCAGGTACGGGCCGACCGGCCCGAAGCGCGGGTAGGACTTGCCCAGGCTGAACTGGGGCGGCGTCGCGGCCATCTGCAGGATCCGCTCGGAAATGTCCTGCCCGATGGAAAGACCGGCCACGTGCTCCCAGGCGGACACGGCCGGGACGCTGGCCGCGGTGCGGCCGATGATGACCACCAGCTCGACTTCCCAGTCGGTGTGACCGCCGGGCGGCAGCGTGATGTCGCCGTGCGGCCCGGTGATGCAGGACGGGAACTTGGTGAACACCGGCGGGGACGTGACGGGCTTGGCGAACCCGGACTCGGCGGCGTGCTCGCTGTAGTTCAGCCCGATGCCGAACACCTGGCGCGGCGACGGCGACGGCGAGCCCAGCGCGGCGGGGGCGAACGGCTCGGGGTCGGGCAGGTCCGCCGAGGCGGCCCAGCCGGCGAATTCGGCCCAGCGCTCGTAGCCGGACGCGGTGTCGGGCCCGAACCGGCCGCCGCTGGCCGTGTGGACGTCGACGGCGCCTGCGCCCTGGATCAGGTGAAGACGCTGGTTAATGACGGCGATGCGCATGGTGCTCCAAATCTGTCAACGGGGCAAGCCGGCGGGTACGACCTCGACTCCGCCGCACCAGATGCGGCGGATCGACCGGGTGGCGGTGATGTCCTGCAGCGGGTTCCCGTCGATCAGCACCAGGTCGGCCCGGCGCCCCGGTTCGATCACGCCCCGGTCGGCCAGCCCGAAGTAGTGCGCGGGCCGCGAGGTGGCGGCGCGCAGCGCGTCCAGCGGGGACAGCCCGGCGTCGACGAGGAGTTCAAGCTCATGGTGCAGGCTGGCGCCGTGGCTGATCGCCGCGGGCACGCCGACGGCGGCGTTGGCGTCGGTTCCGGCCAGGATCGGGACGCCGGCCCGGTACATGACGGTGACGCTCTGCCGGGCCGCAGCGTAGTCGGCGCCCGGCGGGGCGGACTGCGCCACGACGCCCTCCATCATGGCGAGCGTCGGGATCAGGATGCGTCCGTCGGCGACCACGGCGGCCGTGGCGGTCTCGTCCAGCGCCTTGTCCAGGGGCACATGGGTGAGGACATTGACCCGCGCCCGCTGGGCCATTTCCACCGCCTCATACGACGAGGCGTGGGCCACGGTGAGCTTGCTGCGCTCCCGGGCCGCGGCGGTCAGCGCGTCGAGCGTGGCCTGGTCGTGGCTGGGGCCGGGGTTCCCGACGATGATCTTGATGTAGTCCGAGCCCTCGGCGATCCGGTCGGCCACGAACCGCGCCGCCTGATCCGGGCCGGCTATCAGTCCCCGCTGGCCGGTGACGGGGATGCGCGAGTGCATGCTGCCCGGCGCGACGGCGGGCGTGCCCGCGCTGCGGATGTCGGTCAGCCCCGGCACCGAACGCAGTGAGCCGACCAGCTCGGGCGGCGCGCATGCCATGTCGAGGGCGGTGGTCACGCCGAAGCCGGTCAGCAGCTCGAGCGTGTGCCGGTCGTGCAGGTGCACGTGAGCGTCGATAAGACCGGGCATCAGCACACCGCCCGCCCCGTCGATGACCTCGTCCGCGACGCCGCTGGCGCCGATGCGGCCGCCCTCGATCACCACCGTGCCCAGTGGCAGCAGCTGCCGGCCGTCGAACACGCGGACGTTGGTCACGGCGGTCCGGTGCGGCCGTTCCGCGCTACCCATGAGCGTCTCCTCGGTTCGTTCCTGTTATACGCCCGCACGCACCGGGCGGAGTCTCGCGGCCGCCTCGAGGTCCAGGTCGGCCGGGTCGGCGGCCCGCCACGCGATGTGCTGGTCGGGCCGGACGAGCAGGAACTCCCCCGGCCAGGGGTAGGCGGCCGGCGCTTCGGTGAGCGCGAGCGGTATCCCGCGGCGGCGCGCCTGCCGGGCCAGCGCGGCGGCGCCCGGATGACGGTCAAGCCCGGCACCGACGAGGGTGAACCCGGGGCCCAGCCGGTCGTACAGCGACGAGCCGTCCGGTAGCCAGTGATGCGGCAGCCGGGAGCCCGGCCGGGTGTCCGGCGTGTAGCTGGTCACGTCGCGGCCCGGACCCGAAGGACCCGAAGACCCGGGCCCCGGCTGGATGACCGGGGACCCGGCGTAGGAGTAGCCGAGCACGAGCCCCAGACTGTAGAACTCGGCCCGCTTCGCGCGCTGGATGTGTGCCGCGTCGCGGGGCAGCGCGCCGGCCCCGGCCGCCATGTTGGCCTCCGCGCTGGTCATGGTCTGCTCGATCACCGCGCGCCGCTCGGGCTCGTAGCTGGCCAGCAGCTCCTCGGTGGCCCAGCCCCGGGTCACCGCGGCGATCTTCCAGGCGACGTTGACCGCGTCGCCGACGCTGGTGTTGAAGCCGTGGCCGCCCCACGGCGGGTTCACGTGCGCGCTCTCGCCGACCAGGAAGACCCGCCGGTCCCGGAACCTGTCGGCGATCAGCATCCGCGCCGTCCACGGGTCGGTGGCCAGCACCTCGTGCTCGACCGGCGCGCCGGCCAGGCCGGTGATCAGCTCGGCGGCGTGCGCCGCGCCGTAGGCCGCATCCAGGCCCGGCACGATCGCCCACCAGGTGCCGGACAGGTCCAGCCGTCCGATCAGGCCCGCGATGGCCGCGCCGACCACCCAGTACTGCACGGCCGGCCCGAGGTGCGTGTCAAGACCGGGCGCGCGGAAGACCAGGTTGAAGTTGGGCCGGGGATCCGAACGGCCCAGGTAACACGCCCCGGCCTGCTCGCGCACCACGCCGCCCGCGCCGTCGCAGCCGAGCACGTAGCGGGCCCGGATCGGGTAGCCGGCGCCCGCGGCGTCCCGGACGGCCACGGTGACGCCGCCGGAGTCCTGGGTCAGCGAGGTGGCGGCGTGGCCGAGCCGCAGCTCGGTGCCCGGGCGGCCGCGCAGGTGCTCGCGCAGCACCTCCTCGACGACCGGCTGCGGGACCTGCTGCCCGGCCTCGGCGAACCGGTCATCACGGTCCGCGGTCAGGCCGAACGCGCCGTCGAAGTCGGTGATCCTGGCCCCGGCCAGGGACTCGCAGAAGGTGACCCGCTGGGACCAGGCGACCGGCAGCGGCGCGGCCCGGCGCAGCGCGTCCGCGACACCCCAGCGGCGCAGGTGCTCCATCGTCCGGATGCTCGTGGTCTTGGCCCGCGGCCTGCGGTGCGAGACCTCCGCCCGCGGCTCGATCACGACGCAGCCGACGCCGTGCAGGCTGAGCTCGGCCGCCGCGGCCAGGCCGGCCGGACCGCCGCCCACCACCAGCACGGTCGTGCGCTCAACTCCGCTGGCCGCCACGGGATGAATCCTCGCTTTTCGTACCGTCGCTGTACATAAGGCGTTTCATTGATTGGATCACACACAGGGGCGGACCGGCATGGCGAGCGACCTGCGCCCACCGGACACGGCAACTCAGATGACGGGGCACGCAGGCGGGGCCGTTCGGAAGAAAGATCGGCAGGAATTATTGCGGGTGGGCGGTTGTCGATACCGGTGTCAAACTCAAGGAGGCAGACGATGGCGACGGTCGAGCTGACGGCCGGGAACTTCAATTCGACGGTGAGCGGCGACGGCCTGATCCTGGTCGACTTCTGGGCGGAGTGGTGCGGTCCGTGCCGGATGTTCGGGCCGATCTTCGAGAAGATGTCCGAGCGGCACCCCGACGCGACCTTCGGCAAGCTGGACACCGAGGCCGAGCCTGAGGTGGCGGCCAGCTTCCAGATCTCCTCCATCCCGACGCTGATGATCATCCGGGACAGCGTGCTGCTGTACTCCCAGCCGGGCGCACTGCCCGAGGCGGCCCTTGAGCAGCTGATCACCAAGGCCAAGGAGCTCGACATGGCCGAGGTCAAGGCCACCCTGCACGCGGCCGACGCGGCTAAGTCGACCCAGGCCGGGCGCCCCCGGGCCTAGCTCACTGGGCTTAGGAGAGCACGCGGCGGCGGAAGTTGCGCAGGCCGATGGCCAGGAACACCGCGCCGAAGCCGGCCACCACCGGGTAGATGACGTAGAGCTGCAGGTGCGGGGCGGCGGTGAAAGCGGCCCGCATCCCCTCATTGACGTAGATCAGCGGGTTGATCAGCACCAGCGTCTGCAGCCAGTGCCAGCCGCCGATGGTCACCGGCGCGAGCTTGGTCCAGGAGTAGTAGGTGCCGCCCAGGAACGTGATCGGCAAGATGATGAAGCCGAACATCAAGCCGATGTTCCTCGGCTCGAAGCTGGTCCCCAGCACCAGGCCGAGCCCGGCCATCGCCACGCAGGCCAGCGGCACGAACGTCACGATCAGCCACCAGTGCAGGGTCAGGTGGGCCTGCACGCCGGGCGCGTGCACCACCGAGGCGATCGGCAGCACGATGATCGCCGACAGCACGCCCTGGGCCGCGCCGGAGAGCACCTTCGCGAAAGCCACCAGCCAGATCGGGCACGGCGCCTGCACCCGGTCCTCGATCTCCCGGGTGAAGCCGAACTCCTGCGCCATGGCCAGCGCGATCGACTGCACGCCCTGGAACATGACCGAGATCCCGACCACGCCGGGCACCAGGATGGTGGCGAAGGCCGATTCGGCCGCGGTGCCTTTCCCGCCGCCGATGCCCTGGCCGATCTTCGGGAACACGTAGAGGAACACGAAGCACAGCAGGAACGGCTGGATGATCGTGCGCAGCACGAACTCCCAGAAGTGCTTGCGCAGCACCACGACGTCGCGCAGCATCAGGGCACCGAGCGCGGTCCAGCTCGCCGCGGCCACCGAACGGGTCGGGCCGCCGCCGATCTGGCGCGCCGGCGCTGGGGTTCTCGGGTTCGAGGCTCTGGCCGGGGTCTGGGCTGTGGTCGCCATCAGTCGCGTAGGTCCTTCCCGGTCAAGCTGATGAACACGGTCTCCAGGCTGGGCTCGGCGATCGACACGTCGATGAGCTCGAAGCCGCCGCCTTCGGCGGCCAGCACGATGCGCGGCACCAGGCGGTCGCCGCCCTGCATGTGCAGTTCGAGCTTGTCGTCGGCGATCCGGGTTCTGGTAACGCCCTCGACGTCGCTAGCCAGTAGCGTGGCCAGGTTCTGGATGTCGCCCGTGGTGCGCACGGTGACGATGGTGTCCGCGCCGGTGCTCTGCTTGAGCGCTTGCGGCGTGTCCAGGGCGAGGATGCGGCCGTGGTCCATGATCGCGACCCGCTGGCAGAGCCGGTCGGCTTCCTCCATGTAGTGCGTGGTCAGCAGGATCGTCTGGCCCTGGCCGTGCAGCTCGCCGAGCAGATCCCACAGCGCCAGCCGGCTCTGCGGGTCCAGGCCCGCGGTCGGCTCGTCCAGGAACAGCACCGAGGGACGATGGAAGATGGCCCGCGCCACCATCAGCCGCTGCGCCATGCCGCCGGACAGCGCGTACACCGACGCCTTGGCCCACTTGGACAGCTGGAACTGCTCGAGCAGGTCGGTGGCGATCTGCCGGGACTGGCTGGCCTTGATGCCGAACAGGCGGCCGTGGAAGTACAGGTTCTCCCACACGGTGAGCTGGCGGTCCAGCGTGTTCTGCTGCGACACGATGCCGCTCAGCTGCTTGGCCAGCGCCGGATGCGCCGCGACGTCGATGCCGCCGATGAACGCCCGGCCCGAGGTCGGCACCACCCGGGTGGTGAGCATGCCGGCCGTGGTGGCCTTGCCTGCGCCGTTCGGACCGAGGAGGCCGAAGATCTCCCCGGTCCTGACGTCAAGGTTGAGCTTGTCCACGGCGGCGAAGTCGGTGCCGGGATACACCTTGGTCAGGTCCTCGGTGTGGATGACCGCGGCGGGCTCGCCTTCGTTGAGGTCGGCCGGGGTGACCGGCGCTGGTGCGGTGCTCATAGAACACCCAGCCTAGGCTCTGGTAAGTGCGGCCTTCGCCGGCGGCCTTGGGTTACCGCTGGGCTTCGGCCAGCGCGGCGCGGATGGTGCCGGCGTCGGCGGGGGTGCCCGTCTCGTCGGAGAACGATCCGTACGGGGCGCCGTAGCACGGGCGGCCCGCGTCCTGCCGCCAGCTTTCTGCGAGCGAACCCGTATCCACGGTGTCGTAACCGATCGAGTCGAGGAACTCGGCCACCACCGCCTTCGCCTTCTCGTCGTCACCCGCGACGGGCAGCGCGGTCCGGTCCGCGGCGCCGGACGGGCGGGCCAGCGAAGCCAGGTGCTTGAAGAAGATATTGTTGAAGACCTTCACGACGGTCGAGTCAGGCAGCTGCCGTTGCAGCAGGCCGCTGCATGTCAGTGCGCCGTTGTCCAGGTCCGCGAGCTGCCCGTCGCGCTGCGGATAGTAGTTTCCTGTGTCGAGGATGACCTTCCCGGCCAGCGCCTCCGCCGGAAGGTGAGGGTACGCCTTGACCGGGACCGAGACCACCACGATGTCGCCCGCCGTGGCGGCCTGCTGGCCGGTCGCGGCGGTCGCCAGCGGCCCCAGCTCGTCGACGAGATCCTTCAGTGTTTCCGGCCCGCGGGAGTTGCTCAGCACCACGTGGTGCCCGGCCGCCACGCTGAGCCTGGCCACCGTTCCGCCGATCATCCCGCTGCCGATGAAGCCCACAGTTGTCATGACCGCGCCAACCTCGGCTCGCCTCCGATCATTCCGCGCCGGCGGCGGCGCCCTCCCGGACGGCCGTGACCGGGACGGTTGCTGGTGCGGCGGTTGCGCGGGGGCGCAGGGTCACGTAGCTGACGGCCACGCCGACGGCCAGCAGCACGATGGTGACCAGCAGGCCGGCGTGGTACCCGTCCACGAACGCCTGCACGGGGCTGGTGCCGGACCGCAGCGCGGCGGCCTGCCGGGTCCTGAGCACGGCGCCGATGACCGTGATGCCAAGCAGCCCGGCCACCTCCCGCGAGGCGTTGAGCAGCGCGGACGCGACACCGGCGCGGACCGCGGGGGTGGCGTGCATGACCGCGTTGGTGAGCGGCACGTTCATCAGGCCGGCGCCCGCACCGAACAGCATGAACCCGGGCAGCAGGCTGTCGTAGCCGGCCCGCAGGCCCAGCCGGGCGAACAGGGTGAGGCCGACGACCATCAGCAGCATGCCGAACGCCACCGTGCGATGCGCCCCGGCCCGCGCTTCGACCCGCGGGGCCACGGCCGCGAACACCGCGACGCACAGCGCCATCGGCGCGAACGCCAGGCCGGCCTTGGTGGGCGAGAAGCCGAGCGTCTGCTGCAGGTACAGCGAGGTGAAAAAGTAGATGCCGAGTATCCCGAAGGCCCAGATCATCATCGTGCCTGTGCCGCCGCTGAACTCGCGGATCCGGAACATCGCCAGCTCCACCATGGGGTTCCGGCCGCGGGCCTCGACCACTCCGAAGGCGGCAGCGGCCACCGCGGCCACCGCGAACGCCCCGATGATCGGCGCTGCGGTCCAGCCCAGGACGCCGCCCTCGATCAGCGCGTAGGTCAGCGCGAACAAGGCCAGCGCCGAGGTGATCAGCCCGGGCAGGTCGAGCTGGCGGACCGCGGACTCGGCCCGCGATTCACGCACGTAGCGCAGGGCGACGGCGAACGTGATCACGCCGACCGGCACGTTGATCAGGAAGATCCAGCCCCACTGGAGGTTCTGGCTGATCAGGCCGCCGACCACCGGGCCCAGGGCGAGGGCTAGCGCGCCG
>Ga0209839_10001542_pt1 | contig 11763 bp, 10 predicted proteins | sample OrgsoiDNA2013050_FD_185800 | JGI IMG/M metagenome (GOLD analysis project Ga0209839, IMG submission 185800) | Permafrost soil microbial communities from the Arctic, to analyse light accelerated degradation of dissolved organic matter (DOM) -... | ecosystem: Environmental > Terrestrial > Soil >... | reverse complement strand
TACCTCGATGCCCGTCGAACGCATGTCGAGGATGAAAAAGGTGATGCCGCGGTGCTTGGGGAGGTCAGGGTTCGTTCGGGCCAGCAGGATCCCCATGTCGGCGTGGTGCGCACCCGAGCTCCACACCTTCTGACCGTTGACCATCCACTCGTCCCCGTCACGCTCAGCCCGGGTCGCCAGGCTGGCAAGGTCCGAGCCCGCCCCCGGCTCGCTGAAGAGCTGGCACCAGACCTCCTCTCCGCGAAGCATCGCCGGAAGGTAGCGGGCGCGCTGCGCCTCGCTGCCATGGTCGATGATCGTCGGTCCGGCCATGCCGATGGCGACGGCGAAAAGACCTGAGGTGACGTCGAATTGAGCCTCCTCCTGGCGAAAGATCGTCGACTGGACAACATCGCCTCCCCGACCGCCGAACTCGACCGGCCATGTGATCCCGGCCCACCCACCCTCGTACAGGCGGCGCTGCCAGGCCTTGCCTTCGGTGACGAACACGTCGTCGAAGTCATAGAAGGAGTGAGACGACGACAGCTGGCCGGCGTCCTTTTCCTTTGCATGCTCCTTCAGCCAGCTCCGAACCTCCTGGCGGAAAGCAGCCTCCTCCGGCGTGTCGTCGAAATCCATCGTCCCTCCCCTCGGTCAGCCGGCGGCCGGTCGCCAGAACGGGAGGCCCACGTCGTCGGCCGCCTTCAGGATCACTACTTCGAGTGCCATATCCACGTGGAGGGCCTCGACATCACAGTCAACAATGTTGGACATCATCCGGACACCCTCGTCGAGTTCGACGATCCCCACCGCGTACGGCGAGAGCGGGGCGAAAGCCTCGGAGCGATTCTGTCGGATGATGGTGTAGGTGTGCAGTGTCCCCCGGCCCGAGGCATTGACCCACTCGGTCTCACCAGCGCACGAAGCGCACAGGGATCGAGGGTAGAACTGGAATTGACCGCAGCTCATGCAGCGCTGGATTACCAGGCGACCCTCCGCTGCGCACTGCCAATAGAAACGGGAGGCGTGGTCCGGCTGGGGCAGCGCTCGGAGGCGCAGCGTGTCGGCGACCTCGTCGATGATCATCACCGGCCCTCCTTCCCGAGGACGACGGTAGCAATTGTGGAGAGCCAACCGCCCGAACCGCAAGCCACCGCCACCTCAGCCCCGGGGACCTGCGCCTCGCCGCCTTCGCCACGGAGCTGGCGTACCGCTTCGTTGATGAGAAAGATCCCGCGCATGCCTGGATGGCAGGCGGACAGCCCACCGCCATCGGTGTTGAGCGGTTGACGTCCTCCCCGCCGGAGTATGCCGCTTTCGACGAACGGGCCGCCCTCCCCCTTCTTGCAGAAGCCCATGTCCTCAAGCAACATCAAGACGGTAATAGTGAAGCTGTCGTAGCATTGGATGGTGTCGACATCCTCCGGACGGACCCCCGCCCGGGCGAAGGCCTCGGGACCGCACTGGGCCGCGGCCGTCGTCGTAAAATCAGGCATCTGACTGATCGTCCAATGAGTTTGTGCCCCGGCTGCGCCGAGCACGAACACGGGGGGCTTCGCCAGATCCCGAGCCCGCTCTCGGGTCGTCATGATGAAAGCACCTCCGCCGTCGGAGATGACACAGCAGTCGAGTTTGTGGAGCGGATCGGCAATCATGCGCGACGAGAGCACGTCGTCGACCGTCATCGGGTCCTTATATTGCGCCTGCGGGTTCAACCCGGCGTACTCCCGCACGCCGACGGCGATCTCGGCTAGTTGCTCAGGCGTCGTTCCGAACTCGTGCATGTGCCGGCGGGCCGCCATCGCGTAGGCCCCCGCCAACACATTGCCCCACGAACACTCGAACTGGGATGGGCCGCCCACCCGGGCCGAGGCGCCGACGAACGTACTCGTACCCAGCATCCGCCCCATCCGCGACAACATGTCCGAGCCGTAGGTGACGAGGACGACGTCACACATTCCCGCTTCGATGGCGGCGGCGGCGTGCTGGACGTAGAACTCGAACGTGGAACCACCGACCGACGTCCCGTCAAGCCAGCGGTGGTTGATCCGGAGATATTCGGCCATGTTCGGAGCGTCGTCGCCGCTGTTCCCGAACCCGGTGCCGGCGCACATGTACCCGTCGACATCGGACTTCTGCAGACCCGAGTCCGCCAGTGCGCGACGCAAGGCCATGGCGTGATGCTCCATGGCATCGAGCTCAGGCGCCACCGGGTAGTCACTCCAGCCGATGCCAACGATCACCGGATCACGCGATCCCATGGGCATTCCCCTTCTCTCGGCGCCGATTGACTCGGTGCGAACGGCTTCGACCACTTGTGGGAGGAATGGCTACCGTGGGTCCGGACGACCGCGACGACCGGAGGTACGCACGACCATGGTGCACACTGAGCGCACGACCGCTGGAGGACCGCTCACCGGCGTACGCATCGTCGAGATAGCCGGCCTGGGCGCCGGACCGTTCTGCGGCATGATGCTGGCCGACATGGGCGCCGACGTCGTTCGGGTGGACCGTCCGACCACCCCTGGCGATGGAGGGGTCCTCGGGCGCAATCGCCGATCGATCGCTCTCGACTTGAAAGCGGACTCGGGCCGCTCGCTGCTGTTCGAGCTCATCCGCAGAGCTGATGGGCTGGTCGAGGCCTTCCGTCCCGGGGTCGCCGAGCGGCTGGGCTTCGGACCCGAAGCCTGCCATGCCGAAAACCCACGCCTGGTCTTCGGGCGCGCCACCGGATGGGGTCAACAGGGGCCCTGGCACATGATGGCCGGTCATGACATCGACTACATCGCCCTCTCCGGCGTGCTCAGCATGATCGGCCCGGAGGGGGGCGCACCGGTGCCCCCGCTCAACCTGGTGGGCGACTTCGGCGGGGGCGGGCTGCTCCTCGCCTTCGGCATGGTCTGCGCCTTGCTCGAGACCAGGACCTCGGGGGTAGGTCAGGTCGTGGATGGAGCGATGGTCGACGGGAGCGCCCTGCTCGCCACCATGTTCTTCGAGATGAGCGCCCGCGAGCGGTGGTCCGACGATCGCGGCACCAACGTGCTGGACGGGGGAGCCCCCTATTACGACACCTATGAAACCTCCGATGGGAAATGGGTGGCGGTTGGCGCCGTCGAATCCCAGTTTTGGGGATCCCTGGTCGAACTGTTGGGCATCGACGCCACCGAGCTCCCCGACAAGGCCGACGTGGCCGCCTGGCCCTTGCTCCGCACACGGATCGCGACCGCCATCGTCACCCGCACCCGAGAGGAATGGGGTGAGCTCGCTGCCGGCACCGATGCGTGCCTGGCACCGATCCTTACGCCTCGCGAAGTCCACAACCACCCCCACCACCGCGCGCGGGAGAGCTTCATCATGGTCGGCGACACCCTGCAGCCCGCCCCTGCGCCGCGGTTCTCCCGCACCGCCCCCCATCGGCCAACCCCCGCGCCCTCCATCGGGTCCGACGCCCGGGCCGTGCTGGCTGATTGGGGACTGACGGAGACAGAAACGGCCGCGTACGAGGAGGTCGGGGCCTTCGGTGACCGACGATGAACAGCCGGTGCCAGCGCTGATCACGAGGCCCGCCGCACTCCGAGCTTGCGCACGACCACCGACCCGCGGACCCGGGCCTGACAAGCCAGACGGATGACTTTGCCCTCATACCACGAACGACCGGCAAATCTCTGCAACGCCACCTCCTCCAGCCCGTCGGGTGGTTCGAGGTGCTCCGCCCCCTCCATCACCTCGAAGAAGCAGGTATGGCACTCAGCCAGCCCGTGGCAGACCGTTGGCCAGAAGATACCCTGCCCCTCCGCCGCCGCCATGACGCTCTGGCCCTCGCCCACCTCCACGTCCACCCCGCAGGGCTGCACGTGGACATTCAGCACAACCCGGCAACCCCGCGGCAAGAGGCATCTCCGCTGCGTCCCATCCTCACGCGCACACGTGGACCGTATCCGATTCGGTTACGGCGAGCAGATGTACTGGTCGATGACTTCGTGCATGTGGATGACATTTTGCTCTTGCCGGGGATTCAACTGAAGTCCCGTACACCCTCTCGACTTCATGCCCGCTTGTACATGGGCCATGTTGGCGTAGTCCTGGTTGGTCACCAGGCCCCAGTCCTTCGCCGTCCAATCCGGATAGAATTTGTGTTCGCACATCTCCCGCTGATCACCGGGCGACACCCACTCGAGCGTCCAGAGATCCTTGATCGTGCTGTCGGGGTCGAGACCGTTCGGGCGAACCCGGAACAACGTGGTGCTCCCGGGGTAGATGGGACCGACGACGTTCGGGAAGAAGTGGACGTCGTCGGAGCTCAGCAACTGCTCGTCGGTGAGCTCTTCGACGTCGCCGCCCTTGCGACGCAGCATCTTCAGCCGAAGGTCGTTGTAGGCGTCCATGGCGGTCATACCCTCGGGCAGGGGCTTGTTCTTCAGCTCTTCGACCTGTCGGCGCTCCTCTTTCATGAACAGCCCGCCTAGCTCGTCAATCATGACCCCAAGAAGCTCGCGCTCGTCGTAGTCGCCCGGCTGCAACCCGAGCCGAGGACTGGGGCGTATCTCGCGCTTCACCTCGCCCAGGCCACCCATGTGGTTGTGCTTGCCGAGGGGACCGTACCGAATCGCCGTGTCGTCGGACCATCGCAGCAGCTGGGGATGGGTTCCCTGCACGTGATAGCTCTCGTTGAAGGCGTCGAGCACCGACTTCCAATTGGCCGGAAGGATCACCGAGCGGTAGGAGCGGAACCGCATCTTCTCGAAGCGATAAGGCTCGAGGAGCTCGGGGACCGGTCCAAGGAACGACTCGAGCGACTCACAGTGCGGATCCATGTTGATGAACACGAAGCCTCCCCACCGGCCCACCTGGATCTGGTTCAGGCAGGCGTCCGCATCGGTCATCGTAGGAGGGAAGTCGAAGCGGTCGACCACTTCCTTGTTGGTACCGTCCAGCTCGAAGCGCCAGGCGTGGTAGCGGCAGCGGATCTCGCCGGTAGCGAAGTTCCCGACTCCCGCGGCCAATCGGGTGCCCCGGTGCGGGCAGGTGTTGTAGAACGCGCGCACCGTGTCGGGCTCGCTCCGAGTGATCAGGATGGACTGATCGCCGATGATGTATTCGAGGAAGTCACCGGTCCTGGGCACCTCCTCTTCACGGCAGGCCATCTGCCACACCCGGGGCCACAGCCGCTCCATCTCGAGATCGAAGAATTCCTGAGAGACGTAGCGCTCCTTCGGGATGAAGTTCTGCTGCGTCGACTCGATCAACTCCCCGTCACGAGCGATCGTCATGACCATGGGCGTCGGCACCCCCATCCCAATTTCATGCGGTGCTCCTCACTGCGATCCCAAGGTAACAGAGTACTGTTCCCCTACGAATGCCGCGCCCCGCAGGATGTGAGGATCCTCGCACCAATGAGGGCGTCCGGACAACCGAAATGGAGGGTTGGGGTGGTCCTGCCAAGGCTCGACAAACGGGTGGCGTTCGTCGCCGGCGCCAGTCGAGGCATCGGCCGGGACATCTCGCTGGCCCTCGCCCGCGCCGGAGCCGCGGTGGCGGTCGCGGCCCGGACTGATGAGCCCGGAACACTCCCCGGGACGGTCCATTCGGTGGCCGGCACCATCACCGCCGGCGGGGGCACAGCCCTCCCCGTTGTCTGCGACGTTTCCGACGAGTCCTCGGTGGCCCGTGCCGTTGCCCACACCACGGACACTCTCGGGTCCATCGACATATTGGTGGCGAACGCCGGCACGCTGTGGATGGGCAAGACCCTCGACACGCCCCTCAAGCGGTGGGAGCTGTGTCTGCGTATCAACCTCACCGGGACGTTCCTCGTGACCAAGGCGGTGCTGCCGTCGGTCATGGAACGTCGCAGCGGCTCGCTCATCGCCATCACCACCACCGGCGTGCAGCAGACCGAGCTCGGCTCGAACGCCTACTGGGTGTCGAAGGCCGCCATCGAGCGGTACTACGCCGGGCTGGCCACTGAGCTCGCCCCGTACGGCGTGGCGGTCAACTGCCTGGCCCCGAGGAAGGTGGTCATGACCGAGGGGGCGGTGGCGGGCGGGGTGAACGTCGCACCGCACATGATCGAAGACCCCGAGGCGATGGGGAAGGCGGCGGTATACCTGGCCGGCCAGTCCGCCCGCACGCTCACCGGGACCGTGCAGTACTCCTTGGACCTGTTGGCCCGCATCGGAGAACCGATCGGCCCCCACACTACGGAATACGCCCCGTGATGCCGATCAAGTGTGGGGGGGAAACGATCTTTCCCGACGAGGTGGAGGCGGTCCTCCGGTACCACCCGGCGGTCGCCGACGCGGCCGTCACCGGCCTCCCCCACCCCACGCTGGGCAACTACCTGGTGGCGCTGGTGGCGGCCGAGCCCAACCGACAACCGCCGAGCACCGAGCAGGTACGCGAGTTCTGCGTCGGTCGGCTCACCGGATTCAAGGTGCCCCGTGAGGTGCTGTCCGTTGATGCCATTCGCCGCAACGGCAAACTGGTCGACCAGGACTGGGCTCGGGCAACCGCGGCGGGGCTGCTCGGCATCTCAGAAGTCCCGTGAGCGGCGGTCCGCTTCCCGGCCTTGATGGGCTGCGGATCCTCGATCTGTCCGAGGACGTCGCCGGTGCCTATTGCGCCAAGCTGCTGGCCGACGCCGGAGCAACGGTGCTCAAGGGCGAACGGCCGGAGGGGCATCGCCTCCGCTCCTGGTCGGTTTCGGGTTCGGCCGGCAATGACGGAGACCCAGACGGGGTGCTCTTCCGATTCCTGGCCTCATCGCAACAGTGCCTGGTGATCGACCCGGCGGATCCCTCGGCCGACAATATCCGCGACAGGCTTGCGGCAACCTCCGACGTGATCATCGTCTCGACGTTCGGAGACCGGGCCGGCGGATGTTCGCCGGCAATTGACGCCCGCGGGCTCCGCGAGCGCCACCCCGAGCTGGTGGTGGTAAGCCTCTCGGCCTTCGGCCTCAGCGGGCCACGTGGCGCCGAGGAGTCCTCGGACTTCCTCCTCCAGGCCTTGGCCGGCTCGCTGCACAGCCACGGAAGCGACGAACGCGTTCCGCTCGCCGTGGGCGGTGGCCTGGCCGAGTGGACCGTCGGGACCTTCGGTGCGCTCGGCGCCGTCAGCGCCCTGACTGCTCGTCGGCGCTCTGGACGTGGAGACCTGGTCGATGTGTCCGCCCTCGAGTGCCTGGCCATCACCTTCATCTGCTACCCATCGGTGGCCGCCAGCATGCCCGGCGGACAACGCATCCGCCCCACCTACTTGATGATCCCGGGCATCGAGGCTTGTGTCGACGGCTACGTCGGGATCGCCACCATCACCACCGCACAGTGGCACACCTTCCTCGACATGATCGAGCGCCCGGATCTGGCCTCCGATGTCTCGCTGTACATCCAGCGCAACCGCGACCGTCCCGACGTGTTGGAGGCCATCGAGAACTGGACACGGCGGCACACGGTGGAGACGGTGGTGGAGATGGGGTCCTTGTATCGGATCCCGACCGTGCCCATCGGGAACGGAGCGAACTTCCCTCGCATAGACCACGTGGCCTCGCGCCAGCTCTATGACCCGAACCCGCGCGGAAGCTTTCCCCATCCGCGCACCCCGTTCCGCTCCAATGTCACCCGGCACCGACCACCCGGAACTGCCCCGACAATCGCGGATCGTGCAGGCGACGTCGACTCTGGTGCTGCCCGCGACCGAAACGACCCGAACGGTTCCCGGCCGTTCCTCGACGGGACGGGCCCCACGGATGCGGACGCCGGTGGATTGCCCCTGGCCGACGTTCACATCCTCGATTTCACCGCGTTCCTAGCGGGACCGATGTGCACGCAGTACCTGGCCTCCATCGGGGCCGACGTGGTCAAGGTCGAGTCGATTCAGCGACCCGACCCCATGCGCTACAGCGTCCGCGTCGACACCTCGGTCGATCGCTGGTACGAGCAGGGTGCCATCTTCCAATCCGCCAACCTGAACAAGCGCAGCGTGACTCTCGACCTCTCGGAGACCCGGGGTCGGGACCTCGCGCTCCGCCTGGCCGCCCGGTCCGATGTGGTCGTCGAAAATTTCACGCCCCGAGTGATGGAGCAGTTCGGTCTCTCCTACGAGGATCTTCGGGCGGTCAACCCAGGGATCATCATGGTGCGCATGCCCGGCTTCGGGTTGGAGGGCCCCTGGAGGGAGCGACCCGGATTCGCGGCGACAATGGAGCAGGTGTCCGGCCTCGCCTGGATCACCGGTTACTCGGACGGCCTCCCATCCATCCCCGGTATCTGTGATCCGCTGGCCGGGATGCACGCTGCCTTCGCCATCCTGACCGCCCTCGAGCACCGGACCCGCACCGGCGAGGGACAGCTGATCGAGCTGGCGATGATCGACCTGGCCGCCAACCTGGTCGTCGAGCAAGTGCTCGAGCACTCGGTGTACGGGTACCTCATGACCCGCCAAGGGAACCACCAACCGGGCGTCGCCCATCAGGGCGTCTACGCCTGCAAAGAGCCCGATCAATGGGTTGCCGTCCGAGTCGCCTCTGACGTCGCCTGGCGTGCGTTGCGCGGCGCACTTGGATCACCCGCCTGGTCGCTCGAGCCGCGGCTCGACAGCGTGGCGGGGCGCTCGGGCTGCGCCGACCTGCTCGATGCCGAGCTCGCATCGTGGGTCGCCGCCCAGAGCCAGCAGGAGGTGCTCTCCACCTTGCGCGCAGCCGGAGTGGATGCTGAGCCTGTCGTCCACTCCTATGACGTCGATCTCGACGAGCAGATGAACGCCCGCGGCTACTGGGAGGAGGTCACCCACCCCATCGTCGGTCCGAAGCGCTTTCCCGCCTGGCCGATGCGCTACGCCACGCGGACATCGCCGTGGTTCAGGCGTCCGGCGCCGCTGCTGGGCCAACACAACGACGAGGTCCTGGGAGGCCTGGGAATCACCGAGGACGAGCTCGCCGCGCTGGCCGCTGATGGCATCATCGGCAACCGAGCGACCGGCGCCTGAGTCATGGTGACCGAGCCCGGCACCATCGACTGGGTGCTCACCACCACCCGCGCTGTCCGGCGTCGTCTCGACCTCGACCGCACCGTCGACCTCGATCTCGTGCTCGAGTGCCTCGACCTCGCCCTCCAGGCGCCCACCGGTGGCGACTTCCAAGGTTGGCGGTGGATCGTCATCACCGAGCCGGACGTCAAGGCCCGGGTCCGTGAGATCTACCTCGACGCGCTGACCGAGGCGTACGGCAGCAGGCGCCACACTCCAACGGGTGGATCCGTCGATCGGATGATTGAAGGGGCATGGCACCTGGCCACGCACCTCGACCGGGTGCCCGTCCTCGTCCTGGCCTGCATTCGGGGACGGATGACGCCGGGCACCACCCCCGCCCAGGCTTCCGCTCTCTTCGGATCGATCTACCCGGCGGTCTGGAGCTTGCAGTTGGCCCTGCGGAGTCGCGGGCTGGCTTCGGCGATGACCACCGTCCACCTCGAAAGGCACCAGGAGATGGCCGACCTTCTGGGCATCCCCGACAACGTCACCCAGGCGGCACTGGTTCCGATTGCCCACCTCATGGGAGACGATCTCCGTCGGGCCAACCGGCGGCCGGCACGCGAGGTCGCGTTCCGGGAGGGTTGGGGAGGCGCGTGGGGCCGGAGTGCCGGCTCCGGTCCCGTCCCCGCCAGTTGACCGCCGGCTGTCGCCGGCCGGGCATGAAAACGGTTGTTGTCAGCGCGCCCAGCGGTCACAGGTCGGGGAGGGTCCCGGTGATGTCGGTGGTCGGTCCGGCCTCGGCCAGCAGGCCGGGGATGACGTCGGTCAGTTCGGCCGGATCCCAGAGGCCCTTCTTGTCCACGCTCGGACCGGCGCGCCAGCCCTCGGCGACGCTGATGTGGCCCCCGTGCACATTGAAGACCCGCCCGGTCACCTCCGCGCTGGCCACGCTCCCGAGCCACACCACCAAGGGCGAGATGTACTCCGGGGCGAGCGGGGACAACCCAGAGGTACTGCGACTGGCGACGTCCCGGCCGAAGGGGAGATCGGCGTTCATCCGGGTAAGCGCCATCGGGGCGATGGCATTCACCGTCACGCCGTAACGGCCCAGTTCCAGAGCGGCAATCACGGTGAAAGCGGCGATCCCCGCCTTGGCCGCCCCGTAGTTGATCTGTCCGGCGTTTCCGTAGAGGCCAGTGGCCGAACTGGTGTTGACCACTCGGGCGTCATTCCGCTCGCCGGATTTGGCGCGCTCCCGCCAGTGCACGGCCGCCCAGTGGGTCGGTGAGAAGGTTCCCCCCAGATGGACGCGCACCACCGCACTCCAGTCGCTCTCCGTCATGTTCACCAGCATGCGGTCCCGAAGAATCCCGGCGTTGTTCACTAGGGTGTCGATTCCACCGAAGGCGTCCACCGCGTGGCTCACCAGCCGTCGGGCCCCCTCCCAGTCCGACGCATCGTCTCCGTTAGCCTCCGCTTGTCCCCCAAGTGCCCGGATCTCATCGACGACGTCGTGGGCAGGACCGCTCGAGGTGCCGCCACCGTCGGGAGCCGTCCCGAGGTCATTGACCACCACCCGAGCCCCCTGGCGGGCGAACTCCAGCGCGTGACTCCTCCCGATCCCTCGTCCCGCCCCGGTGATCACCACTACTCTGCCTTCGCAGATCCCGCTCATCTAGCCTCCCTCATCGGGTCCGACTGGTCGCTCCACCACATTCATCAGAGGTCGATCCTCCCCTAGCGATCACGATACGGAAAGTCGGCGACTTTCAGTGGGGGCGGGCACCTGCGCTGTTCTCGGACGTCAGGTCTGGCTCAAGACCGACCGGATGGCGCCCTCCGGCACCACGCTCAGGGTGAAGCGCAAGCCATCGTCCGTGGTCCATGAACTCTCGGTTGCCGCGGCCTCGGTGCCCACGACATCGAAGTGCCGCGTCACGAGCGATTCGTTCCCGACGTTTACTTGAATCCACCCCCATCAACCACGAGTCGCTGGCCAGTAATGTTCGATCCGGCAGGGCCGACAAGAAATCGAACCGCATCGGCGACGTCGTCAGGTTCGCAGACCCGGCCGAGCGGGAAACGATCATCGAGGTCGTGAATGTCGTCGACCTTCATCGCCGCCTTGACCAACCGCCGGCCCATGTCGGTGTTCGAAAGACCCGGCACGACGACATTCACCCGAATGCCGGAACGTGCCTCCTCTTTGGCCAGCGTGAAGGCAAGCGACTCCTGGGCTGCCTTGGCCATGTTGTACGGACCTCCGTAGGGGTCGGCCGTGATCGCCGACTGGCTCGAGATCATCACGATGTCACCTCTCGCCTGCTCGCGCATGCTGGCCAGGACGAGCTGGGACATGTGGTGAGACCCGAACGCCATAGTGCCGACCACCCGCTCGAGCTCTTCGACCGGCGTTTTGGCAACAGGTGTTCCCCGATTGGTGATCCCGGCGTTGTTCACCAGGATGTCGACATGCCCGAAGTCAGCCAATACCCGGTCGACCATGCCGCTGGCCTCGTCGTAGGACGCAACCGATGCCTGGTAGGCCGATGCTGTCCCCCCTTCAGCCTCGATAGTCGCCACGGTCTGTCTGGCCGACTCCTCGTCCTTTCGGAAGTTCACGGCGAGCCGAGCACCGTCGGCCGCCAAGCCGAGGGCGATGGCGCGGCCGATGCCACGTCCCCCTCCGGTCACGATCGCTACCCGACCTGAGAGACTCATCTGTACAGTTCCTTTCGTCAATGCCAAGGTCCGTGCCACTAGTGGCGTATTCCAGATGCCACTGACCGATTCATCGGGCACCACCGCCACCTG
>Ga0209839_10001540_pt1 | contig 11772 bp, 11 predicted proteins | sample OrgsoiDNA2013050_FD_185800 | JGI IMG/M metagenome (GOLD analysis project Ga0209839, IMG submission 185800) | Permafrost soil microbial communities from the Arctic, to analyse light accelerated degradation of dissolved organic matter (DOM) -... | ecosystem: Environmental > Terrestrial > Soil >... | reverse complement strand
CCGAGTGCCACGGTGACATCTGCATCACCTGCTCCGACACGGCCGTCGAGGTCACGATCGTCCGCCTGCTGGCCGATGGCCTCGCCGTGGTCAATACTGGGCAAGGCGAGGAGGAAGTCAGCGTCGCCCTGGTGCAGGCTCAGGTGGGCGACACAATTCTCGTGCACGCCAAGGAAGCCATCGCCGTCGTGGGGAGATGACCCGGTGGGACGGCAGGATGATACGACTGGGGCGGGCGGGGTGGAATCGCTGTACCCGTTCCTGTACGCGGGCACGACCGACATCACGGCCGTCCTGGAGCAGGTCCGTGCCTCCAGCGTGGCCAAAATCGCCGAGATCACCGCACTCCGGCAGACCGTCGGGGCCCGCGACGGGGCGCGGCTGGCCCGGTGCGCGGCCGACGCCGCGGCCCGCTTCGCGGCCGGCGGGCGGCTGTTCGCCTTCGGCAACGGGGGCAGCGCCACCGACGCCCAGCAGCTCGCGACCATGTTCCTCGACCCCGGTCCGGGTGTCCCGCCGTTGCCGGCGTTCGGCCTGGCCAACGACACGTCGGTGGTCACCGCGCTGTGCAACGACATCGGCGTGGACGTCGTCTTCGCCCGTCAGCTGGCCGCCTTCGGCGGTAAGAACGACATCGCGGTCGGCCTGTCCACCAGTGGCAACTCGGACAACCTGGTGCGGGCCTTCGACGAGGCCGGCCGGCGCGGGATGCTGACCATCGGGCTGGCCGGCTACGAGGGCGGCAAGATGGCCGAGCTGGACGTCATCGATTATCTGTTCGTCGCGCCGTCCTCGTCCGTGCACCGGATCCAGGAGGCGCAGACCACGATCTACCACGTGCTGTGGGAGCTGACCATCGCCGAGCTCACCCGCCCGGGGGCGGCCTCATGACCGAGCCGCTGACTGGTCCGCTGACCGGGCGCGTGCTGGTCGCAGGGGTCGGCAACATCTTCCTCGGCGACGACGGCTTCGGCGTCGAGGTCGCCCGCCGCCTGGCGGGCACCGAGCTGCCGGACGGGGTCCGGGTCGCCGACTATGGGACGAGCGGCATGCACCTGGCCTACGACCTGGCCAACGGGTACGAGACCGCCATCCTGATCGACGCTGCGCCCCGCGGCGGCCCGCCGGGCACACTGACCGTGCTGGAGGTGGGGCCGGAGGACCGGCCCGATCTCATCACGGCCGGCGACAGCCCGCTGCAGAGCAGCCAGATGTTCAACGCGCACGGCATGCAGCCCGACGTCGTGTTCGGGGTCCTGGACATGCTCGGTGCGCAGGCGGGCCGCATCCTGGTGGTCGGCTGCCAGCCCGTCAGCGTCGAGCTTGAAATGGGCCTCAGCGAGCCCGTCGCCGCGGCCGTCGATGAGGCGGTCCGCGTGGTCACCGAGCTGGTGACCGAGGTCAGCGCAGCTCTCCCGCCGGCCACAGCAGCCGCGCAGGCCACAGCAGCCGCGCAGGCCACAGCAGCCGCGCAGGCCACAGCAGCCGCGCAGGCCACAGCAGCCGCGCAGGCCACAGCAGCCGCGCAGGCCACACCGGCTGAGCCGGCCACACCAAGCGTTCCGCCGTCGGCGGATATGGGGCCGGGCGCTCACCCGGACCCGCCGCCGGCCGGGAGCCGTGATTGATGACGCGAACGAGGGGATGGTCCCATGTGCCTTGGCATACCGGGTGAGGTGATCGAGCTTCTACCGGACCAGCCGGACCTGGCCCGGGTCGACGTGAGCGGCGTCCGACGGGTGATCAACATCGGCCTGCTCACTGACGACCCGCCCGTCCCCGGGGAATGGGTCCTCATCCACGTCGGCTTCGCGCTGTCCAAGATCGACGAAGCCGAGGCCGCGGCGGCGCTGCAGTTCCTGGAGGGGATCGGCCAGGCTTACGCGGACGAGCTAGAAGCGCTCGCCGAATCACGGATCGAATAGCGAGGGGACGCGTCATGAAGTTCGTCGATGAGTTCCGCGACGCGGACACGGCGCACGCGCTGGCCGCGAAGATCGCCGCGCTGTGCGAGCCCGGCCGCCAGTACAAGCTGATGGAGGTGTGCGGCGGCCACACGCACACCATCTATAAGCACGGCCTGGAGGACTACCTGCCCGAGTCCGTCACGCTGGTGCACGGGCCCGGCTGCCCCGTGTGCGTGATCCCGATGGGCCGGGTGGACGACGCCATGGCCCTCGCGTCCGAGCCGGATGTGATCATGACGTCGTTCGGCGACATGATGCGCGTGCCCGGCAGCAACGGCTCCTTCTTCGACGCCAAGGCGGCCGGGACCGACATCCGCATGGTGTACTCCCCGCTGGACTCGCTGAAGATCGCCCGGAACAATCCGGACAAGCGAGTCGTATTCATGGCCATCGGTTTCGAGACCACGGCCCCGTCCACGGCCATGACGATCATGCGCGCGGCCCAGGAGAACCTGCAGAACTTCTCGGTGTTCTGCAACCACGTCACGATCATCCCGGCCATCAAGGCCATCCTGGACTCCCCGGACCTGCGGCTGGACGGCTTCATCGGCCCCGGGCACGTCTCCACCGTGATCGGCTGCCGGCCGTACGAGTTCGTCGCCCGGGACTACGGCAAGCCGGTCGTGACCGCCGGCTTCGAGCCGCTGGACATCCTGCAGTCCATCTACATGCTGCTGCTGCAGCTGTCGGAGGGCCGCTCGGAGGTCGAGAACCAGTACTCCCGGGTGGTCCCCTGGGACGGCAACCCCACCGCGCTGAAGGTCATCGGCGAGACCATGCAGCTGCGCCCGTACTTCGAGTGGCGCGGCCTCGGCTTCATCTCCCATTCCGCGCTGAGCGTCCGCGAGAAGTATGCCCAGTTCGACGCCGAACTGCTGTTCCACGTGCCCGGGGTGCGGGTCGCCGACCCCAAGGCTTGCCAGTGCGGTGAGGTGCTCAAGGGCGTCCTCAAGCCCTGGGAGTGCAAGGTCTTCGGGACCGCCTGCACCCCGGAGACGCCCATCGGTACCTGCATGGTCTCGCCCGAGGGCGCCTGCGCGGCGTACTACAACTACGGCCGGATGAACCGGCACCGGGTGAAGGAAGCCGTGACCATCCAGGTGGGACGGCCGTGACCGCCAACCGGCCCGGCGGGCCCACCGGCGTCGACGAGGCCGAGGACACGACCGGTCCGGCCCAGGTCGGCTGGGTCGAGCAGGCCCTGCGCGAGCACGACGAGCGCCATGACCATGACGGCCATGGCGCCGTGCCGGACCGTGAGCAGCAGGTGCTCGACCGGATCGACCGGGCCCGCCGGCGCCGTCCCAAGGTCCGCGAAGAGCGCATCACGATGTCGCACGGGGCGGGTGGCAAGTCGACGCACACCCTGATCGAGGCCATCTTCCTGGACGCGTTCCGCAACCCGCTGCTGGAGCCGCTGGAGGACGCCGCGTCGCTGGCGATCGGCACCGCGCAGATCGCGCTCACCACCGACTCCTACGTGGTCTCGCCGCTGTTCTTCCCCGGCGGGGACATCGGCGAGCTCGCCATCAACGGCACCGTCAACGATCTGGCCGTCAGCGGGGCCAGGCCGCTGTACCTGTCGGCCGGCTTCATCCTCGAGGAGGGCTTCCCGGTCGCCGACCTGACCCGGATCGCCGGGTCCATGCGGGACGCCGCGGCCGCGGCCGGCGTCCAAATCGTCACCGGTGACACGAAGGTCGTTCAGCGTGGCAAGGCCGACGGCTGTTACATCAATACCGCGGGCGTCGGTGTGCTCGACCGCGGCGCCGCCCTCGGCGTGGCCTACGCCCAGCCGGGCGACGCGATCATCGTGTCCGGCCCGATCGGCGATCATGGTGTCACGATCATGCTGGCCCGCGGTGAGCTGGACATCGAAGCCGATGTGCAATCCGACACCGCCCCGCTGAACGGGCTGATCGCCGGGCTGCTGGACGCGGTACCCGGGGTCCGCGCCATGCGTGACGCGACCCGCGGCGGCGTGGCCACGATCCTCAACGAGATCGCCAAGGCCGCCGACGTCGGCGTGCTGGTCAGCGAGGACGACATCCCAGTCCGCCCCGAGGTGCGCGGCGCCGCGGAGCTGCTCGGCATCGACCCGATGTACGTGGCCTGCGAGGGCCGGCTGCTGGCCGTCGTACCCGGCGACCAGGCCGACCAGGCGCTGGCCGCGCTGCACACCCACCCGCTCGGCACCCACGCGTCGGTCATCGGCCACGTCACCAGCGATTCGCCCGGCCTCGTGCACCTGAAGACCGCCTTCGGCGGCACGCGGATCGTCGACCTGCTGGTCGGGGACCCGCTGCCGCGGATCTGCTGAGCGGTATGCACGAGCTCGCGATCGCGGAGAGCCTGGTGGACGCGGTGACAGAGCAGCTTCCCGGCCAGCGGATCTCCGAGGTGCGGCTGGAGATCGGCGCGCTGTCCGGGGTGGTGGCCGACGCGCTGCTGTTCTGCTTCGACCTGGCCACCGAGGGCACCGCGCTGGAAGGCGCCAGCCTGGAGATCACCGAGCCCGGGATCCGGTGCGAATGCCGCACCTGCGGACAGACGTTCGACCCCGGCGGGCCGATCCTGCTCTGCCCGTGCGGCAGCGCCGACGTGAAGGTCCTTTCCGGCCAGCAACTGTCCATCACCTCGGTAAAGGTGGCTTGATCATGTGCGCGACGTGCGGCTGTACCGACCTGGATGAGCCGGGCCCGCTCAGCCACGACCACGACCACGGCCGCACGGTGACGCTGCAGCAGAAGATCCTGGCCAAGAACGACGACCTGGCCCAGCACAACCGGGAGTGGCTGCGGGAACGCGGCGTCCTCGCCATCAACCTGATGAGCTCACCCGGCTCGGGCAAGACCACCCTGCTGGAACGCTCCGGCCGGGACCTGGCCGGGAAGCTGGCCCTGTCCGTCGTCGAGGGCGACCAGGAGACCGCGCTGGACGCCGACCGGATCCGCACGGCCGGCTGCGAGGTCGTGCAGATCAACACCGGGGCGGGCTGCCACCTCGACGCGGCCATGGTGGCCAGCGCGCTCCGGACCCTGGCCCCGGCGCCGGGCTCGGTCGTCGTGATCGAGAACGTGGGGAACCTGGTCTGTCCCGCGCTGTTCGACCTGGGCGAGACGGCCCGGGTCGTGCTCGCCTCGGTCACCGAAGGCACCGACAAGCCGCTCAAGTACCCGCAGATGTTCCGCAGCGCGGACCTGGTCCTGATCACCAAGACCGACCTCGGCCCGTACGTCGACTTCGACGTGGCGCAATTCGGCGAGTACATCGGCCAGGTCAGCCCGCAGGCCACGATGTTCAGCCTGTCCGCGGTGTCCGGCTCCGGCCTGCCGTCCTGGTACGACTGGCTGACCAGCCTGGTCCCCGCCGCAGCCCGCTAAGTCAGCCGGCCGCTAAGTCAGCCGGCCGCTAAGTCAGCCGGCCGCGTCCCGGGCCGCGGCCACGACGGCCTGGCCGAGGCTGATCCCCCCGTCGTTGCACGGCACCCGGCCGTGCGTGAGCACCCGGAACCCCCGTGCCTCCAGCCGGGCCGCCGCCGCCCACAGCACGGTCATGTTCTGGAACACCCCGCCGGACAGCGCCACCGTCGTGAGCCCGTACCGGTCGCGGACGGCTGCGCATCCATCTTCGATCAACTTAACTATCCCGTACTGGAAGCGCGCTGCCACGATCGGCCGGCCCGTGCCGCGAGACAGGTCGGCCGCCGCTTCCCGCACCAGGTCCGCCCCCCTCGCCTGGAACGGCTCACCGGAGACTCCGTGGGAGAGGGCGGCCCGGTAGCCGCTGGCTTCGGCGCCGGAGGCGAGCTGCTCCAGCTCGATCGCGGCCTGCCCCTCGTAGTTGATCGTGTCGCGCACCCCGAGCAGCGCGGACACCGCGTCGAACAGGCGGCCGGCGCTGGAGGTGAGCGGCGCGTTGATCCCTTTCCGCGCGAGCGTGAGCACGTTGCCCCACCGATGCTCGTTCCGCTGGACGACGTCCAGGTCGGCCGGCCCGCCGCCGGGGAACGCGGCGTCCAGGTACGCCGCGGCCATCCGCCACGGCTGCCGGATCGCGGCGGCACCGCCCGGCATCGGGACCGGCGCGAGGTGCCCCGCCCGGCGGAACTCGGCCAGGTCGGCGACCAGGAACTCACCGCCCCAGATCGTGCCGTCGGTGCCGTACCCGGTCCCGTCGAACGCGACCCCGATGACCGGGCCGGTCTCGCCGTTGTCGGCCAGGCAGGAGGCGATGTGCGCGTGGTGGTGCTGGACCCCGGTCAGGTCCACCCCATCCAGGTCGAGGGCGTACTTGGTGGACAGGTACTCCGGGTGGAGGTCGTGGGCCACCACCTCGGGCTCGATGCCGAACAGCCGTCGGTAGTGCTCGATACCCTGGGCGAACGAGCGCAGTGTCTCGGCGTTCTCCAGGTCCCCGATGTGGTGGGACAGGAACGCCCGGTCCCCTTTGCCGAGGCAGAACGTGTTCTTCAGTTCGGCTCCGCAGGCTAGCACCGGCCGCCGGAACGCGACGCTCACCGTGAGCGGCTCCGGCACGTAGCCGCGCGACCGCCGCAGTACCATCTCCCGGCCGCGGAACGTCCTGGCCACCGAGTCATCGGTCCGGACGTGGATGGCCCGGTCGTGGGTCAGATACGCGTCCGCGATCGCGCCCAGCCGCCCGAACGCGTCGTCGTCGCGGTAGGCGATCGGCTCGTCCGACACGTTCCCGCTGGTCAGGACCATCGGCCCGGCGACGCTCTGGAGCAGCAGGTGGTGCAGCGGCGTATAGGGCAACATGATCCCCAGCTGCCGTTGGTCCGGTGCCACCGCCGCCGCGATCGGCCCCGTTCCGGCGTCCGCGCGCCCGGCGCCGCGCAGGCCGCCACCGGTTAGCCGGGGCAGCAGCACGATCGGCCGCCGCGCGCTGCTCAGCACCCGCGCCGCCGCCTCGTCCACCTCGCACAGTTCCCGCGCCGCCGCGACGTCGGCCACCATCACGGCGAACGGCTTGTCCTCGCGGTGCTTGCGCTCCCGCAGCGCCGCCGCGGCCTTCTCTGATGTCGCGTCCACGGCCAGGTGATAACCGCCCAGCCCCTTGACGGCCAGGATGGCCCCGCCCCGCAGCAGTTCCGCCGCCGCGGCGATCACACCTCGGGCCAGCCCCTCCAGCGTGCTGCCGTCCGGCCCGAGCAGGGCCAGCGCGGGGCCGCACACCGGGCAGCAGGTCGGTTCGGCGTGAAACCGCCGGTTCCCTGGATCCCGGTACTCCTGCGCGCAGGCCGGGCACATGGTGAACCCGGCCATCGTGGTCCGGGCCCGGTCGTACGGGATGTCCCGGACGATGGTGAACCGCGGCCCGCAGTTCGTGCAGTTGATGAACGGATAGCCGAACCGCCGGTCACCCGGGTCGGCCAGCTCACGCAGGCAGTCTGGGCACGTCGCGGTGTCGGCCGACACCAGGGCCTGCCGGGTCCCGCCCGCCGCGCTGGCCACGATGGAGAAGGCCGTCAAGCCGTCCGGCGGTATCGGCCAGCTTCGCACCCGGTCGATCCGGGCCAGCGGCGGGGCGTCGCCCTCTAGCCGCAGCAGGAACTCCTCGATCGCCCCGGGCGGCCCCTCGACCTCGGCGAACACCCCGTCGGCGTCGTTGCCGACGAGGCCGCCCAGGCTGAGCCGGGCCGCCAGGGCGTGCACGAACGGCCGGAAGCCGACCCCCTGGACGATCCCCTCCACCCGGACCGCTGTCCGGATTCGCTCCGTCACCATCCCAGTGTGACCGCGGGCGGTTTCAGGTTCCACTCTGCCCCCGTCCGCCCCCTGCTCTCACCCTGACTCCGGCTCTGGCCCCGGGCTGCCCTCCTTCTCCGGCCCCGCCTCTCGCCCGGAGGCCTGTTCCCGCCCGGAGGCCTGTTCCCGCCCGGAGGCGAGCCGGTGGGCCACCCTCGTTCTGGTCTGGCGCGGCCTTGCCCCGCCCGGCCGGATTATCCGCTCACGACCGGACCGTTCGGCGCGATGATCGGCGCGGCGCGGCGCGAACAGCTTCTTCAGCGCCGGGACCTCGGCGGAGTCGGCCAGGATGAGCACCTCATCGCCTGCCTCCAGCCGGGTGTCGGACCGCGCCGCCACCAGCTGCCCGTGCCGGATGATGAAGATCACCCAGGCGTCCTCGCCGCACGGCAGGTCCGCCAGCGAGGTGCCCACGGCCACTGCGCCCCGCGCGACCCGGAAACGATGCAGGCCCTCGGGTTCCTCGCGGAACCGCACGCCCAGGCTCCACGGCTCGGGGTCGATGGTCCGCAGCGGGACGTTCAGCCGGTGCGCGATCGCTGGCACGAAGCCGCCCTGGACCACCACGGAGAAGGCCACCACGACGAAGATGATCTCGTAGATCCGGCTCGACCCGGCCAGGCCTGACTGCACGACGAACGTGCCGAGCAGGACCGGGACCGCGCCCTTCAGCCCGGTCCACAGCAGAAACAGCCGCTCGCCGCGGCGGAGCCGGATCGGCAGCGAGAGCAGCCCGACGAACACCGGCCGGATCACGAACGCGAGCAGCGCGCCGAGCACCAGCCCGATGCTCCAGGCATGGCCGGCAGGCAGGTCGCGCAGCGGGACGGTCAGCCCCAGCATAATGAACGCGATGATCTCGGCCAGGCTGGCCAGCGACGAGTGGAACCGCGCGATCTCCCGCTTGTACGGGGCGCGCTCGTCACCGATCAGGATGCCGGCCGTGAAGACGGCCAGGAAGCCCGATCCGTGTGCCACGGTCGCGAGCCCGAAGATGACCAGGACAGCGGCCAGCGTGCGGAGCGCGTATAGGCCCTCGTTCGGCAGCGGCACGCGGCGCATGAATTCCAGCAGCAGCCAGCCGCCGGCTAGCCCGATCCCGGCGCCCACCGCCATCTGCAGCACGAACGTGACCGCGATGTGGCCGATCGCCGACCCGGCCGAGCCGGTGGCCCCGATCAGCGCCACCAGCAGTGCGATGCCCACCGGGTCGTTGGCCCCGGACTCGCCTTCCAGAATGACGCCGGTGCGGCCGCCGACCTCACGGCGGCCCAGCACCGAGAACACCACCGCCGGGTCGGTGGGGGAGAGGGCGGTGCCGAGCAGCAGCGCGAGCCGCCAGCCGATCCCGAATAGGAAGTGCGCCGCCGTGGCCGTGACGCCGGCGGTCACGAACGTTCCCGCGACGCCAAGCCAGCCGATCGCGTAGGCGGCGCCCCGGAACCGCCGCCACCCGATGTGCATGCCGCCGTCGAACAGGATGAAGGCCAGCGCCACCGCCACCACACGCTGCACGGTGCTGTCGGACAGCCGGGCGAGGTGGGGGAACAGGTCGGACGCTACCGCGGCGAAGACGAGGAAGAAGGCCGGGGCCGGTACCCGCAGCCGTTCGCTCAGCCGGTTCGACAGCACCGCCGCCGTGCCGATGAGGCCGATGGCCAGGATGGCCAGCCCGAACGGCTCGATTTCGGTCACCGGTTTCGTCCCCCTCGCGCAGGGAGGAGGACGGACCAGATGTCCCGGCACCCCATGCGCCACCCTAACGCGCCGCATACGCCGGGCGCTCAGGCGGCGTGGGACGATGACCGGCATGAGGCTTTCCGAGCCGGAGGCCCGCCGCCGCCTGGCCAGCGCCCGGGTGGCGCGCCTCGCCACCGCCGCCGCCGACGGCCAGCCGCACATCGTCCCCGTTACCTTCGCCGTCGACGGCGACCGGATCTACACCGCTGTCGACCACAAGCCCAAGACGACCACCAAGCTGCGGCGGCTCCGTAATATCGCCGAAAATCCGCAGGTCAGCCTGCTCGCCGATGACTATTCAGACGAGTGGGCCAAGCTCTGGTGGGCACGCGCCGACGGCTACGCCGGCGTTCTGGTCCGGGCCGAGGAAATCATGCCGCCGGTCGCGCTGCTGGCCTCCCGTTACGCTCAGTACCGCGACGCCCCGCCGGACGGCCCGGTCATCGCCATCACGGTGGCCCACTGGGCCGGCTGGTCTTATCGCTGAGTCCCCGGTGCCAGGGGTGGCTGCCGCGGCCGGCCGCCAGTACGCCAACCCCAGCGATGGCGCCTTTACCCCGGCAAGAACCGGTGTGATGGCGCCATCACACCGATAGGAGCAGGGGCAAAATACGCCATCGCTTATACTCGGCCTCCCCGCGGCAGCGCGGAGCCGGTGATCACGTGGCGGTGGGGGCGATCTCGCCGGAGCCGCGGATGACCAGACGGGTGAGCAGGACCACCTGGCGGGCCGGTGACGTGTCGCCGGCGATGCGGCCGAACAGCAGCTGCGCGGCTGTCGCCCCGATCGTGGTCGGATCCTGCGCGACCACGGTCACCGGCGGGGTGAGCTTGTCGGCCAGGGCGAACTCGTCGAACCCGACCAGGGCCACGGTCCCGCGCCGTGCCTCTGACCCGTACAGCGCGTCCACCGTGCCCATCGTGACCAGGTCGGTGCTGGCGAACAGGGCCGTGGGCGGGGCCGGGAGGCTCATCAGGTCCTCGGCCGCGCGCGCCGCGTCAGCCCGGCTCCGCAGCCCATGCCGGACGAGCCTTGCGTCGGGGGTCAGCCCGTCGGCGGCGAAGGCGTCGGCGAAGCCCGCGTACCGTTCGCGGACGGCCCAGATGTCATCGCGGTCGCCCAGGTAGCCGATCCGGCGATGGCCCTGGTCGATCAGATGCCGGACCGCCTGGAACGCGCCCCGCCGGTTGTCCACCAGCACCGTGTCGGCCTCGAGGTTGTCGGCGGGCCGGTCGACGCAGACCACCTTGACCCCGAGCGCCTGCTGTTCCTTCAGGAAGCGGTGACTGCCCGCGACCGGCACCACGATCAGGCCGTCCACCCGGCGGGCGCAGAACGCGGAAACCACCTCACGCTCCCGGGCCAGGCTGTCATGGGAGCTGCCGATCAGCACCACGCAGTCGTGCAGCCGGGCGGCGTCCTCCACCGCCCGGGTCAGCGCCGCGAAGAAGGGGTTGGCCAGATCGTCGACCAGCAGGCCGATGGTCTCGCTGAGCTGGCCCTTGCGGCGCAGCTGACGGGCCATGTCGTTGCGCTGGTAGCAGAGCCTGCGGATGGCGCGCTCGACGCGGGCGGCGGTCTCCGGCAGGACGCCCGACTCGCCGTTGACGACCCGCGAGACCGTCATGAGGCTGACCCCCGCGGCGGTGGCCACATCCCGCATGGTCGGCCGCTGGTTCACCATCGGCCGCCCGCTCGCCTGCGCCAGCGCCGCATCGCCGGTCCGGCCGGGCCCGGTCTCGCCCGGCCACCCGGACGCGTGCATGCTACCGGCCGCTGCCCCCTGCGCGGCGTTACCCGCCCCCGGGTGGGTGCCCCCACCGTCACCCGCCTCAGTCTCGGAGCACCCAGCCGCGGTTTACGGGCCCCCGGCCGCCGTACCAAGTTGGGAACGTTATCATTTTGTTGCCTCAAAAACACTCTCACTTCCTCGCTGCGCCCCGGCACCGGCACCCTGCGCCGCCCGCTGCGCCCGCGGTGCCAGTGCCCACGATGTTAAGGCCTGACAGCGTTTCAGCCAGCTTAGGCCACAACCTCTTGACATCCGGCCCGCGCTTAAAGAATCACGTCACAGATGGGAACGTTAACAGCGTTTTTAGCCGTAACAGTAGAGCGGAGGGGGTGCACCTGTGGCCGAGGCGGAGCCACTGCTCGAAGCGCGCAACCTGGTCAAGCACTACGGTCAGGTGCTGGCCCTGGACGGAGCCAACTTCACCGCGTACCCCGGCGAGGTCGTCGCGCTGATCGGGGACAACGGCGCGGGCAAGAGCACTCTGGTCAAGGCGCTCTCCGG
>Ga0209839_10001539_pt1 | contig 11774 bp, 10 predicted proteins | sample OrgsoiDNA2013050_FD_185800 | JGI IMG/M metagenome (GOLD analysis project Ga0209839, IMG submission 185800) | Permafrost soil microbial communities from the Arctic, to analyse light accelerated degradation of dissolved organic matter (DOM) -... | ecosystem: Environmental > Terrestrial > Soil >... | reverse complement strand
TGCAGGCGTGGTCTGAGCCTGTGCGCCCCCGAGCATGGCAGCCAGTACGGGTAATAGGATCAGCGAATTCTTCTTCATCAATGGGCTCTCTGAGGGTCGTTGAAATCGACGGAGCTTTGCACGGAGCGTGTCCGTCAGACGACGCTTGTCAGTGCATCAAGTCTTGCCGAGCGCATCGAGCGCAAGGTTCAACTCGAGCACGTTGACGCGCGGCTCGCCGAGAAAGCCGAACAGCTGCCCCTGCGCGCGTTCGCCGATGAGCGCACGGACGCGCTCGACGGGCAGACTCCGCGCACGCGCAACGCGTGCCGCCTGGTACTGCGCGGCGGCGAGGCTGATTTCGGGGTCGAGCCCGCTCGCCGACGCGGTCACCAGATCGACCGGGACAGGCGCCGTGTTGCCGGGGTCGGCGGCGCGCAGCGCGGCGACGCGCCCCTTGACCGCATCGACGAGCGCCGGGTTCGAGGGCCCCTGGTTGGAGCCGCCCGAGTTGGCGGCGTTGTTCGGCCCCGGCGAGGTGGCCGACGGCCGGCTCCAGAAGTGCTTCGGGTCGCTGAAGCTCTGGCCGATCAATGTCGAGCCGACGACCTTGCCGTCGCGTTCGACGAGGCTGCCGGCGGCCTGCTTCGGAAACGCCGCCTTCGCGATGCCGGTGACTGCGAGCGGATAGGCGACGCCGGTGACGATCGAGAGCACGACGAAGAGGACGAGCAAGGGGCGGAGGACGGCGTTCATGGCATCGCCCGCCGGGCCGCCCCAAGGGCGATGAGCGCCCCCTCGGGGGGCAGTGAACGTAGTGAGCGTGGGAGTTTCATAGATGTCTCAGACGAGGTGGGCGACCGACAGCGCGAGGTCGATCAGCTTGATGCCGATGAAGGGGACGATGAGGCCGCCGACGCCGTAGATCAGCACGTTTCGGCGCAGCAACTCGGCGGCCGGCGCGGCGCGGTACTTCACGCCCTTCAGGGCGAGCGGAATCAGGAAGACGATGACGAGCGCGTTGAAGATCACGGCCGACAGGATCGCCGACGACGGGCTCGCGAGGCGCATGACGTCGAGCGCGGCGAGCTGGGGGTAGGTCGTCGCGAACGCCGCCGGGATGATCGCGAAGTACTTGGCGACGTCGTTGGCGATCGAGAACGTCGTCAGCGACCCACGCGTCATCAGCAATTGCTTGCCGGTCTCGACGACCTCGAGCAGCTTGGTCGGGTTCGAGTCGAGGTCGACCATGTTGCCGGCCTCCTTGGCCGCCTGGGTGCCGGTGTTCATGGCGACGGCGACGTCGGCCTGGGCCAGCGCCGGCGCGTCGTTGGTGCCGTCGCCGGTCATGGCCACGAGGCGGCCTTCGGCCTGGTACTCGCGGATCAGCTTGAGCTTGGCCTCGGGCGTCGCTTCAGCGAGGAAGTCGTCGACGCCGGCCTCGGCGGCAATCGCCGCGGCGGTCAGGCGATTGTCGCCGGTGATCATGATCGTCTTGATGCCCATGCGGCGCAGCTCGGCGAAGCGCTCCTTGATGCCGCCCTTGACGATGTCCTTCAGCTCGATGACGCCCAGCACCGTGCTTCCCTCGGCCACCACCAGCGGCGTGCTGCCCCGTCGAGCGACCTCCTCGACCTTCGTCATCAGTAACGGCGGGAAAACGCCGCCCGCCGATTCCACATAGACGCGAATGGCATCGCTGGCGCCCTTCCTGATCCTGCGCACCGGTGCGCCGTCTTTCGCGCCCAGGTCGATGCCGCTCATGCGGGTCTGGGCCGTGAAGCGAACGAAGGTCGCGGCGAGCGACGCCATGTCGCGCTCGCGCAGGTTGAATTTCTGCTTGGCGAGGACGACGATGCTTCGGCCTTCCGGCGTTTCGTCGGCCAGCGAGGCGAGCTGGGCGACATCGGCCAGCTGCTGCTCGGTGGTCCCGGCGGCCGGGAAGAACGCCGACGCCTGCCGGTTGCCGAGCGTGATCGTACCCGTCTTGTCCATCAGGAGCACGTCGACGTCGCCCGCCGCCTCAACCGCGCGGCCCGAGGTCGCGATGACGTTGGCCTGCATCATGCGGCTCATGCCGGCGACGCCAATCGCCGAGAGCAAGGCGCCGATCGTCGTCGGGATCAGGCAGACCAGGAGCGCCACGAGCGTCGTCACGGTGACCGCCGAGCCGGCCTTGGCGACGTCGACGCTGAAGATCGACATCGGCAGCAGCGTGACGACGACGACGAGAAAGACGATCGTCAACGCGACGAGGAGGATGTTGAGGGCGATCTCGTTCGGCGTCTTCTGCCGGCGCGCGCCTTCGACCATCGCGATCATGCGGTCGAGGAACGATTCTCCGGGGTTGACGCTGACGCGAACGACGAGCCAGTCCGACATCACGCGCGTGCCGCCGGTGACGGAAGCGAAGTCGCCGCCGGCCTCGCGGATGACCGGCGCCGATTCGCCGGTGATCGCGCTCTCGTCGACCGAGGCGACGCCTTCGATCACCTCGCCGTCGAGCGGGATCGTGTCGCCCGTCTCGACCAGGACGACCGCGCCTTTTCTCAGCTCCTCGGCTTCCTGCGGGTACCAGGCGGAGTCGCGCTTGGGCGCCTGCAGCCGCTTGGCGATGACCTTCTTCTTCATGCCGCGCAGGCTCGCCGCCTGGGCCTTGCTGCGTCCTTCGGCGAGCGCCTCGGCGAAGTTGGCGAAGAGCACCGTGAACCAGAGCCAGACGCTGACCGCGAGGATGAAGGCGGCCGGCGCCTCGCCCTTGCCGCCCAGCGCCTGCGCGCCGAGCACCGTCGTCAGGATGCTGCCGACGTAGACGACGAACATCACGGGGTTGCGCCACTGCACGCGCGGGTCGAGCTTGACGAAGGCGTCGCGGATCGCCGGACGCACCAGCGCCGGATCGAACAGGGAGAACGAGCTGCGGGTCGAAGCCATGGCGTTCATTTCGCGGAGAAGAGCATGAAGTGCTCGGCGACGGGCCCGAGCGCGAGCGCCGGCACGTAGTTGAGCAGGCCGACGAGCAGCACCGTGCCGATGAGCAGGAGGACGAATAGCGGCCCGTGCGTTGGCAAGGTGCCGGCGTTGACGGCCAGGCGCTTCTTCGCCGCCAGCGAGCCGGCCAGGGCGAGCACGGGAACGATCACGCCGAAGCGGCCGAACCACATCGCGATGCCCAGCATGACGTTGTAGAAGGGCGTGTTGGCGGAGAGGCCAGCGAAGGCGCTGCCGTTGTTGTTGGCGGCCGAGCTGAACGCGTAGAGGATCTCGGAGAACCCGTGCGCACCCGGGTTGGCGATGCCTGCCTTGCCTGCATCCATTGCCACCGCGATCGCCGTTCCGGCCAGCACCAGGATCGGCGTGGCGAGAATGGCGATCGACACCATCTTCATGTCGAAGGCCTCGATCTTCTTGCCGAGGTACTCGGGCGTGCGGCCGATCATCAGGCCGGCGATGAAGACGGTGAGGATCGCGAAGACGAGCATGCCGTAGAGGCCCGAGCCGACGCCGCCGAAGACGACTTCGCCGAGCTGCATGAGAACGAGCGGCACGGCGCCGCCGAGCGGCATCAACGAATCGTGCATGGCGTTGACGGCGCCGCACGACGCACCCGTGGTGACGGCGGCGAACAGCGTCGACGCGGCGATGCCGAAGCGCGCTTCCTTGCCTTCCATGTTGCCGCCCGGCTGCAGTGCGCTGGCCGTCTGGTCGACGCCGAGCGGGGACAGCAGCGGATTGCCGGCCTGCTCCTGCGGCGACACGAAGATGACCATGACGACGAACATCACGGTCATCGCCGCCAGCACCGCCCAGCCCTGGCGCATGTCGCCGGCCATCCGGCCGAAGCCGAAGACGAGGCCGGCCGGGACCAGGAAGATCGACAGCATCTGCACGAAGTTGGAGAGCGGCGTCGGGTTCTCGTAGGGGTGCGCCGAGTTGGCGTTGAACGGGCCGCCGCCGTTCGTGCCGAGCATCTTGATCGCTTCCTGCGACGCGATCGGGCCCATGGCGATCGACTGCGTCGCCGCCTTGACGTCTTCCATCACCGGCTCGCCCTTGGCGTCCTTCAGCGGCTGGCCGTCGGCGCCGTTCTTCGGCTGCTGATAGGCGTTGACCTCGAGCGTCGTCGCGTCCTTGTAGGCGTCGAAGTTCTGGATCCCACCCTGGCTGACCAGGAACACCGCGAAGACGAGCGAGATCGGCAGCAGCACGTAGAGCGTCGAGCGGGTCGCGTCGACCCAGAAGTTGCCGACCGTCCCCGACGAGCGGGCGACGAAACCGCGGATCAGCGCCCAGACGACGGCGATCGCGGTCGCGGCGGAGAAGAAGTTCTGCACCGCCAGGGCGAGCATCTGGGTCAGGTAGCTCATCGTCGACTCGCCACCGTAGCCCTGCCAGTTGGTGTTGGTGACGAAGCTGATCGCGGTGTTGAACGACGAGTCGGCGCTGACGGCGGCCATCGCCTGCGGGTTGAGCGGCAGCACACCCTGCAGGCGCTGCAAGGCATAGACGACGACGACACCGAGCACGTTGAAGGCGACCGCGGCGACGGCATAGCGCTTCCACGACGTGCTCTCGGCCGGGTCGACTCCGGCGAGGCGGTAGATCGCGTTCTCCAGGCGCGCGATCGGCCCCAGCCATCCCGGCAGGCGACCGTCGGCGACCGCGGCGAGCCACTTGCCCAGCGGCCAGGCGAGCAGCAGCAGCACGACCAGGTAGACGGCGAGCTGGATCCAGGATTGCAGCGTCGGCATCACAGCTTCTCCGCGTTGAACAGGGCGACGACGAGGTAGACGAAGAGCGCCACCGCGACGACGCCGCAGATGAAATACAGCCCGCTCACCGGCGTGCTCCCAGCGCGGCGCAACCGGCTACGAGGCCGAAAATGCCTGCGGCAAAGGCCACGATGAGAAAGACATACAGAAGGTCGGCCATGATCGAATCCGCTTCGAAACGTAACCTGCAAGGCTAGTTTCTGCGGCGTCAAGCTGGCATACAGAGGCGAAGGCCGGGCATCAAGAAAGCGTCAAGACGGCGTTTGGCACGCTGCCTGCCAAACCTGCCCGCAACCACGTTCAACGCACGAGATGAGCAAGGGCGATGGCGATGGCGATGGCAACGTGAGCCTGCCAGTGCGTCCAGGAGCGGTGGCGCTCGCTCACGATGTCGACTCTTAAGGTCTGCCATGGTCGTCGACCCGGAATTCGCCGGCGCCCGGGCGGCCGCCGCTGCCTTCGCGCTATCGTCGATCTCCACCACTCGGCGCACGCAACATGAAGACACGGCAACTCGGTTCCGGTGGCCCCACTGTCTCGGCGATCGGCCTCGGCTGCATGGGCATGAGCGACTTCTATTCGAACCGCGACGAAGTCGAGTCCGTCGCGACGCTGCACCGTGCGCTCGACCTCGGCATCAACTTCCTCGACACCTCCGACGCCTATGGGCCGCACAGCAACGAAGAGCTCATCGGCCGCAGCATCAAGGGCCGTCGTCACGAGGTCTTCCTCGGCACCAAGTTCGGCATCGTCCGCGACCCGGCCGAGCCGCTGCGGCGCGGCTTCGACGGCAGCCCGGCCTACGTGCGCCGCTCTGCCGAGGCGAGCCTGAAGCGGCTCGGCGTCGAAACGATCGATCTCTACTACCAGCACCGCGTCGATCCGGCGACACCGATCGAAGACACCGTCGGCGCGATGGCCGATCTCGTGAAGGCGGGCAAGGTGCGCTACCTGGGCCTTTCGGAAGCATCGGTGGCGACGCTCGAACGCGCCTGCAAGGTCCACCCGATCACGGCGCTGCAGAGCGAGTATTCGTTGTGGACACGCGACCCCGAAGACGGCGTGCTCGCCGCGTGCCGGCGCCTGGGCATCGGCTTCGTCCCGTACAGCCCGCTCGGCCGCGGCTTTCTCACCGGCGCCATCGCCAAGCCCGAAGACCTGGCCGAAGACGACTATCGGCGCCACAGCCCGCGCTTCCAGGGCGAGAACTTCGCGAAGAACCTCGACCTCGCGCGCAAGGTCCAGCAGCTGGCAGCCAAGCGCGGTTGCACGGCCGGGCAGCTGGCATTGGCCTGGGTGCTGGCACAGGGCGACGACATCGTGCCGATCCCGGGAACGAAACGACGCACCTGGCTCGAAGAGAACGCCGCGGCGCTCGACATCGTGCTCTCGCCCGGCGAGCTCGAAGCGATCGATACGGTGTTTCCGGCCGGCGCTGCGGCCGGCCGGCGCTACCCCGACAACATGATGAAGGCGCTCAACGGCTGAGGCCGAGCACGCCGGGGCACGCTCCTTCAGTAGCCGAGCGCGAGCCCCGAATTGCCGCGCGGGTCGTTGGCACCGTAGAAGCGGTTCGCGCCGACCGGCTTGCCGCCGAGCGAGGGCGCACCGACGAGGATGGCGGCGACGTGGTTGGCCGGCTGCGACGCCGCGAACACATGCCCCATGCCCTCGAGGATGCGCCGCGTGTCGGGGCTCAAGGCGAAGATCTCGACGTTGGTCGGGTTCGGCAGCCACTGCTGGTGAAAGCGCGGCGAATCGACCGCCTCCTGGATCGTCATGCCGTAGTCGACGACGTTGATGATGGTGTGCAGCACGGCGGTGATGATGCGGCTGCCGCCCGGCGTGCCGACCACCATGACCGGCTTTGCGTCCTTCGTGACGATGGTCGGGCTCATCGAGCTGAGCGGCCGCTTGCCCGGCGCGATCGCGTTGGCCTCGCCTTGCACCAGCCCGTAGATGTTCGGCACACCGAGCTTGGCGGTGAAGTCGTCCATCTCGTCGTTGAGCAGAACGCCGGTCGTCGCCGCAGTCACTTTCGCGCCGAACCCGTCGTTGAGCGTGTAGGTGACCGACACGGCGTTGCCCATGCCATCGACGATCGAGTAGTGCGTCGTGTTGTTGCCTTCGTGAGGGGCATGCGGCGGCACGCCGGGCTTCAGGTCTTTCGACACCGCCGCCTTCTGCGGGTCGATGGCGGCGCGGATCTTCGCCGCGTAGTCCTTGTCGAGCAGGCGCTCGAGCGGGTTCTTCACGAAGTCGGGGTCGCCGAGATAGCTGTTGCGGTCGACGTAGGCATGGCGCATGGCTTCGATCTGCACGTGCACGGCCTGCGCCGAGCGAAAGCCCCATTCCTTGAGCGGATAGCCCTCGAGCACGTTGAGGATCTCGCAGACGATGACGCCGCCCGAGCTCGGCGGCGGTGCCGAGACGACGTGGTAGCCGCGGTAGTCGCACTCCACCGGCGCGAGCTCGCGAGTCGTGTACTGGTCGAGGTCGGCCTGGGTCAGCAGGCCCTTGCCGGCCTGGCTCGACGCGACGATCGCCTTTGCCACCGGGCCCTTGTAGAAGCCGGCGGCCCCGGCTTCGCTGATCTGCCGCAGCGTCGCCGCGAGGTCGCGCTGTACCAGGCGGTCGCCGGCGACGAACGGGCGGCCGTCGTGGAGAAAGATCGCCGCCGTCGCCGCGTCGACCTTGAAGGCCTCGGTGGCCGTGGCGAACATGTCGGCGTCGCCCTGGTCGAGAACGAAACCCTGCTCTGCGTAGCGTATCGCCGGCGCCATGAGGTCGGCCCGCTTCATGCTGCCATATTTCGCCAGCGCCGACTCGAAACCCGAGACCGAACCGGGAACGCCGACGGCGAGGTGCCCGGTCGTCGTCGAGTCCTTGACGACGTTGCCGGCCGCATCGAGGTACATGTTGGCGGTCGCGGCGAGCGGCGCTTTCTCGCGAAAGTCGAAGAAAGTCTTTCGCCCGTCGGCGAGCTGAACGGTCATGAAACCACCGCCACCCAGGTTGCCGGCCGCCGGATAGACGACGGCCAGCGTGTAGCCGACGGCAACTGCTGCGTCGATGGCGTTGCCGCCGCGCTTGAGCACATCGACACCGACTTCGGTGGCGAGGTGCTGGGCCGCGACGACCATGCCGTGCTCGGCCGCGACGGGCGCGATCGACGCCGCCTGCACCGTTGCGGCCGGGCCGGTCGCGACGAAGGCGACGGCGAGGCCGATGAGGCCGGCCGCGCGGCGCGAAAGGCATTTCGAAACCATATGTGTGTCTCCCGTGAAGAGTCGTCGCGCAGGCGACCGCGACAACGACTGTATGGCGCGCCGGGTCGTCGAAACGGCGGATCCATGTCGCCCGAACTGCCCCCGACGCCCGAGCGGCACGCGCCTGGGGCACCCGCGTCGGGCCGCGCGGCCGAATGCCTCCGATCACGCTCCGATGCACATGCTGTTACCGAGTCCGCCATGGGCCGGGTGTTTGTTCACGGACGGCCCCCGGCGTGCCTCGTTAAGATCGACCTCCGCTGGCGCTCGCCTCGGCGCAGCCGCGCCAGACGCGTCGCGCAACCGCCGCCACCCGCCTCGATGCCCGATCCCACGCGATTCATCCGGACGCTCGGCGTTTGTGCGCTGGCGGCGGCGCTGCTCGCCGCCTGCTCGCCGATCGGCCTCGTCGCCAGTGCCGCCGGCGTGGCCACCGACACGAGCATGACGTGGGACATCGTCAAGCACCTGCACGGCAAGCTGACCGAAGACGATGCGCCGCCCTGCATGCTGCTGAACTCGGTGCAGCGCGCCCTCAGCCCTCGCTGCACGTACGCCGAAGGAAGCATCCGCCCGGCCGACCTGGCGCGCTCGGGACTGCAGGAATGCGTTCTCGTCGCGGCGACGCGCGATCCCCGGCTCTGGCGCGCCTTGCCCGAGTTGCTCGACAAGGGCGAGCGAGCCGATCGCTGCCCCGGCTCGCCGCTGGTCGCCCTCGCCGAGTCGAATGCCTGCCCCGATTTCGCCGCCGCCTCGCCGCAGGTGCGAACAGCCTTGATCACCTTGGCCGAGACCGACCCGCGCGCCGTTCGCCACGATGTCTTTCGGATGTTCGGCTGCCCGAAGGCACGCGCCGCCGGGCTCGATCGGGTGCTCTACACCTGGCTCGATCGCGGCGACCTCGAGCCCTCGAAGCTGTCGTTCAGCCCGCTGGGCGCGGCCGACCCCGACATGCTCGTCTCGCGCTTCGGCCACGAGCTCGAGGTGGCCGGCCATCGCCCCGAGACAGCGCTCGATGGCTACGAGGGAACGCTGCCGGGCGGCTTCGAGGAGGCGCTTCGCGGCAGCCACTGGGCCGCGCTCGATTGGTGGCTCTACCGCCTGCCGCAGCTCGCCAACAAGGCACCGCCCTCGCGCGGTGGACAGCTCGACTGGGTGCCGCTGCAGCGCGTGCTGGTGCCGGGCTTTCTTCGCCACCAGGAAACGCAGGCCGAGATGGTGGCCTTTCTCATGCAGCATGGGGCCGATCCGAAGCGCAAGCTCCCCTTCGACCCGGACAAGACCGTCGTCGGCTTCGCCACGCAGATGAAGAGCCCCATGCTCGCCCTGCTGGAACGGCCAGCGTCGCAGCCATCGTTGCCGGCTCCGGGCTCGTCCGAAGGCGCATCGCCGGCAGCCGCAGCCCTCGGTGTGGTCGCCCCGCCGCCGCTTCGCCAGGCGGCGCGAATCGACAACCGCGCGGCTGGCGGCTACGGAGCAATCTCGACGCGGTAGTCGTACCTCGCGGTCACTCCTCGGTCACCATGACCTGGGCTAGAAGAATGAATACCGGACTCCGACCGCGTACGAAAGTCCTCGCGTCTGATTGCGAACCCTGTCGTCGCTGCCGAGCAGATAGACGTCGGTGACGCTGTCGTAGTTGTAGACGTAGCCCAGACTGGTCGTCGTGTGCTTGCGATCGACGGCGGGCCCGGTCGAGCGGGTGAACGCGACCTGTGCGAGCACGTTGCCCGGCCCGAGCGGAACGCTCGTGCCGACGCTGCCCATGCGGCTCCTCACGTCGAGGCCGTGGTCGTTCATCAAGGTGGCCAGCCCGTAAAGCTTGGCGAAGCCGAAGTTGTAGGTCGCGCCGAGCTGCCACGTCATTTCGTTCGTCTCGTCGTCGATGCCGTTGTTGACGTGGACACGCTGCGCCGAAAGCGAAACGCCGAGCAGGCCGCGCGACACGACAACGCTCGAGCCGACGTAGTCGCCGCGCTTGTCGCCGCGGCCCAGCGCATACATCACGCTGGCCTGCGCGCCTTCGATCCTGGGCGTCGAATAGCTGGCCGCACGATCCCAGTAGAAATCGCCCTGGACGCTGTCGAGTCCGCCGCTCAGGAAGATGTGACGCATCGGCGGCGAAAAGCCGATCGAGTTGCCGAAGGCATTGAAGCGGGCCGTAGTCTCGAAGAGATACGACTGGAGCCGGCCGACCCGCGCCAGCCCGTAGTCGCTGTTGAGGGAGACAAAGGCATTGCGCGAGAGCAAGTGATCGTTGTCGTTGCGCCCGAAGTCGAGGTCCTGGAAGCGCAGGAATGTCTCGAGGTTGATGCCGGCCGTCCAGCCGCCCTCGAAGCCGTACTTGGCGTTGGCACCGACGAAGCTCGCCGAGAGTGAATTGCTGTTGACGCGGTTCTCGCGAATGGCGCCGCTGTTTTCGAACCTGCCGTACGACAGGTCGGCAACACCGTAGAGCGAGTAGTCGGCCTGCGCTCGCGCCGACCCCGCGACGACGAGCAGCAAGGCGAACAGCCAGAGACGTGCTCCCAATTGATCGCTCCTTCTTCTTGTTCGACGCGCTTCTCGCGGCACGTCAGATTGCGGCCAAGCCACCGAGCCACAGCGCGTTCATGGCGGCGTGGAGAACGACACAGTCACGAACCCGGCCGGTGCGCGCGTAGACGACGCCGACCGCCAGCGCCGGCACCGCGACGGCCGCGCGGATCCAGTCGCCACTGACGAGCACATGCGCGGCCGCGAACAACAGCGCCGTGCCGACGATCGCCGGCCAGCGGCCGCGCGCGGCACGCGAAAGCCAATCCTGTACGCCCGCCCGAAAAATCGATTCCTCGAACAGGGGCGCAAGGACCAACAGCACCCACGCGTGCTGCGCCGACGGGCTCGCCAGGCAGAGCGCCGCTGTCGCGGCGGTGAGCAGTGCCGCGGGGCCGACCCAGGACAGGCGCTGGATTTCGCGGGGCCCCCCAGGGCGAAGCGCGGTGAATCTCATGGGAGACGCTCGCGGCCCGCCTGCGACGCTTTCTGCCGAAGCCGCCGACGCGCCGCGAGGGCGACGACTGCCAGCAGTGCGAGCAGCCAGAGCGTCGGGTCGAGGACCGAGCCTCCGCTGGCGATCGTGCAGCCTCCGCCGCCGACGTCGCGCTGGGCCTCGCCGCTACCGCTGAGCGTCACGTCGCCGGCCGCAGGCGAGGCGTCGGTCGTGAGGTGAAGCGTCCCGGTGCTCGCACCTTCGGCCGTCGGCTGGAAGCTGACGACGATGGTGCAATCGGTTCCGACCGGCAAGCTGAACGGCAGCGGCGGACAAGTCGTGCTCTGCATCGCATAGGCGCCGGTGAACGCGATCGCGGTGACGTTGACGACGCCCGAGCCGTTGCTGCTCAGGCGTATCTCCGAGGGCAGCGATTGCGCGCCCACCCGTGTCGCGCCGAAGGCGATCGTGGTGGCCGAGAGCGTCAGGCTCGGGGTCGGGCCGGCGAGGCCGACGCCCTTGAGCTGGAGTGCCGGCGGGAACGTGCCGCTCGAAGCGACCTGGACATTGGCCGTCTTCGCCCCTGCCGACCCCGGCGCGAAGCGAATGTCGATGCGACACGTGGCCCCCTCGAGCAACGGCGTGTCGAGCGGGCAGGTTCCGGCATCGACCCCGAACATCTGGCCGTCGGGGCCGACGGCGTTCGCAAACGCGATCTTCACGCCGCCCGGCCCCTGGTTCTTCAGAAAAGCAGACTGCGTGGCCGACACCGAGCCGGCCGAG
>Ga0209839_10001537_pt1 | contig 11776 bp, 14 predicted proteins | sample OrgsoiDNA2013050_FD_185800 | JGI IMG/M metagenome (GOLD analysis project Ga0209839, IMG submission 185800) | Permafrost soil microbial communities from the Arctic, to analyse light accelerated degradation of dissolved organic matter (DOM) -... | ecosystem: Environmental > Terrestrial > Soil >... | reverse complement strand
CACCCGGCCCGCCACCCAGAACAGCCTAAGACCCGCACCCACTGTCGCGACGGCCAAAACAAGCCAATCCGAGACCCGCCCACACCATTCGACCAGCCCTTGACCTTCAACAACCCACTGCCAGGACGCCGCAACGGCCAGCTCCTGCCCCAGCCGCCCCGCCCGCCACAGCCCTAGATGTGAGCTAACCCAAGTACAGGCAAGACGACGCTGCTGCTGCGGCTGTGGGCGGCCTTCATGGCCACGGCCATGCGCCGGCATGCCGCGGGGCAGGGGGCCGCGCCGCTGCTGGTCGTGCTCGACTGCAAGGGCGGCGGCGACGCCCGCAAGATCGCCGACCGGGCGCGCCGCGTGCTGCGCGCCGCCGGGGCCCGTACCACGGCCATCTGGCCGGACGAGGCGAGCCTGTCCATCTGGTCGCTGCCGCCGCGCCAGCTGATCACCACGCTGGTCGACCTGGTCGAGCACGGCACCGGCGGGGCGGCGTACTACGCCGACATCCTGGACGCGGTGGTGGCGCTGGCGGTGAGCGCGCCGTGCGGGCCGCCGGTCGGACGCGAGGATTTCCTGGGACGGCTCGACGCGGGCTGGCTGACCCTGGCTTACCAGTCCAGCGGGGACGCGGCCGAGCTCGAGCTGATCCGCTCGGCGGCGCGGCAGATCGCCGACGTGGCCCTGCGTTATCGCACCCTGCTGCGCCGGCTGGGCCCCGGCCTGGACGGACCCGGGCAGCTGGCCGACGCCGACGCCTGGTACTGCATCCTGGAGGGCACCGCGGAGGTCTCCGTGGCCGAGGCTCAGGCGCGAGCGCTGATCGACCTGCTGGCCAGCCAGATCACCGGCGGGCGCGAGGCTCGCGAGGTGCTCCTGGCGGTGGACGAGTTCAGCGCCGTCTCCCGCCGGCTGCCGATCTGGACCCTCTATGAGCGGGCCAGGTCACTGGGGCTGGCGGTGCAGGTGTCGGCGCAGTCCTGGCACGGGCTGGCCCCCGACGACACCGACCGCTACCGGATCGTGTCGGCGGCCGAGGGCGGCATCTGGCTGCTGCGGACGCCGTACCGGAGCCGGTGACCGAGCTGGCCGGGCGGCGCCGGGCGGTCGACACCACGCGGCGGCTCATCGGCTACCCGCGCTGGAGCCGGGCCGGTGATGCCCGGGTCCGGGAGATGCCCGTGGCCGACCCAGCGCTCGTTCGCGCCCTGGACGTCGGCCAGGCGGCCTACCTATACCGGGGCGGCGTGACGTTCGTGCAGGTTAGTCGCCTGGTAGCGGCTCCGGCGGCGATCGGGGCGGCGAGGGCGGAGGGGCCGGCTTCGGCGGGGGCGATCGGGGCGATGGCGGGGGCAGGCGGCAGCGGACAGCGCATCGCCGCCGCAGTTCTGGCCGCTGCGCCAGTGCCGCCGGGGCGGCCGGGTCACGCCGACGCGGCAGCGGCAGGACCTGGCGTGGCGGGCCGTGCCGCGGAGGGGCCGGGCGTGGCGAACCGGTTCCGGACGGACTGCCGACCCGCCCCGGCCGGCCAGCCAGGTACCGCTCGGCGGCCGGGCCTGGCCGGGCTCACCGACATTACGGTGCTGCTTGACGCCGCGTTCGGGCCGGAGCCGGCCACCCGGCGAGATTCCCGGCGGACCGCAGGCGAGACCGCCCGGCCAGCAGAAGCCTTGCAGTCCGGGCTGGACCTGCCCGGTTCGGTGGCAGGTGCCCACGGCCAGGAAGCCCGGACCCGGGATGAGCGTGCGTCCCAGGCGGGGCGGACGGCCCTGGCTCCCGGGCCGTTTCGAGCGCTTGGCCTGCCTGCCGACCCCGAGCTGACCGACGACGATGTCCGGGCGGCCTGGCGCCGGGCGGCCGCTGCCACTCATCCCGACCGCGCCGATGGCGGAAATCCGGCCGCGTTTGCCGCTGCGGCTGCCGCTTACAGCAACCTTCGGACCCCGTTCGGACGCGGCGAAGCACTAGCCGATCTCGGCGCCGGCTCAGGGCCAGGCACCAGCGCAGCCCGGGTGCTCGGGTTGGCTGGCCGGCTCAGGCTGAGCGGCCGGCTCAGGCTGGACCTGCGGGACACCGCCACGGAACGGGGCGCTGCGTCCGCGCGGCGCGCCCCCGGGACAACGGCCGCAGGCTGGCCGCGCCGGGTCCGCCGCGGGCGTCCGGTGCGACTGGCGCTGCGGGTGCTTGCGGCCACCGCCGTCTGCGTCCTGGCGGTGGCTGCGGTCGGCTGGCAGCCTGCGAGTTGGGCGCTGGTCGTCGGAGCCGTTATCTGGGTGGCTCGCAACGGCCGCCACGACCTGGCCGCAAAGCCGGCCCTGCCCGCCCGGACGGCCCCATTGCGACATTGAGGCCCCAGGGGCGGCCGAGCTCAGGAGCGGCGCCGCTAAGGGCGCGTTCGGCTAGCCGGGCTCCGTGCCTGTCGCCACCGGGCGCGCCGGGTCGGCGACCCAGCCCGACCAGGAGCCCACGTACAGGGCAGCCGGTATCCCCGCCAGGTGCAGCGCCAGCACCTCATGCGCGGCGGTCACGCCTGAGCCGCAGTAGGCGCCTACGGACGCGGTGCCGGTCACGCCGAGCGCGGCAAACCGCTCGCGCAGCGCGCCAGCGTCACGGAACGTGCCATCGGAGGTGACGTTCGCCGCGGTGGGCGCGCTGACCGCACCCGGGATGTGCCCGGCCACCGGGTCGACCGGCTCGGTTTCCCCGCGGTACCGCTCCGCCGCCCGCGCGTCGAGCAGGATTCCGGACCTGGCCAGGCTGGCCGCCGCCGGCGCGTCGAGTACGGGCAACCCGCCCGGCCTGGCGGTGAAACTGCCTGGCTGCGGCGCAGGCTCGCGCGTGCTCACTGGCTGGCCGGCCGCGGCCCAGGCCCGGTACCCGCCGTCCAGCAGGCGGGCGCTGTCATGACCGAAGTAGCGCAGCATCCACCACGCCCGGGCCGCGGCGGTGCCGTCCGTGTCGTCGTACACGACCACCGGGCTAGACGGACTGACGCCGGCCCGGCGCAGCACGGCCTCGAAGTCGCCGGCCGCCGGCAGCGGGTGGCGTCCGCCGCTGCCGGGCGGGGCGGCCAGGTCCCGGTCGAGGTCCGCGAAGACCGCCCCCGGCAGGTGCCCGGCCCGATAACTGTCGATGCCTGGCGGCCCGCCCAGCCGCCACCGCACGTCCAGGAGGACGGGAGGCCGGTCGCCGGCGAGCGCGGCGGCGAGTGCGGGCACGTCGATGAGAGGACTGGCCGCATCGTTCATGTCGGTGGACAACTCCCCATTTCCTGTGGATAACTCAATCGGCTTCCCCGCCCCGACTGTGGACAAACGGCCAGTCCAGCGACCTGGACCGCTCGGCGGGCACGCTCGTGTCGCGGGTCAGCCGAGGCCGTAGACCAGGAGCGGGACTAGCTGATCGGAGGCGGCCAGCGACCCGTGCATGCCGCTCAGCGCGGTCTCCCGGGGCTCGGCGCTCGTGGCCACGACCGCCCAGGAGCCGGCGCAGGCGACGACGACGTCGCCGATCCGGTCGGACAGGCCGGGATCCACGGGCCCGAACCAGCCCTCGGCGATGGCCTCGTCCCGGCTGGCCACCCAGGCCGACGGGCCCAGGATCGCCCGCCAGTTGTCGAGCACGTCCGTCCCCGCGCCCGGCTCGGCGTAGACGTGCCGGGCCCGGGGCTCGCCGCCGAGGATGGCGACTCCGTCCCGGAGCTCGGGGATGGAGTCGGCATCGAGCCGGTCCGACGCGCTGACGTCGACCATTCCGTGGTCGGCCGTGATGTAGAGGGCCGTGCCCGCCGGCAGCGCGCCGGCCAGCTGCTCGGCGAGCCGGTCGACGTGCCCGAGCTGGAATCGCCAGGCGTCGGAGGTGCAGCCGCAGACATGCCCGGTCGCGTCGAGGCCGGCCTCGTAGACCACGGCGAGCGCTCGCGGTTCCTGCTCCAGGGCGGCGGCGGCGGTGGCGGCCAGCGCGCCCAGGGTGTCGGCCGACCGGTAGATCGCCCCCCGCATCACGGCGGTCGACAGGCCCGAGTCCCGAAAGGAACCCTGGGCGATGCGGAACGGCGCCACGCCGGCGGCCGCGGCACGCTCGAAGATCGTCGAGGCTGGCTGCCAGGAGATCGGGTCGACGCGCTTGTCCCAGCGCAGCGCGTTGAGCAGCCGCCCCGTCCCCGGAACCACGACCTGGTAGCCCAGCATGCCGTGCTGACCGGGCGGCAGGCCCGTGCCCAGCGAGCTCAGGCTGGTCACGGTGGTGGCCGGAAAGCCCGCGGTGAGAGGGCCGCCCGACATGGCCAGCTCGGACAGGAAGGGCGCCGCGGCCTGGTGCTCGCGCAGCAGTCCCCAGCCGAGGCCGTCGATGACGAGCAGGCAGGCCCGGTCGGCGTCCGCCAGGCCCAGCGGGTTGGGCTCGCCGGGCACGCCGAGAGAGGCCAGGATCGAGGTGGCCAGGTCTGACAGCGTGCTCTCGCCGTAGCGGGGAATCAGGGGCGGGACGGGCGGCCGCTGCTCGAGGGCAGGGTCCAGCCCGCCTCCCCGGCCGCCGGTACCGAGTGCCTCAGCGCTCGTCATGGGCTGCCGGTGGCCGCGGCCAGGGCCTGGGCGAAGGCCAGGACCTGGCGCACGGCGTCCTCGCCGTCCGCGGCCTCGCTGACCCGCAGGGTGAGATCGTCGGCCGTCATGGTGCCGGTATACCCGTGATCGGCCTCGCAGTTCTCGTCACCGCAGTGCGCCGGCTCCAGCTCGATGTGCGACAGCGCGTTCCAGCCGATAGTGAGCACGACCTCGCTCGGCATCGTCACGCCGGGCACGTACGAGGCCGGATCGGGGATCGCCCGGGTGACCGCCACCGACGAGATGCGCGAGAAGCGAACCGCCTCGGTGCTGGTCTCAGCCTGCGGCCGGGCGTCAGGATCGGTCTCGTCGGCCGGGTACTCGTCAGTGTGGGAGTAGACGAGCCGAGTCGGGGTGAGCGCCAGCACGGTCATGTGCCGGCGCACTTCCATGCCGGGATCGAAATGCGCGTCGTGATGCACGGCGAAGGAGACAATCGGCTCGGAGCCGACCGCGGACGACACCGCATCCGCGACCAGCCCCGGGTAGTAGCCGCTCCGCTCGATCGCGGAGAGCATTCCGCCTGCGGCCGCTCGGGTATCTGTCATCTTCCCATCCTGCACTGTCTCAGGTCCCTCGCTCATGCTGTGGGGCTCAGTTGCGCAGGGTGGCCAGTCGGTGACGCATAGGCCGGCTCGATGCCGGTCAGGTCCAGGAGCGCCGCATCGACTGGCTCGGGCAGGTCAACGGCTCCGGCCCCGGCCGTCGGTCGCGGCCGCCGGGGTGCTGGCGCCCCCGCACCGCCGCCGCGGCCCCGGTATACCAGCAGGCCGTTCACCGGATCAGGGACCGCGTCGAGCGCGGCCCGGACCGCCGGCAGCGCCGAAAATGCCTGCCACTGCTCGTCGCCAGCGAAGCAGACCTCGAAAACCACTCCATGCGGATGCTCCGACCATGACCAGTCCACCGCGCCGTGCGAGATCGCCGACTCGATGAGCGCCGCGCTATAGGACTCCTGCCAGCGCGACGCCCGGAACTCGCCGTGGAAGACCTCCACTGTCCACCAATCGGCCATGGCAACCACGATAAGCCCGAGACGGCCGCTCGACTCCGTCCCGGACGTGACCAATATGCCGCACCTCGACCGAAACTAGCCCGCGATTCCCTCGGTCAGCTGATAGCGGAGCACCACCATCCGCCCCGGCCGGCTCACCTCGGTCAGCCGCAGTTCCGCGAGCCGGCGGCCCGGTGCCGCTCCCCCGGGCCGGGCCAGCGCGCCCAGGTCATCGAGCGGGCTCAGCTGGCCGAGCGCGGCCGCGTCGCTGACTCCGGTGAGCAGTCGCGGCGCGGTCTCGTCCGCGACGCGCAGCGGGGCGACCGCCAGCTGGAACTCGTCGGCCAGGCCCGCGCTGAGGAACTGGGTCAGCACCGAGGCGCCCCCCTCGACCATCAGCGTGCCGACGCCGCGGCCCGCGAGGTCATCCAGCAGCCGCGGCAGGGACAGCGGATCGCCGCAGCCGACCACGGTTGCCATCCCGCCCAGCCGCTCCCGGACCGGGCCGGCCGCCGCCGACGGGGTGTAGACGAGCTTGTCGATGCCGTCGTCGGCGAAGAACCGGGCCGCCGGATCGAAGTCACCGGCCGAGGTCAGCGTGACCCTGGCCGGGCTGGCCGGCCGCCCCTGGCGCAGCCGCTGCTCGCGGCCGGCGGCTGACCGCACGCGCAGGGCGGGATTGTCCCGCCGGATCGTCTCGCCGCCGACCAGGATCGCGTCGGACGCGGCCCGGACCGCATCGACTCGGGCGAGATCGGCCGCGTCCGACAGGATGAGCCGCTGGCTGGAGGCATCGTCGAGGTAGCCGTCGGCGGACATTGCCGCCGACAGCAGCACATACGGCCGGGTCGCCACGCTGCCTCCTGATCCGCGCGGGAACCCGAGGGTACCGGCGGGCGGCCCCGGAGGCGGGATCCCCCGCCGCGCCGCCGGTGACGGGAGACGCCCGCGCGGCCCGGCGATCCGGGCTCTGGCCCGGCCGCTACCGATGGGGCCGTACGCTGCTGTGCCATGCCCTGGGCGGGACTGCGGCTGGCAGTGACGTTGCTGACGGTTATTCCGCTGCCCGCAGGCCGGCAGCCGCGGCGGGACCCGGCCGCTCCGGATCCCGCCGGGCTCCCTCCCGCCGCTCCGTACCTGGCCGCGCCGGCCGCATCCGTCTGCGCTCCGACCCGGCAGCAGGCGGGTGCCGCCATGTGCTGGGCACCCGCCGTCGGGCTGCTGCTCGGCGGGATCGCCGGCGGGATCCTCTGGGTCGCCGGTCAGCTCGGCCGGACCGGCCCGCTGCTGGCCGCCGTGCTGGCCATCGCCGCCCTGGCCGCGCTGACCGGCGGCCTGCATCTGGACGGCCTGGCCGATCTCGCCGACGGCCTGGGCAGCCGCCGCCCGGCAGGGCGCGCGCTCGAGATCATGAAGGAATCTGATATCGGGCCCTTCGGCGTGGCGGCGCTGGTCCTGATCCTGCTGATTCAGGTCGCCGCGCTGGCGCGGGCGGATTCGACGGGGCGCGGCGTTATCGCGGTCCTGACCGCGGCCGTCGGGGCCCGGCTGGCCATGACGGTGGCCTGCCGGCGAGGCGTCCCGGCGGCCCGCGGGTCGGGGCTGGGCGCGCTGGTCGCGGGCTCGGTGCATCCGGTCGCGGCGGCCGTCCTCACGGCGGCGGGGGTCGCGGCGGCGGCCGCGTTCGGCTGGATATTCGCCGTGGCGATGGCGGCCGGCCTGGTCGCCTCGGTAGCCCTGACGGCGGCGGCCGTGCGGCGCCTGGGCGGCATCACCGGGGATGTCCTGGGCGCGATCGCCGAGGTCACGGCGGCCGTCTGCCTGCTGGTCACGGCCCTGCGCTAGCTGAGCGCCTCGCGCAGTCGCGCCGCGTATTCCTGCGCCTCGGCCTCGGAGGCGTACTTCTGCCGGGGCCAGAAGAAGCCGCGCAGCCCGTCACCCTTGGTCCGGGGAACGACATGCGCGTGCAGATGCGGGACGCTCTGGCTGACCTTGTTGTTGATGGCCACGAAGCTGCCCTGGCTGCCCAGGGCGGCCGGCATCACGGCGCTGATCCGCTGCACCCGGCTGAAGAACGGCCCGACGTCAGCGGCCGGCAGGTCCGCCAGCGTCTCGGCATGGGCGCGGGGAACGACGAGGACGTGCCCCTTGAAGACCGGCCGGATGTCCAGGAAGGCCAGCGCGACCTCGTCCGCCAGGACCACGTGCGCGGCCGCCGATTCGGTACTGACGTCACAGAAAGCACAGCTGTTCACTCCCGTGACGCTAGCGCCTCCGAGCCGCCCTCACTAGCCGGAAACTTATCCCTCTCAACACCCGCGTTTACGCCACACGGGCTGATCGCCGGCAATACTCTCATGAGGCGATTCATGGAGGGGGATACTAAGTGCTCGCGGCCAACAATTTCAGCTATGGTTTGCTAACGCCCGCTTTGGCATATCTGATGTCGTGCCTAGGGGCCTTTATCGGGCTCCGCTGCACCACCCGCGCTTACGCCTACACAGGTGCGGCGCGAGCCCGGTGGCTGGTCCTGGCGGCCGTCTCGATCGGCGCGACCGGTGTCTGGGTCATGCACTTCATTGCCATGCTGGGCTACACGATCCCGGGCATGACAATTCGCTTTAACATCGCGGTCACCATCGGCAGCATGCTGATCGCGGTGGCCGTGGTCCTGGCCGGCCTGCTGATCGTCGGCTTCGGCCAGCAGACCACGCGGAACCTGCTGGTGGCCGGATTGCTCACCGGCGTCGGGGTCGCGAGCATGCACTACACCGGCATGGCAGCCATGGAAATGCCGGCCAGCATGACCTACACGCCGGTGCTGTTCGGCCTGTCCGTGCTGATCGGGATCGTGGCCGCGACCGCGGCCCTGTGGGCCGCGCTGCGGCTGCGCGGCATCCGGGCGACGCTGGGCGCGGCCCTGATCATGGGGGTCGCGGTCAGCGGCATGCACTACACCGGCATGGCAGCCATGCACATGCACATGGTCCCCGCGGGCACGCCCTGGCCGGCCGGCGGCGCCACGGGCGAGAGCTTCCTGCTCCCGCTGATCATCGGGATCGGCGCCATCTCGATCATCATGACCGCGCTCCTGGTCTTCTCCCCCACCGAGGCGGAGATCCTCGAGGACCGGGCGCTGATGGAGCGGATCAACGAGGCAACGGCCCGGCTGACCGCGATCCCGCAGCAGCCGCCCGTCCAGATCGCCCCGAGCGCGCGCTGGCCGGGCGCGGCGGCTAGCCCCCGGACTGGGTCACCCGGCCAGGATGCCGGGGCGGCCGCGCCGGGAACGGGCGGCCATACTGAGCAAGCCGACCCGTATGGCCCGGCCGGCCCAAACCGTCAATACGCTCCGGCAGGCCGCGCCGAGTACGCCACGCACAATGAGAACGCCACGCACAATGAGAACGCGGCGCACAATGATAAGGGCGCACACAATGAGTCCGCACAGCATAGCCAGCCGGGGCATAATGGCCAGGCTGGCAACCATGGTGCCGACGGGCGGATTAGTCACGAAAGGCCGCGACGCCGGATCGGCCGGTCATAGCCTCCCGCCAGGCCGCCGGCCAGGCGCCCCGGGCCATGACCACCTGAGCGCCCGACCGCGGCGCCGGACTGCCACAATGGTGAGGTGCCTCACAGCGACGGCGATGGGATAACCGAGCCGGACCGCGGCTGGCTCCTGCTGATCTACCGGGTGCCGTCCGAGCCCACCAGGCTGCGCGCGACGGTGTGGCGCCGGATCAAGAGCATGGGCGCCATCTACCTGCAGAACTCGGCGGCCGCGCTGCCTGCGAGCGTGACCGCCGAGCGAGCACTGCGCAAGCTCCGGAGCGAGATCCTCGACATGTCCGGCACCGCGGTGCTGCTGTCCTGCTCCGTCCTGGCCGGCGAGACGGAGATCCGGGCCGCGTTCCAGGCGGCGCGGGACGACGAGTACGAGGAGATCGTCGACAAGTGCGAGGACTTCCTCGGGCAGGTGGACAAGGAGTATGCGGCCAGTCATTTCAGCTACGCCGAGCTCGAGGAGAATGAGGTCGACCTGGTCAAGCTGAAGAACTGGCTGCAGCGGGTCCGCGATCGGGACGTCTTCGGGGCCAGCGGCCGGGCGGCCGCGGAAGGCGCGCTAGCCATCTGCGAGGAAAAGCTCGAGGCGTACGCGGCCCGCGTCTACGCCGAGGAGGCCGAGAGCCGCTAGCGGCTGCGGACCGCCCGCCACAGGCTGACCGGCAGCACGACGGCCACCAGCACCGGCAGCAGCCACCAGGCCGCGACGCCGGCCCGGCTGAGCAGGTAGGTGCCAAGCAGGGCGATCACGACGCCGACGGCGATCACCCAGTCGTCGCCAATCACGAAGTCGTACCAGAACGCCCCGAACGCGCGCAGTCGCGAGCCCATCTCAGGCTGCCCTCTCGCTGGTCATGGCCGGGCTTGCGGCGGTGGCGGGACTGCCCCCGGCCGGGCTGCCGGTTCGCCGCAGCCACGCGGTCAGCGCGAGCGCGAGGAGGGCGAAGCCGGGAATCAGGACCAGCAGGGCAGCATCGGAGCCGGGCCATCTCGCCCCGGCGCCCTCGGCGCCCCAGAACGCGCCGAACGCGGTCAGCATGATGCCGACGATGAACTTGAGCGTGTTCTCCGGAACCCGCGCCAGCGGTGCGCGGACCGCGAAGCCGATGCCGGCGATCAGCACCACCGCACAGGCTGCGGCAATGGCGGCCAGCCCGACGTTGTGCTGGTTGCTGCCGAAGGTCAGCACGATGAAGACGACCTCCAGGCCCTCCAGCAGGACGCCCTTGAACGACAGCGTGAACCCGTACCAGTCGGGGACCAGCGCCGTCCGTCGGCCGCCCTCGCCCCGCGCGGCCTGGGCCTGCGCCAGGTGCTCGGCGTAGAGCCGGTCCTCGTCGTGCAGCGCCTTGTGGCCGCTGGCCCGCAGGATGGCCTTGCGCACCCACTGCAGGCCGAAGATGAGCAGCAGGGCCCCGACGATGAGCCGCAGGTCGCGGATCGGGATGGCCGCTACCGCCGGGCCCAGGACCGCGACGATCGCCGCCAGCACCACCAGTGCCACCCCGGTCCCGGTGGCCGCCGACCGCCAGTCCCGGGCGGTGCCCGCGGCCAGCACGATCGTCGTGGCCTCCACGGCCTCGACCGCGCAGGCCAGGAATACGGCCAGGAACAGGGCCCAGGCTCCGGCTGTCACGACATCTCCTCTACCTCGCCCGCGCCAGCTAAACCCGCGTGCTGCCGCCACGCCAGCGTTCTGTCTCGCCAGCATGCCACAGCCACGGAGCCGACCAGGTCACGCCTTCACTCTAACAGTCGTCATTCAGCATATGTGACGGCCGTTATTAATCTGTCTTGGTGAACGTTTACCCGGGGGCCACCGAGGCGATGCCCTGCGGTCGGCTGCCTGCCGGAGGCTTCGGGCATGACTCGTTTACCGCGCACAGGCTCAAGGTCAGCCTCCTGACTGGCGCCGTCAGCATCGGCGCCGCCGGCCTGGCGGCCTGCTCCACATCTCAGGCATCCTCGTCAGCTAAGGTACCGCTGGTCGTCTACCCGGCCCAGGGCTACGACATGGCCATGACCGCCGCGTTCACCAAGGCGACCGGCATCCCGGTCAAGCTCGACGACAACTCCACTGGTCCGCTGCTCACCCAGATCGAGGCCTCGAGGAACAATCCCATCTGGGGACTGCTCTGGGTTGACGGCGCCACGGGCGTTCGCCGGCCTCGACCAGCAGGGCCTGCTGCAGAAGGGGTTCGAGCCGCAGGTCAGCTGGGACGCCCTGGGCCAGCAGCCGCTGCCCGCCGACAAGAGCTACACGCCGACCGGCGTCACCCTGGTGGCCGCGGTCGTCTACGACAGCACCAAGGTGACCACCCCGCCGGCAAGCTTCTCCGAGCTGCTGCAGCCGAAGTGGAAGGGCCTGGCGGGCATGAACGACCCCTCCCAGTCCGGTCCGACCTACCGTTCATCGCCGGCATGATGAACAAGCTGGGTCGGCTGACCGTGGTGTTCGCGCCGCTGCGCGCCGCCCGCGGGGCCCGGGTCGGGCTGCGCCTGGACACGGCCGGCTGCCATGTCTTCGCCGACCCGGCGACGGAGAGCTAGCCGGAATCCAGGCCGGAGGGTGAGCCGGGAAACCGGATGGTGAGCCGGGAAACCGGATGGTGAGCCGGGA